>Ga0081539_10000038_pt1 | contig 296079 bp, 240 predicted proteins | sample TabmetS4T2R2_FD_71023 | JGI IMG/M metagenome (GOLD analysis project Ga0081539, IMG submission 71023) | Tabebuia heterophylla rhizosphere microbial communities from the University of Puerto Rico - S4T2R2 | ecosystem: Host-associated > Plants > Roots > Rhizosphere ...
CGGGGTCTCTGCATGTGGCTCGGCGTATGCAACTACGCAACCCACGATATGGGAGACAGACCACTCCCCCCAACTTCAACCACAGCCTGATCCCAATTCAGGGTTCAGGCCATGATGTCTGAGCCAGTCGTCGATCGACGACGGTTCGGTAATCGCGGAGCACGTCACTATCGGGGTGGCGTGCTCCGACGTATATTTTTCGAACCGGGGTCGTGTCGAGGAACGTGCATGAAGTGTCCGCATTGCCAGACTGCAGATCTGAAACCTACGATGATCGAGGAATTTCTGCCGGCGATGGGCTGCAGCACCTGCCACGGCAGCCTCGTGTCCCTCCTTTATTACCGGCATTGGGCCGAGACGCAGAAGGTGCCCGCGGACCAGGCGCGCAAACCCACCTCTGCGGTCGAAACGGTGGAGACGACGAGGGCGATCATGTGCCCGAAGTGCTCGCGGTTGATGACGAAGTACAAGCTGGCGGGCGGTGTCACCAACCGGGTGGACGTGTGCGCGACCTGCGATGAGGCGTGGCTGGACGGTGGCGAGTGGGAGCTGCTCGAAGCCCTGCAATTGAGCCTGAAGATGCCGGCCATCTTCACCGACGAGTGGCAGCGGCGCATCCGGCACGAGCTTTCCGAAGAGACGCGCCGTGGAATTCTGACGCGGCTGGTCGGGGAGGAAGGGACGAAGCGCGTCGAGGCGTTCCGGGCCTGGCTCGCCGGGAACGAGCACAAGTCCCACATCCTCACGTATCTCTATCGGAACTAGTCCTCTTTCATCTCGCTCGCGAACAGCACGTTCCTGTCACCGCACCAGTTGGTGATGGGCGTGCCTTCGTGGTTCAGCGTGACCGCGTCGGGCGGAAGGGATGACCAAGGCACCGTCTTGGCCCGCACGAGGACGCGCTTGCCGGCGAACCGCTCGGCCGCCTCTTTCTGTTTCTCGGGCGGCAACGCTCCGCTCACACACTTCATCGTTTGCGCCGCTTCCAGCGATGCGGAATCCGGATAGAGCATGAATTCGCCCGCAAAACGCACCCAGCCGATGTAGGCCGTCTCCCTCCCGTTGTCCTTTTCCGGGACCGGGGCGACTTTGCAGGCAGTGAGGAAGGAGGCGCCGATCAGGGCGCAGCACACCCCGACCGCTCGATTCGAAGTTTTCATTGCCCGCGAATTTTGTCAGATCGGACCGCGCATTGCGCGCGTTCGTATTGTCATCGGCTGGCGACAGGGGTCTGCCACGCAAACCGGTTTGGCGAGGGCGCACCGGGCGTGGGCGGGCGACGTGCGGTCTCTGCGCACCGGCGACGCTGCCACACTATGGGTACTCGTCTGCAAGAGACGACGCCGGCTCCGCCGGCTCGCTGCCGCCGGCTTTACGCCACAGGCGGGCCTGGCCTATCGAAGCTTCCTAGGCAATCAGCTGCAATACGCAGCGCCGCTTGCTCAGCAGCGCAAGGCCCGATCGCGCCGGACCGCCACTCAAAGAACGAAGCAAACTCAGGGAATTGCACGTGACACAATATCCCCACACCATGATCGACAAAACCACCCTCATCATCGTCGGTGCCGGAGCCAGCGCCGAATTCGGCCTACCCACCGGACGCGGCCTGAAGGATAGGATCGCACAACTCCTCGACATCTACTTCAACCGAGGGGAGCAAGTCAGAGGCGATGAATGCATCTGCCAAGCGCTTCGAATTACGGTCGCGAATACGAACCAACGCGACATCAATCCATACGTATACGCAGCATGGCGCATCCGAGACGCCATGCCACAAGCGATCTCAATCGACAACTTCGTCGACGCACACCAAGGAAACACAGAACTCGAACTCTGCGGAAAGCTCGCTATCGTACGTGCGATCCTGGACGCTGAGCGCAATAGCCCTCTGTATTTCGATCCTACCGGCGGCAAGCGCGCACCCAACTACAACGACCTGCAACACACCTGGATCAACTCGTTCGTGCAGCTCCTGACAGAGAACTGCCGCATCGACGGCGTTGAGCCGCGACTGAAATCCATCAGCATGGTCATATTCAACTACGACCGCAGTATCGAGCACTACCTCTTCCATGCACTGCAGACCTACTATGGAATTGCACCCCAGCAAGCCGCCAAACTCGTGCGCAGCATCCGTATCTTCCACCCATACGGAACCGTCGGTCAGCTCCTGTGGCAAGGTGGTGAGGCCGCTATAGACTTCGGAGGCCAACCCGACCCGCACCAGCTCCTCGCGCTCGCTGGACAGATCAAAACCTTTACAGAAGGTACCGATCCCAGCTCAAGCGACATCGTTGAGTTGCGCGAATGCTTGGCCACGGCCGGAATGGTCCTCTTTTTGGGATTCGCTTATCACCGACTCAACCTTGATCTGCTGCGCCCAGACCGCCCGCACCCCAATCCGAATGCGGTGCGCTACTTCGGTACGGCTCGCGAAATCTCCAAGAGTGACTGCGGGCTCATCGCAAGGGATCTGACAGCCCTCGCTAGCGCCCATCACGGAAACGTCACGCTACGCAGCGATTTGACCTGCACACAGCTATTCCACGAGTACTGGCGCACGCTCGCACTTTGAAGGCTCGGCCCTGTCTTTGTCCCCTTCGCATCCGTCAGCCCGCAGCTCGCGTCGAACTACTCGAGGAAAAGCCTCCGACCCGGCAGGTGTTGACCGCGAGCGGACCGTCGCGGCGGATGCGATGCTGAACCCGCCGTGCTAGTGGCTCTTCGTCATGCGCGTTTCAGCTGAGAGTTGGTCAGTAACGAGTGCTGGAGTTTCAGCTGAAACGTCCAGGGCGGCGCGTGCTTGCTGGGCGCGGCGGGTCTGATAGAGGAGCGCTTCGGTGGCGGTGCAGTAGTCCATCGACTCGCCGGTCCAGAGAGTGACGGCAGTCTTGGGAGTGATCCCGATGTCCATTGCGGTGTGGGTCGCGAACATGTGGCTCCAGTCGCCTTGCAGGATGTCGTGAGCGAGCGGGCCGTGCTCACTGCCGGGCCGGGCGGGCATTGGTGAGTCGAGTGAGCGGCGGTCTTTCATCACAAACCGCAGAGCACCGTCGTTCAGGATATGGAGAGCGACGCCGCCTTCGTGGACGAATCGATGATGGAACCTGCATAGGGTGACCAGGTTGGAGAGGCGCGTCTCGCCGCCGTCGGCCCAGTGACGAATGTGGTGGCCGTCTACATAGTGCTTGTTGTTGCAGCCTGGGAAGCGGCAGCCGCGATCACGAGATCGGAGCGCGCGGCGAAGCGCCGGCGGGATTGTGCGCGTCTTGCGCCCCACGTTGAGTGGCTCACCATCTTCGTTCTCGATGACTGATACGACGCTAGCATCACAGCCGAGGCGGCGTGCGGTTTCGACCGGGAGAGCGGGGCCGTCCTCGTGCTCGCACTGACCTGCGCAGCCTTCACGCAGAGTTTGCGCATCGACGTGCACGATGATCTGACTGCGGTCGCCACTGGAAAGCACCTCGGCACCATGAGCCAGAAAGCTCTCTGCAATTCGCGCGAGCGCGTCGATCCGGCGCACGGCCAATGGCGGCCGCTCTCCCGATGTTGGGCTCTCGCTCGCCGGCGAGTCTGCGCCGCTCGACGTTTCAGCTGAAACGTTCGTCCGCTCTGCGGCCTCGATCGCCGCGTCGATCGCTTTCCTGAACAGCGCGCCTGCTTCTGCAGGCAACGTCGCTCTGACAATCAGCGACCCATCCGCGTCATGGAAATACGTTAGCTTCCGGGCGGCCTGCTGCAAGGCTTCTCGCGAAAGCTCTTCAGCTTCCTTTGCCCGGCGGAAGCAACGAACTGTCGTCTCCACGTGGTGAGCCGTTCCGTGTAGCGCGATCATCAGCAGCAACTCTTCGGTCTCCGGCGCCGCTACGCGTGTGAGCGCGCGAACCTTCGAGTAGCTCAGCTTGCCGCACGCCATGGCAGCAGAGATACGAGGCAGCCCGGCGAGCGCATTGGCTACCCGCACCTTCTCGCGCGCCGCGCCGACGTCGATGCCGCACTTCCAGTTGAGCCAGTGCGCACAGGACTGCGTGCCCGATGCGGCCCAACCGGTGCGCCGGTCAAATTCACCGATGAGTTCGAGCAGCCGATAGTTGGCTGAGTTGAGATGCCCGGCCAGCTCCGTGATCTTTGCTTCGAGCTCGGGCAAGGAATCCGCGAAGACTTTCATGGCTACTCCGCTATCAATGAGGATGTCCCTAATGTCCCTGAAAGCGACCGCACGCTCCATCTGCATTTCTGCTGTAAACGCGCAGAAATTCAGGCTTTTCCAAAGAAAAGAACGAGCGGCAGCGCGCGCCTCCCGAGCGACCGTCCTCACGTCGTAGCGCTTGCCAGAACGCCCGCGATGGCTCGCGCCCCGGGTGCAACCTTTGCTCGCGTGCCATCTGAAAAAATGTGCTCGCGGAGTGTCCGAGAGACACCCGCGTTTGCGCATACTCAGGGAGATGCGACCGCTACGTGACGCGAGGGTCTTCGGGCCCGCTGAAACCGCCCTGGCGCTGAACCTGGTCAGCGAGCTCGACTTGCTGCGGCTCAAGGCTCTGGCCCGGTGGCACGCGCGCGGCCTGCCGCCGGATGTGAGCTGGGAGGACCTGCTGCAGGAAGCGCTCACGCGCATGCTGACCGGTGCGCGGCACCGGCCCGAGGACGTGAGCATGGTGGCGTTCATCGCCGGCATCATGCGCAGTCTCCGGGCGGAGCACTGGCGTCGGGTCATGGCCCGCTCTGGCGAGGCAGAAGGGTTTCGCATCGGGCATGCGACCGGCGCCTCGCGCGATATCGAGCTGAGCGATCCGGCACCGAGCCCCGAGCGCGCGCTGAGCGCACGCCAGGAAGTGAATGCGATCACGCGCCTGTTCGCGGGCGATGAGCTGGCGCTCAAGATCATCGCGGGGCTGAGCGAAGGAATGTCCGCCGAGCAGATCCGCATGGCCTATGGCATATCGAGGACGGACTATGATTCTGCGCGCAAGCGCATGCGTCGCACCCTGCTGCGGGAGGGACTGACATGCGAGTCAAAATGAAGGGCCCCGCCGCGGAAGTCACCCGGCTCACGCGTATTCTGGACGATCTCGATCAGGAGCTGGTCGACGCCTCGGACGAGGACGTGATGCAGGCCGCGGCCGATCTCGGCATGAACCCGAAGATGAAAGGGTCGGCGGCGTTCCTGGGCGTGTGCTATCCGACGAAGGAGCTGATCAAGGAGTTTTTCGAGCTCGTGTCCATGCATCGGCGTGCGAAGCTCGAAGTGGAGCCGGTGGCGGACCAGGACCGCGCAACGGATGGCAAGGAGCCGTCAGCTCAGGGTGTAGACCTTCGCTTCCCATGGAAATAGCGGCTCGCGCGCTACGCAGTCGCCTCAGACGAGCATTCGCTCGATCAGCACTCGAAAATCGATACCGGCGGGCAGCGTGCCGAATGCGGCAGGCGCACCCGAGGCAATGCGCGACGCGAGAAAAGCTTCGGCGGCGGGTGAGCCGCTCTCCAGCAGAATGGAAGCCTGCGCCGCGAGCGCGATGCTCTCGACGATACGACGGGCACGGGCTTCGCTGTCCGCCGGATCCTCGAGCTGCTGCGTCAGGTCCGCGACATATTGATCGAGCCGCCAATCGCTCCCCGTGCTTCTGCGTAGCCAGGAAACGAGCGTCTCACGCACGCCGGCTTCGCGTACGAAAGCCCTGAGCACGTCGAGACACATGATGTTGCCCGAGCCTTCCCAGATGGAGTTCAGCGGCATCTCGCGGAAGCGTCGCGCGATCGGCCCCTCCTCCACGTAGCCGTTGCCACCCAGCACTTCCATCGCCTCGACGGCCACCGCCGGTCCGCGCTTGCAGATCCAGTACTTCGCAACCGGCGTCAGCACGCGTCGCAGAGCCGACTCGGTTTCATCCTGCTGAGCGTCGAATGCGCGCGCGAGACGCATCGCCAATACAGTTGCGGACTCACTCTCGAGTGCGAGATCCGCAAGCACGTTGCGCATGAGCGGCTGGTCGATCAGCAGACGCCCGAAAGCAGCCCGATGCCGCGCATGATGAACGGCTTGCGCCACGCACTGGTGCATCAAGCCTGCGGAGCCGATGGCGTTGTCGAGGCGTGTGTACACGCCCATCTCGAGAATCGTCGCGACGCCTCTGCCCTCTTCACCCAGCAGCACGCAGTGCGCGTCGTGAAATTCCACTTCGCTCGAGGCGTTGGAGCGATTGCCGAGCTTCTCCTTCAGACGCTGAATGTAGAACGTGTTCCGTGAGCCGTCCGGAAGAATGCGCGGCATGACGAAACAGGAGAGTCCGCGGGGCGCCTGGGCCAGGACCAGGAAGGCGTCGCACATCGGCGCGGAGAAGAACCACTTGTGCCCGGTCAGCTGGTACGCCGGCCCTGCCCCGACGCGAACGGCGCGCGTGGCATTGGCGCGCACGTCGGACCCGCCCTGCTTTTCGGTCATGCCCATGCCGACGAGCGCGCCGTGTTTCTCCTGAATAGGAATCGAGCGCGGGTCATAGTCGCGGGACAGGAGCCGCGGCATCCAGTCGGCGAAGTCCTGCGCCTGGCGTGCGAGCGCGGGAACGGCGCCGTACGTCATCGTCGCCGGGCACTGTGTACCGTTTTCGATCTCCGACCAGAGCATGTACGCCGCGGCCCGCGCGACATGCGCGCCCGGCGCGGGCTGCGCCCACGGACCGGTGTGCAGACCTTCGGCGACGAGCCTGCGCATCAGCTCGTGCCAGGCCGGGTGAAATTCCACCTCATCACGGCGGTGACCGAAACGGTCGTAAGTTTTGAGTACCGGCGGATAACGATTGGCAACATCCCCGAGCGCGAACATCTCGCCCGCCCCCAGGCGTTCCCCGAGGTCGGCGAGCTGGGCGTTGGCCGTTCCCTCGCGCGCCAGGGCCTCCATCAGCACGGGATTGGACGTAAGCAGGTTGTAGTCGACGAGGTCGCCGGACTGATTGCGGACATCGTGCGTTGGGTTCATACAACGAGCCTCGCTCCTAACTGAGACCCCCCGTTTCTCTCCATGAAACACCTCCGACCGAAGTCCTGGGCCACAATGCGCAGAGGCGTTCCAAGCGCCATCCAGGGGGAATAATAGTGAAGAATGATCGATCGTTCCTGTCCGTCGCGGCTGCCGTCAGCCTTGCCCTGTCCACCGCCACCGTTGCGCAGGAAACAACAGAAGAAGAGGACGTACTGCGGGAAGTGGTCGTCACGGCCCAGTTTCGCGAGCAGAGCGTGCAGGACACGCCGCTCTCCATCACCGCCATCTCGGCAGACCTGCTCGAGTCGCGCAATCAGACGAACATCGCCGAGGTCACCAACCAGGCGCCCAATGTCACGCTGAAACCGCAGGGCGCGGCGTTCGGAGCATCGCTCGGCGCCTCGATCCGCGGCGTCGGCCAGTTCGACTTCAACCCGGCGCTCGAGCCTGGTGTCGGCATCTATGTCGACGACGTGTACTTCGCCACGCTCACCGGTTCGATCATGGATTTGCTGGACCTCGAGCGCGTGGAGATCCTGCGCGGCCCGCAAGGCACGCTCGCCGGCAAGAACTCCATCGGTGGCGCGGTCAAGCTCTTCTCGAAGAAGCCGGAAGGTAGCGGCGGATACATCACTGGCACGTACGGCTCGCGCGATCGCGTCGACCTGCGCGGCAGCGTGGATCTCCCCATCGGCAGCAAGCTGTTCGCACGCCTCTCAGGCGTGAGCAAGCAGCAGCGCGGATACGTCGAGCGTCGCGACTATGGTTGCGAGTTCCCGAATAGCGGCGTGCCCAGCACGGTTCCCGCGGGCGGCGATTGCGTGGTCGGCTACAACGGTGAAGTGGATTACAGCGCCGCGCGCGGCGCACTGCGCTTCGTGGCCACCGACAACCTGGAGTTCAACGCCGCCATCGACTACACGAAGGACGAGCGCAACGCCGCCGGTTCAGTGCTGGTCCAGACCAGCACGACACCGAACCCGAACGTCCAGCCGGTGCCCGGTGTCACCTCTCTCGCACCGTCCGTCTTCGTTCCGCCCAAGGGTTCGTATTACAACTACGCGACTTACTATAACCCGGCGGCTACCTTCAGGCGGCTCGCCAATCCCGGTGCGGGCGCCACGACACCCGCGCTCGAAACCTGGACGAGCGGACGCGTGCGCTTCAGCGGCGGCGGCGCTTCCGCGAGCGCGGACTGGACGATCAACGACACTCTCTCGCTCAAGGCCATCAGCGCGTATCGCGAATACGAGAGCTTCTTCTCGAACGACAACGACCTCTCGCCGCTCGCGAGCTCGCTGGGCTTCGGCGACCTGGTGTTCCATTCGTTCAGCCAGGAAGTGCGCCTGAACGGCGCATTCATGGACAGCAACCGGCTCGAGTACACGCTGGGCGTGTTCTACATGGATCAGAAATCGATCTATGCCACCACGCAGGACCTGCGCTACTCGGCCACGGGCCTGACGCAATTCAAGGGCAACGACCCGGTGAATGCCGACACGATGGCGTACTTCACTCACGTGTCGTTCCACGCCACCGACAAACTCACGTTCAACACCGGCCTGCGCTACACGGACGAGCACAAGGACTACACGTTCTCACGGCGCACGTATAGCGGCGCGCTCCATCCCTCGCTCGGTGCGATCGATGGCGTGAAGAGCAACTACGACGGCACGAAGTTCGACTACCGCGCCAACGCGCAGTACGAGTGGACCAGCAACATCATGAGCTACGTGCAGTTCGCGACCGGCTTCAAGGGCGGCGGCATCTCGCCGCGCCCCTTCGCCGCCGCCCAGGCCGTGCCGTTCAATCCGGAAGAGCTGAAGTCCTACGAGATAGGAGTGAAGTCGGACCTCTTCGAGCGCCGGATGCGAGTCAACTCGTCCGTGTTCTTCAGCGACTACACGGACCTGCAGCTCACTCTCGCCTCCTGCCCCCAGTACGGAGTGGGACTCCCGTGCGCCGTGGTGGCGAACGCGGGCGATGCGGAGGTGAAGGGCCTGGAGGTGGAGACGATCCTGCGTCCGCTCGACAAACTCTCGATCGACGCGTCGTATAGCTATCTCGACTTCAAGTACACGCGCATCAATCCGGATGCCGGCGGACCGACGCGCCTGACCGGTCCGCAGTTCGGCATGCGTCCCGGGTATGTGCCTGCCAGGAAGTGGAGCGCCGGTGTGCAGTATGAGATTCCGCTCGGCGGGATCGGGTCGCTCACGCCGCGTGTGGATGTGAGCTACCAAGGCGATCTCTACACGAACGGGGCCAACGCCGCGACCAATCGCATTGAGAGCTACACGCTGGCCAACGCGCGACTGACGTGGCGAGATGGGAAGGATGAATGGGAAGGGTCGCTCGAAGTGACCAATCTCACCGACAAGTACTACTTCCTGACGCGCTTCGACCAGTTCACGCTCACCGGCATCACGGATGGCCAGCCCGGCCGGCCCCGCGAGTGGGGCGTGTCGGTCAAACGCCGGTTCTAGATCGGAGTCTCGGCGAGTACCTTGCGCGCCTCGGCCGTGAGCGCATGCTCAGGGCCGAGGCCGTTGGTGAGGCAGCGAACGGCGCGCTCGAGCATCGGGCGCGCTTCGTCCCTGCCACCCAGCGCGATCCGCGCTTGAGCGACGCGTAACAGTCCTTCGCCCACATCCGCGCTGCTGTCGTTCGTACGTGAATTCGACTCCGTGATGGCGAGCGACTGGCGTGCGAACTGCTCTGCGTTGCCCGGCGCTCGTTCCGCCAGAGCGACTTCCGCCGCGATCAGAAGCACTCGCCAGAGCCCGCGCTGAGTCTTCTCCGTGCGGTAACCCGCAAAGGCGAGCGCCTCCTCGCGATGCTTGCGCGCAGCCTCGAGATTCCCCCGCGCCAGCGCGACGCGCGCCATCTGCGCCGCCACCAGGCCACTCATGTTTCGATTGCCGAGCCCACTCGCTGCGAGCGGCGCGGCCTCCTGTAAGGAGACTTCCGCTTCGTCCCAACGCTTGAGCTGCACGAGTGCCGAGCCCCGATGAAAGAGAGTCAACGTGAGAGTCGCCGCATTTCCAGCATTGCGTATCGGGCCCAGCACGTCATCCAGCACGTCCAGCCCCTCCTGCGGCCGATCCATGCGGATCAAGGCCGCGGCGTAGTTGACGCGTATGACGGGCGGCTCGTCATCCGGATTGCCCAATCGCTGCTGGTACCGGTTGATCTCCTGGCGCTGCGCCAACGCCACGCGCGCCTCGCCCATTGCAGTCAATGCCGACGCGGCATTCTGCCGTGTGATCATCCGATTGGAGGTCGACCCGCGACCGTTGCGATCGTGGATCTCGCCGACGAGCTGCATCATGCGCAACAGCTCGCGCGGCTGATTGCGCTGGATGTAGATCAGGCCGAGCTCGTTCAGAACGGTGGCGTAGATCTGCCGATGCGTGGCGCCAGCGTCCTCCAGGATGCGCTTGGCGCGAAACAGGAGCGCTTCCGCCTGCTCACTGCGTCCAAAGCGCATCTCGACTGCCGCTTGCGCGCCGAGACACGACGTCTGCAGGTCCGTATCCGGACGCTCGAGCTGGCCGAGCAGACGTCGCGCCTCCTCGATCCGCTCCTCCACCCCCTCATCGCTGTCGGCAGACGCGTCGCCGTAGGCACGGGCGCACTGGGCAATCACCATCAGCTCCACGTCGTTCTCCGCCCGCCCGATGTCATAGGCCTTCTGGTATAGCTCGTTCGCGCGTTTCGTCTGCTCATTGCCGGTGAAGCCGGCGCCGAGCTCGGCGAGCATGCGGCCCTTGAACCGCGGATCGTCCTGATACTCGCGCTCCAGCACCTTCACGCCCGTATCGATGCGGTCGTAGAGGCTCTGCATGGGATGCGTCGGACCGAGATCCGTCATCATCAGCAGCTCGAGAAAATCCTTGGTGGCTTCCGCCTGGCGCGACGCCATCGTCGCCCGGTCGCGCTGCTCGCGCGCGTCGAGCATCTGACCGGTCGTGAGCACGATGGCGGCCACGAGAATGACGGCGATCGTGAATGCCGAGGCCACGGCGCCGCGATGCCGGCGCATGAACATGCGCGTCAGATAGAAAGCCGAGCGTGGGCGCGCGGCGACGGGCTCGAATGCAAGATAGCGACGCAGATCCTGCGCGAGCTGGTCCGCGTTGGCGTAGCGCTCGAGTGGATTCCTTTGCAGGGCCATTGCGATGATGTTGTCGAGATCGCCACGCAAGGTGCGCTTGCGGCCCGGTTCGGTTGCAACATCCGATGCGCGCGGCGCATCCGTGTCGAGCGTGAGACGCATCAGCTCGGCGGTGTTTCTTTCTTCGTCATCGAACGGATGGCGGTCGGCGAGCAGTCGGAAGAGCACGACGCCGAGCGCAAAAACGTCCGTCGCAGTCGTTACGGTTTTGCCGATCAATTGCTCCGGCGCCGCGTAGCCTGGTGTCAGGCCGGGTAGCAGGTGGCGCGTGACGTGAATGCTGAAGGCAACGGTCGGCGAGAGAAGCGCGGCGATGCCGAAGTCGAGGAGCTTCACCACGCCTTCGTCCGTCACGAGAATGTTCGAAGGCTTCAGGTCCCGGTGGACGATCAGGCTGTTGTGGGCATGCGTGACGGCGCTCAGCACATCGAGAAACAGCCGGATGCGCTGCTCGATGGTGAGATTCTGCTCGTCGCAGTAGCGATCGATCGGTCGGCCGCGCACGTATTCGAGAACGAGATAGGGCTGGCTGCCGGCGGCCACGCCCGCATCGAGCAGGTGCGCGATGTTCGGGTGGCGCAAGCGCGCGAGCACGCTGCCTTCGCGCGCGAAGCGTCGCGAGGATGGGTGGCCAACGAGCGCAGTGTTGAGCAGCTTGACGGCGGCCTCGCCTTCGAAGCGGCCGTCGCTTCGTTTGGCAAGCCACACCGTGCCCGTGCCGCCGTGACCGATCTCGCGCACCAGCGTGTACGAGCCGAAGCGATGGCCGGCGAGACTGGCGTCCAGCTCCGTGGCCGCGGAATCCACGAGAAATTTCTGCGCATCCAGCTTTTCCAGCTCGGCGAGCAGTTCGCGCACCTGTGCGGCAACCGCGGGCTCGCGAGCATCGAGGTCCTGGAGCCAGGCGCTGCGCGCCTCGGGAGTCAGCTCGAGCGCTTCGTCGAGCCAGGCACTGATTTCGTGCCATCGGTCTGTAAGCGGGGATTCCACGGGTGAGCCTCGGGTTGCTGGGGACTCTGCGGCAGCAGCCGCCGCGCTTCTGCAGTCAGCGGATGGTCCGCACCGAAACCGTTGGTCAGGCAGCGCAATGCGCGCTGGAGCGTGCCGCGCACGTCTGCGTGCGCGTCGAGTGCGATTCGCGCCTGGGCGAGGCGGAGCAGTCCTTCGCCGACATCCGCGCTGGTGTCCGGTCCGCGCGCGATGCGTTGTGCAATCTGGAGCGCGGCGCGCGCAAAGCGCTCCGCATCCGCAGGCGCCTTGTCCGCCAGGGCCACGTCCGCAGCGACCAGCAACACGCGGGTCAGCGACTTTTCCATCGTGTCGGAGCCGTAGCCGGCAAGCTCGAGCGACCGGTCGCGATGACGGCGCGCGGACGCGAGGTCGCGGCGTGCCAGATCGACGCGCGCCATCGCGGACTCGATCTGCGCGCCCATGTCCCGATTGCCGATCCCGTCCGCCGTCAGCGCAGCAGCCTCGGCGAGCGCGACTTCCGCATCGTGCCAGCGCTCGAGCTGCACGAGCGCGAGGGCCTTCTGGAGCAGCGTGTTCGAGAGCACGATCGCATTGCCCGACTTGCGTGCACGCTCGAGCGTGCGCTCCAGAACCGCTATCGCCGTGGGCGCCCTATGCATGCGCACGAGCACGTTTGCGTAGTTCATCATCACGCTGATCGGTCCCGCGTCGGGCCCCGCCAGCTCTCGCATCCGGGCGTTGATGATCTCGCGCTCGGCCAGCGCCGCTCGCACTTCTCCAATGGCGGCCAGAACCGATGCGACATTCTGCCGGATGAGCAGGCGGTTGTAGGTGGCGCTGCGACCGTTGCGGTCGTATGTCGCGCCGACGAGTTGCATCATCCGCAGCGCTTCACGGAGCCGATTGGTGTTGAAGTAGAGATAGCCGAGGTTGGCGAGCGTGGTGACGTACGTGTCGCCAACCGTGCTGCCCTCCTGCTCCATCAGATGCCGGGCATGCAGCAAGAGCGTTTCGGCCTCGTGCGGACGACCGCGGCGCTGCGCGAACGCTGCGCGGGCTCGCAGACACCGACTCTGCAACTCCACTGAAGGTCGATCGATTTCCGCGAGCAGGCGAGTCGCCTCTTCGAGGCGCTCGGTCACGCCGGCGCGCACGTCCGCATAGGCGTCGGACTGCACACGCAGGCATTGCGAATACGCCATGAGCTCCACGTCTTTGTGGGCGCGCCCGATGTCATAGCCTTTCTGGAACAGCTCGTTCGCACGGCGCGTCTCGTCGATGTCGCGGAAGTCCGTGCCCAGCTCCGCCAGCATGCGGCCCATGAACAGCGGATCGCCACGATACTGGTGCTCCAGCACGTTCACTGCGGTGTCGAGGCGGTTGTACAACGTGCTCATGGAATGCGCGGAACCGAGATCGGTGGTGAAGAGCTGCTTCAGGAAGTCCTTCGTCGCTTCGGCACGGCGCGACGTGGCCACGGCGCGATCGCGCTGCTGGCGCGCATCCAGCATCTGGCCGGTGGTGAACACGATGCCGCTCACGAGAATGACGGCCACTGCGCAGGCCGCAGCGACGGCGGCCCGGTGCCGGCGCACGAACATCCGCGTGAGATAGATGGCCGAGCGCGGACGGGCGGCAACGGGCTCGAACGAAAGATACCGGCGCAGATCCTCGGCGAGCTGATCTGCGGTCGCGTAGCGCTCGGCCGGATTCCGACGCAGAGCCATCGCGACGATGTTCTCCAGATCTCCGCGCAACACATGCCGGTGTGGCACGTCGGCCGCGCGCTCGGACAGGCGCGGCGCTTCGACATCGAGCGTGGCGCGCAACAGGTCCGCGGTGCTGCGATCCTCGGGTCCGAGCGGATGCCGGCCCGCCAGCAACTGAAAGAGCACGATGCCGAGCGAGTACACATCGGTCGCGGTAGTGACGGTTTCGCGGAGGAGCTGTTCCGGCGCGGCGTGACCCGGAGTGAGCCCCACCGCGAAGTGATGCGTCAGGGCACTGCCGCCCGTTTCAACGGACGGCGACAACAGCGCCGCCACGCCGAAATCGAGCAGTTTCACCACTCCCTCGTCCGTGACCAGGATGTTCGAGGGCTTGATGTCCCGGTGCACGATGAGATTGTTGTGGGCGTGCGCCACGGCGCTCAGCACATCGAGGAACAACCGGATGCGCTCGCGCACGTCGAGATCGCGCGCCTTGCAGTAGCGGTCGATGCGCTCTCCGTGCACGTATTCGAGTATCAAATACGGCTGGCTGCCTGCGGCGACGCCCGCGTCGAGCAGGTGGGCAATGTTCGGGTGCCGGAGCCGCGCGAGCACGCTTCCTTCACGCGCGAAGCGCCCGGCGGAGGGGTGGCCCACGAGCGCAGTGTTCAGGAGCTTGACCGCGGCCTGCCCTTCGAAGCGGCCGTCGCTCCGTTGGGCGAGCCACACGGTGCCCATGCCGCCGGCACCGATCTGCCGCTCCAGCGTGTACGCCCCAAAGCGATGGCCCGCGAGGCTTGCATCGAGCATGGCGGTGGCGGGCACGCCGAGAAAGTTCTGCTCATCGAGCTGATCGATCGCCGCCAGGTACGTTTTGATCTGGGTAGCGATGGCGGGATGGCGCGCCTCGAGCTGCACGAGCCACGTCACGCGCGCCTCCGGCGCCAGCTCGAGTGCTTCATCGAGCCAGGCGCTGATCGTGCGCCAGCGGTCTGAGAGGGCGGATTCCAAGCCACAAATCCATGCGTCGCCCGAACGGCGATAATGCTATGACGTAATCCGCGCGGTCGAGAGGACAACTGTTAATTACGATCCGTTCGCCTTCCGTGGCTTGACGCGGATGCCGTCAACCACCTCGGCGCTCGGGAAAACGATTACCTGGTCGCCGGCGGCGAGGCCGGAGCGGATCGCGCGATAGCGGCTGTCAGCCTCCGCGACTTCAACCTTCGTGGTGACCGCGCGTCCATCGACCACTTTGTAGACCGCCCAGCCCTCGCCGCGCCGGAACAGCGCCCCGAGTGGCGCGCGCACCGCGTCCTTCGCTTCGCCGATGACCACGCGCGCATCCACACGGAAATCGTGCGCCTGCAGGGTGCCCTTGGCCTCCTTCGCGAACTGCAGGATCACGTTCGTTCGCTGCTCTTCCACGCCGAGCGCCGAGATCTTGGTACGCGCCACCGGCTCCACGCGATCGACCACGGCAGGGAGCGGTGGACCGCCCCAGTTCTCGATTTTCGCAGCCGCGCCGGGTTTCATGCGCACGGCATCCTGGGACAGGAACTCCGCAACCACCTCGACATGCTCGGGATCTCCGACTTCGACGATCGGAGTCCCTGCCGTGATGACGGCTTCACTCTCCTGTGGCACGCGGAGGACGCGCCCGGCGCTCGGGCTCTTGACGTTGACGGTGCCGCCTTCCGTGCGCCCGGCGTCGAGCAGCGCGCTGCGCGCCCGGGCGACTTCCGCCTTGGCGGCGTCGCGCGCGGCCCGCGCGGCGTCGAGCCGCGCTTCGCTTTGATCGGTGGTTGCCTTCGAGACGAGATTCGCCTGTACCAGCTCCATGTTCCGGCGGTGCTCGCGCTCGGCGAGCGCAAGGTCTGCGCTGGCGGAGCGCAGCTGCGCTTCTGCAGCGGCAACAGCCGCCCTCGCCTGCAGATCGCTGCGTGTATCCAGAAACCCGGCCGCGGCTCGCGACATGCGAGCGACCACGGCGCCAGCGGTGACTTCATCGCCGGGCTCGACGGTGACTCTCAGCACGCGCCCGGTGACTGGCGCACTGATCACGTAGACGTCGTGCATGCGCGTGCGACCTTCGTCCACGACCTCGACGCGCACGTCTCCCCGGTCGATGGGCTCAATGTCCGCCTCGAGGGATTTGGGCATCATCGCCGCCGCGATGGCCAGAATGAGGATGACCCCGGCAGCAATCCAGAACACACGCATGCGGCGCGACCGCCGCCGAAGCTCGTCATTCGCCATCTAGTCCCTCGATTTCAACACGCCGACCATATCGAGACGATCCACTCCCCTGCGCACCGCCAGCGCGGCTCCAACCACCGCGCACGTGACGAATAGCGCCGACTTGCCGTAGGGGATGGAGTTCGTGATGTACGGGAAGGTAAACAGCTCTGTTTGAAATTGTGACATGAGCCAGCGTGACAGCATGGCGCCGAGAATGGCACCGGCAGGCAGCGCAACGAGCAGCAGCACCCCGATCTCCGCGAGCAACACATACGAGACTTCGCGACGCCCGAATCCCAGCACGCGCAACGTCGCGAGATCCCGCTCCTGCTCCGCGAACGTGACGCGGGCGGCGGAGAAGGCCACACCGCCCGCCATCAGGCACGAAAACACGATGAACATGTAGTTGAAGAATCCGCTGCCCTCGTTGAGCATCTTGCGCATCGAAGCGGATGCGTTGTCGAGGAAGGAAACGCCCGCGATCATCGGCAGCTCTTTGACGCGGGCATTGAGCTCGGGCCGATCCGCTCGATCCAGCAGCACATAAGCGGCGCTCACGCGCCCGGGCTCGCGCAATGCGCGTCCCAGTGCCTGCATCTCCACGTACGCCGCGCCCGCGAGATACGGTTTCACGACGGCGATGACCTGCATGTCGGCGACCGCGCGGTGACCGTCAGTCGCCTGCACGCGGACCGAGTCGCCAACTTTCACGCCCAGCTTGCTCGCCAGGTTGAGCGACAGCGTGATGCCGTCCGGCCGGATATCCACTCCCTGCATGTTCTGATCGAGCACGCGATACAGATATGCGCCTTCAGGCAGCCCCATCAGCGTGTCGCGTCGCTGTCGGGCCCCCGCCGTGAGGACAACTTCGGTTGCTCGCAGCGGCTCCACGGATAGCACGCCTGGAAGCTTGCCCACTTCCGCAAGCACCTGCTCGTCTGCCGTTTCGGCGAAGGTGAGCGTCGCATCCATGCGCTGCGCGATACCGAAGGTCACATCGACGATGTGATTCATCGACAGCGGAAAGTGCTGGGAGGTGATGAGCAGTGCGAGCGCGAGAGAAATGCCGACGACCGTGGTCAGGGACCTTCGCGGAAAGCGCGCGATACGCCGGGCCACCATGCGTGTCTTGCCATCGAGGTTGCGGGCAGCGTGTTCGATGCCGCTACCCAGGCGGCCGAAACTCACCGGAGCAGGCGGTGCAAGCGCCGTGGCGGGCGGCAATCGGGTTGCGCGCATCACGGCCTGCGCGGCGCCGAGAACTGCTGCGATGAGCGCGACGACCACGGCCCAGAGGTACACGGGCAGCTCGGCATCGAACTGCAGCCCCGGAATCCGATAAACCTTCGCATAGATGCCGGCCATGAAATTGCCGATCCACTGGCCGACAACTACGCCGAGCGCAGCACCGAGCAGCGCAAAGGCGATCGCGAACTTGCCGTAGTGGAGCGCGATGCTCGTATTTCCGTAACCGAAGGCTTTCAGCAGGCCGATGTTCGAACGTTCGGTGGCCACGAGCCGCGACAGCGATACGTTCAGCAGGAACACTGCCACGAGCATGAAAATCGGCGGCAGCACGGACGCCATCGTTTTCAGAGACGTCAACTCGTCCGCGAGGAATTGCGCGGACAGCATGCGATCCCGCCCGTACGCGCCGCGGCCTCCATGGCGCGCGAGCCGCGCATCGATTGCGCTGATCGTGTCGCGTGCATTGGCGCCCGGTGCCAGCCGGAACACCACGTCGTTGAAAGCGCCGTCCACATCGAAGGCGCGGCCCAGCGCTTCGCGCCCCATCCACACCACACCGAAGCGCTCGGGCTCGGGCAGCATCGCACCGGGCGCAACGGCGAACACGAACTCCGGGCTGCTCGCGATGCCGGTGATCTCGAGCGTGCGCTGGCGGCCGTAGATCAGCGCGTTGAGTTGCATGCCCGGAGCAAGCAGATTCGCTTCGGCGAATGCTTCGTTGATCAGCACTTCGTTGTCGCGGGCCGGGTTGGGCCAGCGCCCGGCCCGCAACAGCACGTCGTTCACGCGGGGCTTGCGATCCGGTGGCAACGAGACCAGGCGCGCCGACACGGGGTCCGACTTTCCTGCCAGGTCCAGCAGGCCGATGCCGGACACACGCGTTTCGAGGGCGTTCACGCCTGGGAGCATGGCAAGGTCGCTCGCCACCGGATCGGGCGCGCGCACGACGGAAACGGCGAGGTCCGCCATGCGCGCCGAGTCGTAGTAGCCATCGCGCGCGCGTTCCAGCGAGTCGTACATGCCGGTGGCCATCACGAACAGCGCTACGCCGCAGGCAAGCACGCCCGAAACTGCGATGGCCTGCGCGCGCAGGCGTTTCAGGTCCCGCAGGAGCTTGCGGTCGAGGGAACGAAGACGGATCACCACTGCAACTCGTTCGGCGGAATGCGTCGCGGGTTCTGTTCGATGCTACGGATGAGTCCGTCTGCGAAGCGAACGACGCGGTCGCCGATGCGCGCGATGTCCGCGTTATGAGTGATCACGAGCGTGGTGGTGCGGAGTTTCTCATTCGCCGTGACGATTGCCTCCAGCACGTGCACTCCGGTTGCGACATCCAGCGCGCCGGTAGGTTCATCACACAGCAGAACCGTCGGGCGTTTCGCGATTGCGCGCGCAATCGCGACTCGCTGCTGCTCACCGCCCGAGAGCTGTGCGGGAAAGTGATGCGTGCGGGCGCCGAGACCGACGAGCCCCAGTGCCTCTTTCCCTGGCATTGGGTCTTCAGCGATCTCCGTCACGAGCTCGACGTTCTCTTCGGCGGTGAGGCTCGCGATCAGGTTGTAGAACTGGAAGACGAAGCCGACATGCAGCCGGCGATAGCGCGTGACCTCCGAATCAGAAGCGCTGGCCAGGTCCAGGTCGCGAAAAAAGGTTTGGCCGGAGGTGGGACGATCGAGCCCGCCCAGGATGTTCAGCAGTGTGGACTTGCCCGACCCCGAGGGGCCGAGGAGCACGACGAGCTCGCCTTCGGCGATCGTGAGCTCCACGCCGCGCAGGGCATGGACGGCTGTGCTCCCCGCGCCGTAGGTCTTGCGCAAGTCCACGAGACGGAAGACTGGCGCGGCATCGGCGGACATGCCCGCAATTCTACTGCGCCGGGGGCACGGCACGCATGTGTGCCGGCCCCCGTGACCCCTCCACAGGGTCAGCTTCGACGATCAGCTGGCGATCAGCTGTTGAATATCGGCATGAGCGCAAGCTGGATGCGCTCGAGCTGCGCCGGCGTGGTCATCTCGACCAGCAGGCGATTGAAGTGCGGGTGCTGCGCGCCGCTCACGATGTATTGCCAGCGATAGGCCCTGAGCACCGTCTCGCGCAACGCGCGCTGCTGTCCGTCCGTGAAGTTGCGTCCGCAGAGGCGCAGGAAATAAGCGGCGTCCACTGCTGCCTGCGCCTGCACGATGCCATCCACCGCGCCGACGAGGTCGATCAAGTCCGTCACGCCCTGATCGCGTTCCTCTGCGGTGAGCGATGCGTGCAGCCGGCGCCATTCGAGCTCGTCCAGGATCGCGTGCTGGCACTCCTCCTGCCAGTGATAGCGGAAGATGTCACGGAACAGCGGCGAGAGACTCTGGTCGCCATCGATGCTCTGTTCGTAGTGACTCTGCACGAACAGCTCGATGTGCGAGGTGAGCGCCAGCACGGCCCACCTGGACTTCGAGAGCACGGCACGCGCCACGTCGTTCGGCTCCGCCACCGTGGTGTAGCCTTCAGGCATCCCCTTCGCGATCAGCGCCTCCACGCGCCGGAACAGCTCCTGGTGCTTGATCTCCTCGTCGCCGAAGCGCACGAGCGCTTCGAGCGCCTGCTGGTCGCCGAGCGAGTGCTCGCGCGAAACATCCAGCACCATCGCGCCGATGTAGCGCTCCACGAGGCCAAAAATATACGCATAGCTCCGCCCCTGTACCTGGCTCAACGTGCGCTGCTCGACATCGCTGAGGAACTCGAGCTGAGAAACCTTGGAAAGCGAGTCGGGCAGGAACTTGTGGCTGAAGTCGAACTCGCGTCCGCGCAGCACGTCGCGGTCGATGTCCCAGCGGACCTTCTTCGAAGCCTTGATGGCGAGGGCATAGCGTGAGCCCGCGGGGCTCCGCATCTGATCGATTGCGGCGTTCATTTGAGCTGTCTCCCAGTGGTTCGGTCGATGGGAGGCATTCTGTTGAACGTACGCGGCGGACACATGAGCCAACTGGCTCAATTTGCGCCCGGGACGGCGGGACGATTGTCCCGGCAGGCTAGCGAACGAGGCCGCTGGAATGTGCGAGCACGATGGCCTTCGCGCGGGAATCCACATCCAGCTTGCTGAAGATGCTGGTCAGGTGGTTGCGCACCGTCTTCTCGCTGATGAACACACGTGAGGCGATTTCTGCGTTACTCAGGCCGTGTGCGAGGTGCGTGAGAATGGCGCGCTCGCGCTCGGTGAGCTCGTCCAGCCGGGGCGCGTCGACCCTGGGCGGGGACGGTTCCGATGGTTCCACGAATTCGTCGAACGCCTCGCAGAACCGGCCCCATGCCGGCTCGGACTCGAGCAGGATGTGATTGCGGCTCTCGAGCGTCACGAAGCGCGCGCCGGGAATGCCGGTGGCGTACAGGCGGCCTTCCTCGAACGGAACGCGGCCGTCGTTGCGGCCGTGGATGACGAGCGTGGGTACCGTCACGGCCGGCAGCCTGTGCACAATGTCGATCTCACTGTAACCATCGATGATCCGCGCGGCGATCTCGGGCCGGGAGGTGATGCGCGTCAAGTCCGCGAACCATCGCTCCTGCTCTTCGTTCGCATCCGGAATGAAGAGGCTCGCGAACAGCTTGCGGAAAGCGGGGTTGTCCTGGCCCCAGCCGATCCGCACGAGCTCCGTCATCGCCCGTGACTGGCACGCGGAGTCCGGACTGCGGCGGCGCGCGCCACGCGCGAACCCGCCGTAGATCACGAGCTGGCTCACGCGCTCAGGGTGTTTCAGTGCGTATTCGACCGAAGCCATGCTTCCCTGCGAAATGCCGATGAGGACGAAGCGCTCTGCGCCCGAGGCGTCGACCACCGCTTCCAGGTCGGCCAGTTGCTTCGGGAGCGACAGGTCCTCGACGTCCCAGTCAGAGAGACCGCAACCGCGCGCGTCGTAGCGGATGAGGCGATTGCGGCTGGAAAAGAAGCTGAACCAATGTCGCCAGACGGGGCTCTGCCAGTCGAACTCGAGGTGCGACAGCCAGTTCGCCGCCTTCACGAGCGGCGGGCCGCTGCCGGACTCCGCATACGCGATGCGCGTTCCGTCGACGCTGCGGGTAAAGCGGATGGTCTGGTTCACCTTGCATCCCTGATTAGCCTATCGCTGCACAGGGTGCAAGGCCGCCGGCGGGGTCAGGTCGCCACGTGCGTTTTTCGCTGGCCGGGCGAGTAGATATCCATGATGTTCCAGTGGCCGGCGGTCGGTACCGGCGCGTTTTCCATGATCACATCGAGCACGTGCGGCCGCCCCAGCGCGAGGGCCTTCTCCAGCGCCGGCTTGAAGTCCCGCGGCGCTTCGATGCGCACGCCGTCGATGCCGTAGGCCCGGGCGATGGCTGCAAAGTCCGGTGAGTAGGGTTTGCCGCCTTTCTCGAAAACCGTGCCGAGGGTGGTGCCGAAGTGCGCCTTCTGCAGGCCGGCGATGGTGCCGTAGGCGCAGTTGTTCATGATGATCCAGATTACCGCCGCGCTCTGCTCGAATGCCGTGGCGAGCAGCGCCGGGTTCTGGCCGAAGCCGCCGTCCCCCACCAGCGAGACGACGGTTCGCTTCGGGCAACCGATCTTGGCGCCGATGGCCGCGGGCGCACCGAACCCCATCGTCGCGTAGCCGCCCGGGGTGAGCACCGATCCGGGCTCGTAGATGGGGAACTGCTGGCCCACACCGTTCTTGTTCCAGCCCACATCGGTGGTGAAGATCGCGTCCCGCGGCAGCGCCGCCCGCACCTCCGCGAGGATGCGTTCGGGCCGCATGGGCACCTGGTCGCTCAGCTCGGCCGCGCGATTGCCGCGCCGGAACTGTTCTCGATACTCGGTAATCTCGCGTTCGAGCTGGGCATTGCGCCTGGGCTCGGGACAAAGCTTGCGGGCCGCGCGGTTCAGCGCGCCCAGGGCCATTCTGAGATCCGCGACGGCACCGATCTCGACCGGAAAATTCCTGCCGATCTCAGCGGGATCGATGTCGATGTGAATGAGCTTCGCAGGTGGAATCGCAAACGTGTACTCGCGCTCCCAGGAGCTGCAGTCCGCTTCGCAGAAACGTGTGCCGAGCGCGAGGATGCGATCCGCCGTACGGCACTTCTCGTTGATGAACTTCGTGCCCCAGAAACCCGTCATGCCGAGCGTGAGCGGGTGATCGTCGGGCAGCGCGCCCTTGCCCATCAGCGAATGCGCGACGGGAATGCCGAGGTAATCCACGAATTCGCGCAGCTCGGTCGCGGCCCGCGCGATCAGCACGCCGCCGCCCACATAGAGCACGGGGTTTTTCGAGGCCGCGAGCAGACTGACGATCCTTTCCGCGGTGTCAGGATCCAGCGAGGGCGGCTCGAATGAGTGGGCGTTGTGCCGGAGCCGCTCGAACAGCGTTACGTCGACGCGCGCGGAGAAAATGTCCATCGGCACCGAGACGAGCACCGGACCGGGCCGGCCGCTCTCGGCAAGATGGAACGCCTTGTCGATGATTTCCGGAAACAGGTCGGGCCGATCGACACGCCACGCGCGCTTCACGAACGGCCGGTAGATTTCGAACTGCGCGGCATCGGCGTGGAGATTGATCTCCTGGTGAGGATGCTTGCCGTAGTAATGCGAAGGGATGTCGCCTGCGATCACCACCATCGGAATAGAGTCGAGCGCGGCCGTGGCGACACCCGTGGCCGCATTCGTGAGGCCCGGGCCCAAGTGGGACAGCACCACGCCCGTCCTGCCGGTGGCACGCGTGTAGCCATCCGCCGCATGCGCAGCGATCTGTTCGTGACGCGTGTTGATGAACTGGATCGTGCTGTTCTCGAGCTCAGTCAGCACGGCGATGTTCGTGTGACCGCAAAGCCCGAAGATGTGCGCCACGCCGCGGCTTTCGAGATAGCGCACGAGCTGGCGCGAGACGAGTTCCTGCATGTCTAGTCCCCTCCCGGCCGGCGCGGTGGGCCTGAATACGTGAACGGAATTTCCGGCGGCATCGGGCCCTTGTTGCGTCCGCCTTGCTGCATCTGTTCCCACGCGTGCGCGAGAATTCCTACCGCGCGCGACAGGATGAACAGGCCGCGGCCGAGCGGCGGCTCAAAACCGAGCTCAGCGAAGATCACCGCGGTGGCGCCGTCGATATTCATCGGGATCGGCTTGCCGGTGCGGCGCTGGATGCCGGCCTCGACTTCGCGTCCGATGCGCACGTAGCGGCCCGACACCGCGCCTTCCGCCGCTGCGATTCGCACAGCATTCATCAGAGGTTCGGCGCGCGGATCGACGGGATGAAAGCGGTGCCCGTAGCCTGGAATGATCTTGCCGTGCTCGGCAACGAAACGATCCAGCACCCTGTCGACCGCATCGGCAAGGTTCGTTTCCCAATCGATCTCGTTGCGGATCTGCTCGAACAGCATCATGCATTGCTGGCCGGCGCCGCCGTGCACGTCGCCGAGCACACCGATCGCCGAAGCCATTGCGCTGTTCAGCTCGACACCGCACGTGACGGACATGCGCGCGATGGCGATCGACGGCGCGTGCGGGCCGTGATCGACGGACGCGACGAGCGCGATCTCGAGCAGCCGCGCTTCAGCGCGCGAGGGTCGGGTTCCTTTCAGCATGAGCCAGATCATCTCGACGAAACTCGTCGTGCCCATGAGCCGTTCGATCGGCTCGCCGCGCACGGTGATGCGACCCGGCTGGACGTCGATGATGCCGGTGGTCCACCACGCGACGGCCTTGTCGATCAGTCCGGGAGGTGCAGGCGGGCTCATGCTGGAAATGAATTAACTAGTTCGTTAACATCCTAGCATGAGGTACGAGTTCTCGCTCGCCCATCTCTCCGCGCTCTCGCTCTCCCCTCCCGAGATGGTCGATGTGGCTGCACGCGTCGGCTATCGCTACGTCGGGCTGCGACTCACGCCAGTCACTGCGAACGAGCCTCGCTATCCGCTTCCCTACGATGAACAGATGATGCGCGAGACGCAGGCGTGCCTTGCGGACACCGGCGTGGAAGTGCTGGATATCGAGCTGGCACGGCTCGCGCCCGAGGTGGACGTCAAGAGCTTTGCAGCGATGCTCGAAGCGGGCGCGCGGCTCGGTGCGAAACATGTGATCGCGCAAACACCGGATCCGGATCGCGCACGCGCGACCGAGCGATTCGCGCAGCTCTGCGAGCTCGCGCAGCCCCTGCAGCTCAGCGTGAACCTCGAGTTCATCACCTGGACGGACACGCCGGATCTGCAGGCGGCGGCCGCAATCGTCACGGCGGCCGCTCAGCCGAACGCCGGCATCCTCATCGATACGCTGCATTTCTGCCGCTCCCGATGCAGCCTCGAAGCGCTGCGCGCCTTGCCGAGATCGTGGTTTCGCTTCGCGCAGGTGTGCGACGCTCCCGCGCAGGCACCGACGACGACCGAAGGCCTCATTCACGCCGCACGCAACGAGCGGCTCTTTCTCGGCGACGGCGGGCTCGACGTGCGCGGCATTCTCGACGCGTTGCCGCCGGACATTCCCTATTCGCTCGAAATTCCCATGACGACGCTCGCACGCACGCTCGGCCCGGAGCTGCGTGCACACATGGCCCTCCTCTCGGCGCGGCGCTACCTGCAGAAGACGCAGCGCTATTCGGTTTCGGTGTTGTAGAACTCGCCGAAAATTTCGCTGTCCGGCGGGCGGTCCTCGGCGATCGGCCGGCTCACCCACGTGACGTTCATGTAGTGCCTGAGCGAGATGTTCTCGTTCGTGATGTTGCCGCCCCAGAAACCGCAGCCGAGGCTGGAAGTCATCGGCATGCCGTTGTTGAACGCGCCGGCGTTCGCTTTCGATTGCGGCTGCCGCACCATCATGCGACTGACGGGCGCAACCAGCGCGAGCCGGTGGATGTGGTCGTCGTCGAACGAGTAGATCCCGCATGAATGACCGGCGCCGCCGACCTGGTAGATACGCCTCACCATGTCCAGCGCATTCTCGAAGCCCTGGTAGCGGAAGATCGCGAGCACGGGTGACAGCTTCTCGCTCGAGAAGCGATGGCCCTTACCGATTTCATCCTGCTGGACGATGATGAACTTGCGGTCGGCGGGAATCTCGAAGCCTGCGAGCTTCGCGATGACCTGCGGCGCGCGCGCGATGGTCGTGATCGTGCGGCGGCCCTCGGTATCCCACATCGCTCGTTCGAGAAGCTGTTTCTGCTCGGGCGTGGCGAGATGACCGCCCTCCTGCTGAAGCTGCGCGAGAAAGCGGTCGTAGATGGAGTGCTCGATGACGAGATTGCCGTCGGCCGAGCAGCCTGAACCATGGTCGGAAGTCTTGCTGATGCGCGTGTTCCGCGCGGCGTCCGCAATGTCCGCGGTCTCGTCGATCACCATGGTCGAATTGCCGGCGCCGACGCCGTATGCAGGTTTTCCGGAGCTGTAAGCAGCCCGCACCATCGGCATGCCACCAGTCGCGATGGTGAGATCGCAGATCGACATGAGCTCCTGCGCGAGCGGAATGCTCGGAGTCTCGACGCACTGGAAGAGATCCTCCGGTGCGCCTTGCCGCTTCAGCGCGGCACGCATGATTCGCACCATCTCATGCGTGGTCTGCTTGCTCATCGGATGAGGCGAAAAGATCACGGCGTCCTTGCACTTCAACGCGTAAATGCCGTTCCCGGGCGGAGTCAGCTCGGGATTCGTGCTGGGAATGAGCGAAACGATGACACCGGCGGGCTTCGCATACTTCACGATGCCCTTCGCCGGAATCTCTTCGATCACGCCCATGCTCTTGTGTCGCAGGGCGTCCCGCAGGATGCCGACGATCTTGAAACGCTTGGCGACGCGACCGTCGCGATCCCCAAGGCCGCTCTCGTCCACGCCTTGATGCGCAAGGCGCGTGAACGTTTTCTCGTTCGCGGTCGCCCAGCCGACGGCCTGGCACAGCTTGTCGACGCGCGCCTGATCGTAGTGCTCGATCGCCTTCATCGCGGTCCTTGCACGATCGAGCAGTGCACGCGCGTACTGGCGTTCGTCTTCGGTGATTCCCCGCGTGGCCATGGCTAGTCTCCTTGCGGCAGGCGACGGATCGCGATCCGGTCGGACTGGAACGATCCGAGCCAGAGCTCGTCGCCGACGATGACGCCCGTCGAGGCGCCATTGAAGAAGGGATTCGGCTCGGCGTACGCGACGAGGCTCCACGTCATTGCCTTGGGGTCGAGACGCGCGACGGTGTAGCCGCGATGGCAGAGCATCGAGTCCGCCTTGCCGTCGACGATCTTGCGCAGCCCGCCGCACGCGGGCTCGTCGTACTGCATGCCGGCGGCGATCAGGCGATTGCCGTCCCAGTGAATGTTGTCTGGCATGAAGCCGGGCGCGACGGCTTTGCGCAGGAGTTTCGCGGGATTCGTGTGCGAGAACGCGACCACCGCGCGCCAGCCGAAGGCGACGACGTAGAACTCCTTGCCGTCTTTCGCAACCTCGATGCCGTTGTTGCCGGGCAAGTCCGCGCCGCGCACGAGGCGAAAGGCAGATGTGCCCGGCTTCCATTCGTAGACGTGCCCCGTGACGCGGCCCTGCACGTAGTCCGCGATCTGCGTGCCTGGCCGGTTGAGCACCGTGGTGATCAGCGTTCCGTCGGAAAAGACGGCCACACTGTTCGCAGCCATGCCGTCGGGCATCGGAACGCAGCCGATCCATTTCAGGATCGGCTCGCCAGCGGCCGCCGTCTGCGACTCGACGCGAAACACTTCGATGGCTTCGCGCCCGCCGTGATTGGAGACGTACAGCAAGTGCGACAGATCGCCGACGGTGCGCAGTCGCATTCCCTGCGCGTTGAAGGACACTGCATCGGGTGGCCCCGGGCAGTGCGCGAACATTTCCGTATTCGGCACTATTTGCGCCGGCTCGCCCGTGTACCAGCGGCGCAGCGTGCGCGTCTGCGTGTCTACGAGTTTGATTCCCGAGCCCTGACTGAAACCACTGGCCACGAGCCACCGGGAGCCCGGAATCCGCACCAGGTCCTCGGGCTGACGAGCACCGCAGACGAAGCTCGTTCCTTGTGCTTCGTCACACGGTGCCGTTGGGGGATCTGCGTCCAGCAACTACATGCCCACCCGGAAGCCCAGGTAATAAGAGCGCCCGACGGCATCGAACACCGACGTGTCCGTGCTCGTCTGCGAGCTCGAGACCAGCACCGAATCCTTGTCCGCGACGTTGGTGACGCCGGCGCGAAGCTGCCAGGAGCTGTTGAGATCGTACGAAGTGAACAGGTCCACGAGGTTGTAGGCAGGCACACCGATGCCCGGCGTCGCAGGCGTCGTGACTGACGTGACGTCGGCCATCGCGTTCTGGTAACGCCAGCGCACCGAGACCGTAGCCCCGCCTTTCGCGTAGCCGAGCGTCGTCAGCGCCTTCCACTTCGGGAAGCTGTTCGACACCGTGTGATTCGCGGCGATGGTGTTGGTGCCGTCGAAATCCTGAAACGTGCTGCCCGGTAGCGTCTGCACCGAATACTTCATGAGGTAGCCGACGCCCGTGTTGGCGAACACCTTGCCGCCGAGCGTGTCCAGGCTCCACGCGAGCTGCAGGTCGATGCCCTGCGTCTTCAATCCGCCGAGATTCAGATACGGTGTGTTGATTACCTGCAGAAGCCCGTTCGAATCACGTTGCAGGAGCTGACAGAACGAGTTCGTTACGTCGTACGTGGGATTCGAGCCGTCGAGGTTGTAGCACTTGCTCAGCGCGGACAGGCCGGGCACCACCGAAATCACTTCGTCGATCTTGATGTTGTAGTAATCGACGGATGCTGAGAGCCCGCTCTGCGATGTCCAGGAGAAGCCGAGGTTGTACGTGTCCGCGATCTCGGGAGTGAGAGCCAGATTGCCTTGCGTTCTGCCGGCCGTCGCAGTTGTCGGGAACACATAGCTATCGATGACTGCTGATGGGATACCTTGCGAAAGGCAGAGCGAGCGCACGCTGCTTCCACCCGCGCCCGTTCGCGCCGTCGAACGGATGTCGCACGGATCACCAATTGCCGCGGGCGGCGTTCCGAATGCAATCTGCGATCCGCTCGCCGCCGCAAACAGCTCGCCGATGTTCGGCGCGCGAACGGCGCGCTGGTATCCACCGCGCAAGAGGAGGCTCGCAGTGGGCTCCCATCGGATGTCGCCTTCGTAGCTGTTCACGCCACCGGAGGTGGAGTAGTCGGAGCGACGGAACGCGCCGCCGATGCTGAGTTTCCTGACGAGCGGCTTGTCCGCGAGCAGCGGCACGTCTATTTGCGCGGCGAATTCGTCGACCGAGATTTCGCCCTGAGTCGGCTGTGACGCGATCACTGCCTCGATGTTCTGCGCGGCGAGCTGCGAATCCGGTCGGTAGGCGTACGTGTTGCGCCGATGGTCCGCGAGCAACGCGAGCACGAGATTGCCCGCGGGCATCTCGACGATGGACCCCTGCACGACGCCTTGGAACGTCGTCTGCGAAAGATCCTCTGTGCTGTTGGCCGTCGTCGAGATGTACGCGCGGCACGCATCAGAAATGACGGTGCTGTGATTGATGCCGAAGGGATTGAATCCGCCGGCGCAGATCGAGTTGCCGCCATCGGGCGCGTTCAGCAGGTTCTGCACCTGGCTCTTCAGCACGGCGAACTGGTTTTCCTGAATGTGATCCGTGGTGTCGTGGGCGGCGAACACGTCCCACGTCCAGTCCTTCACCGGCAACGAGCCCTTGAGGCCGCCGAGATACTGCGCCGTGGTGTACTGCTCATCCCACGCCTTGTTCGGAATGCCGACATAGCGGCCGTTCCAGGTGAACGGCGCATTGGCGTTCTGGCGCGAAGCTAGCAAGGTGCGCAGATCGTTCGGAATGAACGGATTGGTAACCGGGATGGTGGTGAGCGTGCCGAACTGCGTAAGGCTCCTGCCGCTGCTCGTGAAGACATCCGAATCGACATAGAGGATCTGTCCGTACGCGGTGAGCGCCGGCAGCAGCTCGTAGTCGAACTTCGTGAACACGGACTTACGGTCGAGCGGGTTCTGAATGATGGTCTGAGGACCCACGGGCATGCGGACGTTGCCCGCGATCACCGCGTAGCCATCGCTGGTCGGGCCCTTGTAGTTCTTCGCGCCCGTCTGCGTGAAGAGCGTGCCGTCGTCGTTGAATCCCAGGTTCAGCGTGTTGCTGACGGGCGTGGCGGCGCCGTAGCTCGTGAACAGCGAGTTCACCGTCGTCTGGTTCGGCAGGTTCGTTGCAGACGGTACGAACGTGCCCTGGCCGATGAACGAAGACGGCGTGACGAACTGGAAGAACTTACGCTTGTCGCCGGTGAGCCCTTGCCTGTGCGAGTAGCCGAGCGACAGCAGCGCGTGGCCCCTGCCCTCCGCGAAGCTCGTGCCCATGGCGACAGAGGCCTTCGATCGACCGAGGTCGCCGCGCTCCGTGTTGCCGTACTGGGCATCGAACGACAGGCCTTCGAAATGCCGCAGCGAAATGAAATTCACGACGCCGGACATGGCGTCCGAGCCATACACGGCCGATGCGCCGCCCGTGATCGTCTGCACACTGGAGAGAATCGACTCGGGCACGAGGTTGATGTCCACCGTGCCGAAGATGTCTGCGAGCGGCAGGCGTCGACCGTCGAGCAGGACGAGATTGCGGTTCGCGCCCAGCGCATGCAGGTTCACCGTGGCATGCCCGCCCGTGCCCTGCCCGCCGTTGCCGGCGGAACCTGCAGGGGCGAATTGCGGCAATTGATTGAGCGACGCTTCGAGCGTGACGGTCCCGCTCTGCTTCAGGTCTTCCATCGTCGTGATCACGATGGGACTGGGTGACACGCGATTGGGATCGCTGATGAGCGAGCCGGTCACCACGACTTCCTCCAGCTTGTCGTCGGCGGGAGCATCTCCTTCTGCAGCCATCGCCAACAGGGGCAGCGCGAGCGCGCCGCCGACAGCGATTCGAGCGATCACCGGATGCATCTTCACGTCCCCCTCACCTTTGGTGTGGGAGGCAGTTTTAACTATCTAGTTAATACGTGTCAATTCCGGCCGGGGCCGAGCGTGCGATCGATGAACTCGAGCGACTTCCGGAGCGCCTGGAGGCTCGCAGCGCGCGTCGCCTCATTCGTTGCGCCGATGAAACTGTGGTCCACACCCGGTACCTCGATGAGCTCCGCGGGCACGCCCTTCGCGCGCAGTGCTGCCAGGTAGTCGCGCGATTGCTGGATCGGGACGGTTTTGTCGTTGACTCCGTGGATCATCAAGACCGGGGCATCCTTTGCATCGATGTAAGTGGTTGCACTGGCAGCAGCGGCTGCTTCCGTGCACTCGGCGTGCTCGCAGCCCAGATAGCGCCTGGGTGCGGCTGGAAGATCGCTGGCCAGCGTGGCGAAATCGAAGATCCCGTACCAGGCGATGACGCCCTGTACGCAATCCGATTCAGTGGCCGCAGGTCCCGAGGCCGACCCGTTCGTGCCGCTCGCGCGAGCGCCCGGCTCCGGCCTTTGATTTGCAGCGGCGCCTGGTGGTTCGAGCGCTGCGACTCCGCAGCTCGTGCCTGCGAGAGCGGCGAGTTGCCCGCCGGCCGAGCCGCCCCAGATCACCGCGCGCTGTCGATCGATTCCGTATTCGCTCGCATGCGTACGCAGCCAGCGGATGGCGGCCTTCACATCCTGAATCGCTGCGGGGAACGGCGCTTCGCTGCTCAATCGATATTCAAGCGACGCGACGACGTAACCGCGCGCGGCAATCGGGGCCAGCACACCGGGCCAGTTCTCGAACGCTGCCGAGTGTCGCGTGTGTCCGGATTGCCAGCCGCCACCGTGCACGTAGAGCACGAGCCCATGCGGCTTCGATGTATCTGCGGGTCGGTACAGATCGAGCGTCAGCGGGCGATAGCCTGCGAGCGACGAATACGTGAGATCCGCGAGCCCGACGACGCCGCCAGGAAAAGCCGTGCGACGCTCGGGGTAACGGTCTTCGAGTACCGGCGCGGCGCCGACTGCTGGCTCGTTGGTTTGTGCAAATGCGGGCGCTGCCGCGAGCGCCATCACCAATACGTATCTCAGCACCATCGCTTGCGCCTCGTTTAGTAACGAACTAGTTAATGAACATGGAGTTCAGCATATACTCCGGTCCGGTTGCGAGGGGAATCAATGACAACCGAGGCCGTCCATGTGCTGAACGCCGCGAAAGCCACACGTGTCAGGCTTTTCGTGCTGGCGCTCGTCACCGTCGGCACGATGATCAACTACCTCGATCGCACGGTGATCAGCGTGGCTGCGCCCATGTTGTCGCAGGAGCTCGGGCTCAATGCCGCGCTGATGGGCATCGCCTTCTCCGCGTTCTCATGGACTTACGCCGCCTCGCAGATTCCGGGCGGCATTCTTCTCGACCGCTTCGGCGTGCGGCTCACTTACTTCTGTTCGGTCACGTTGTGGTCTCTATGCACGGTGATGCAGGGGCTCGCCGCCGGACTCGCCTCACTCGTCGGTGCGCGCCTCGCCCTGGGTGTTGCCGAAGCGCCCGCATATCCGAGCAACAGTCGCATCCTGAGCATGTGGTTCCCGCAAGCCGAGCGCGCCCGCGCAACGGGTGTGTATTCCGTTGGGCAGTACTTCGGGCTGGCCTTTCTGAGCCCGCTGCTTTTCTGGATCAGCGGGCAATTCGGCTGGCGCGCGCTGTTCATCATCGTAGGGCTCGTGGGCGTCGTCTTCGGTGTGGTGTGGTGGTTCGCATATCGCGATCCGCATGAGAGCCAGCACGTGAATCGCGGGGAGCTCGACTACATCGCCGCGGGCGGCGGTCTCGGCGACCACGGAGGAGCCACTCGTTTCGAGTGGCGTCACATCCGGTTCCTGCTGGGGAAGCGTCAGATTCTCGGTGCCTCCATCGGCCAGTTCGCTGGCAATTCGACGCTCGTGTTCTTCCTGACGTGGTTTCCCACGTATCTCGCCACCGAGCGGCAGATGGCATGGCTGAAGGTGGGCTTCTTCGCCATCCTGCCTTTCATCGCCGCGTCAGTGGGCGTGGTTGTCGGGGGCATCGCCTCGGATTTCCTGCTGCGGCGGACCGGCTCCGCGAATCTCGCACGCAAACTTCCGATCATCAGCGGTCTCGTGCTCGCCTCGACCATCGTTGCCGCCAATTTCCTGGACAACGACATCCTGGTGATCGCGGTGATGTCCGTAGCGTTCTTCGGTCAGGGCATGGTCAATCTCGGCTGGACGCTGATTACGGACGTGGCGCCGAAGCCGCTCATCGGCCTCACGGGCGGCGTGTTCAATCTCTGTGCGAATCTCGCAGGCATCGTGACGCCGCTGGTCGTCGGCTTCGTGGTCGCCGCCACGGGCTCGTTCGCATGGGCGCTGGGATTCATCGCGATCGTCGCGCTGATCGGCGCGTGCTCCTACATCTTCCTGCTCGGCGATGTGAAACGGATCGAGTACACGGGTGACTAGGTGCCTCTGCGCAGCGCTCGCCTTGGCGCTTGGTGCCGGGCCGTGCCTATCAGCCGACGTGTTTCCGCCAGCTCCACAGCGCGACCTCGTCGTGCGCGCGTGCGCCGCGTGTCACGCGCCGGAGATGGTCGTCGCGAAACGCCACACGGTCGACGAGTGGGACGACATCATCGCGAAGATGGTGGACCGCGGCGCCGTGGCTAACGAGGAGGAGCAGCAGCAGATCCTGGAGTACCTGGCGAAGTTCTTCGGGAGCTAGCTGGCGGTTGGGCATGAGGACGCGCTTCAGCGTTCGTGAGCCCGAGCACCCATTTGATGCCCTCCAGATACAGCGTCTGTACGCGGGGATCGTCCCACGCTGCATCGGGATGCCCGAGCGTCGACGAAAATACTTTCCCCTTGCCATAGTTCCTGACCCACGCGACAGGGAAGTCGTGGTCGGTGCGCTTGACGTTCCTGTTGGTGAGATCGAGCTTGCTCTCGTCGAGGCGCGCGAGCACGTCCACGTTCTCACGTGAGTACGGTGCCCGGTACTGGTACATCTCGTCGCGCAGGATCAGCTCGGCGGGCAGGTGTTTCACCGCCGGGAAATCCGGGCGCTCGACGATCACGGATGCATCGAACACGTTCCAGGGATGGTTCTCGAAATACCCGCCCACCATTTCGCCGTATTCGGGCCAGCCGTAGAACGAGGCCGTGGCGGTGTGGACGGCTACGAACCCTTTGCCGTCATCGCGAACGAAGCTGAGCAGATCCTGCTTCTGCTCAGCCGACATTTCCGTTTCGCCGTTGGTGTAGAACACCACGGCATCGAAGTAGTCGAGATTCCGGCCGCGCGCCTGGCGTTTGCCGCCCTTCGCATAGTCACCGCTACCCCACACTTCGCCTTTGGTGACGAGCTGCGTGTCCGTACGCAGGAATGCGACGTATGCGCCGCTCTCACGGCCGAGCCGCTCGAGCGTGGCCATCGCGTGGCTCACGGCGTCGTGCGCAATCTGGTTGCCTGTGTGCAGATCGCCGACGATCAGGATTTTTTTGCGCCCTGCGTAAGGGTCTGGAAAACCAGACCCGCGTGGCTCGGTTGCAGGCAATGCGAACACATGGAGCGCGTCGCCTTCGATGGGGCTGTCGAGGAAACTGCCGCCCGTTGCTACGACGGCGACGTACTGCCTGCCGTCCTTGCCTTGATAGGTAATCGGCGTCGCGTGGGCCGCTGCAGGCAGTTTCACGGTCCAAAGCTCGGCGCCTGTCTGCGCGTCGAATGCGCGGAAGCGCGCGTCGTCCGTTGCGCCGATGAAGATCAGGCCGCCTGCCGTTGCGATCGATCCGCCTACGTTGGGCCGACCAGTCTTCGCGCGCTCCGCCGGCAATTTGTCCGTCACACCGAGCACGCTCTGCCACGCGATCGTGCCCGTGTCGACGTTGATCGCGGTGAGCGTGCCCCAGGGTGGCTGCTGGCACATCAGGTTGCTGTCGCGATCCGAGAAGCGACCGGTGGCGGGGCCGGCCGTCGTGAATGTGCCATCGTCACGACGGGAGAGCTGCTCGACCTGGCCGAGATTGCTCGCGTTCACGAAGAACAGGCGCCGCTCGGGATCGAACGAACCGCCGCCCCAGTTTGCGCCGCCTTGTCTGCCTGGGAAGGTGATGGTTGGCGTGCTGAAGGCGAGCGGGAGATAGGGGCCGCCCATGCGCATCTTCTGGCTCTCAATCCAGCCGCGGCAGAACGATTCCAGCTCCGGAGTGACCGTTGCGACGTCAGCCATGGAGAACGTCCGGCGCGCGACGGGCGCGGGCTTCACGGGGACGGGCTGCGTTCGCGATGCGAGCTCGCCCGGCACGTCGCTCGGCGGAAAGCGCTGTTCCTTCACTTTGAATAGCGGTTTGCCGTTTACCCGGTCGAGCAGAAAAAAATATCCGGACTTGGAGACGACTGCGACAGCGGGGATCGTGCGGCTGCTGTGTTTCACATCGAGCAGGAGTGGTGGCGCCTGCGTGTCGAAATCCCAGATGTCGTGGTGGACCACCTGGAAATGCCACAGATACTTGCCGGTGTTCGCATCGACGGCGACCACGCTGCTGCTGAAGAGATTGTCGCCGGGGCGATCGCCGCCATAGCGGTCCCAGGCCGGCGCGGCGACAGGCATATAAAGCATGCCGCGCGGCTCGTCGACGGTCATGAAGCCCCAGACATTGGTGCCGGACCGGCCGCGCCAGCTGTCTTTACCCCATGTGTCGTGGCCGACCTCGCCGGGCCTTGGCACCGTATGAAACGTCCACACGAGTTTGCCGGTGCGTGCGTCCCACGCGCGCACATCGCCGGCCGCGCCGAGCGCAGGAAACTCCTGCGTCGCCGAGCCTGTGATCACGAGATTGCGATAGACCAGCGGCGGTGAGGTCATGCCGTACTGGGCCATCGGCGATGACGGCGAGCCCGCGGGCACGATGTCCGGTGTTTTCAGATCGACGATGCCATGCGCACCGAAGCTCTCTGCCGGCGCGCCGGTTTTCGCGTCGAGCGCGATGAGGCGGCCGTCGCGCGTTCCGAAAAAGATTCGTGCACCGGACTGCTCATCGCCCGGCCAGTATTCGACGCCTCGCAAGGAAGGCTGGCCCGGACCCGCAACGTCGCAGCCCCAAACCTCGCGCCCCGTTTCAGCCTCGAGCGCGACCACGCGCCGATACGGCGTGCTCAGGTAAAGCAGTCCATCGACCACGAGCGGCGTCGCCTGCGACCCGCCGAGCCGATTGCGTCGGCGTGCTACCGGCGCAGCGCCCTCCGCCACACGGCGTGCCGCCTCCTCCGCGGCGCCGACACCCTCGACGCGTATTGCCGCGCCATCGGCGGCGCCGATCCCTTCAGCGCGGCGCGCGGCGTCGTTGGCTGTGCCGATGCCGTCAGCGCCGCGGGCACCGCCGTCTGCCACGGGCGCGGGCGCTGGGCGCATCGAGTACGTCCAGGCGGTTTGCAGGCGCGCGACGTTCGAGACATCGATCTGCTTCAGCGGCGAGTAACGCATGCCGCCGGGATCATGGCCGTATGTAGGCCAATCACCAGGCTGCGCGCCGCGCGCATCGAGCGAAACTGCGAGCAGGGCGAGCCCGCTCAACCACGCACCCCCGCGCGCGTGCCGATGCGCGCAGGGATCCATCCGCTTCACCACTTCTTGCTGACGCCGACCGTCACGAGGCGCCCGATCGGACTCGCATTGAAGGTGTCGTACCCGAGCGCCGTGTTCACGAACGGCGGCTCCTCGTCCAGCACGTTGTTCCCGTCGAGGAAAATCTGCGCGCCGGAGAGCCATCCTTCGTTCGCGAAGTCATACGCGAAGTGCACGTCAACGGTGGTGTACGAGTCCACTGGCTGGCCGCCACCCACCGGCGAGAAGTTCGCATTGCGAATGACCGTGAACGGCGCCGAGCCATTCCAGTTCTTATACGAGCCGGTGTAGTTCACGAACAGATCCGCCGTGATGCCAGCGCGATTCCAGCCGAGGCTCGCGCGCCCCGCCATCTTGTTCGAAGGGAACGTGGTGTTGATGCCGATCGTGTTCAGCACGCTGAACTCTTCACCGCCCGTCCCGAAGCTCTGGTCCATCTTGAGCTTCCGGGAGGCCGAAAGTCCGAAGTTGAAGTTGCCCACACCCGTGTCGACGCGATAGCCGATGTCCGCGTCGATGCCGTTCGCATTGAGGTTGAAGGCATTGCGCTGCTGGAAGCTGTAGATGAAATAAACCGTGGCCGGCAGCGGCGAGGTCTGCGGTAACCCAGCCGTTGCCGCAGCGATCTGCCCCGCGCTTGCGCCACCGGGGAAAAGCTGCAACAGGCTGTTGAGATTCGGCGAACCGATCGCAAACGCCGCCTGCGGAGCGGTGATCGCCCCAAGGTACTTCGCGTTCCAGAACGTCGCGCTCATGCGCAGCCCGGATACCGCACGCGGCTCGAAGTCCAGACCCACCGACCAGGTCTTGCCCTTCTGCGCCGTGAGATCCTTGTTGCCGCCGGCCAGGAACAGGCCCTGTACCGATGACGTATTGATCAGGCACGTGGGTGTCGCCGCAGTACAGCCCGGCAGCCCCACCGCACCCGGATAAGTATTCGGAATCGAGAGGTTCGCGTTGACGCCCGAAGCCGTTGCGCCGGTCAACCCACCGAACGAGGATTCCGCGGTGACACCGAGCTCGTTACCGCGGCTCGTGAGCGCAGGCGCCGTGAACGAGCGCGCGTAGTTGCCACGCACGCGAATCCCTTCGGTGATGCCCCACGTGAAGGCGTACTTCGGATTGGTCGTATCGCCGAAGTCGCTGTAATCGTCATAGCGACCGGACAGGTTCACGTCGAACGAGCGGATGCCGGGCAGTGCGTTGCCCTCGCCCACGACGGGCACCAGGATTTCGATGAACCCCGACTTCACGTTACGCCCGAGATTCAGGAACGTGGTGAACGAGTTCGTACTCGCCGGACCCGTGCCACGCTCGCGCGTGACCTCCTCACGCATGCGATAACGGATGTACTCCGCACCCACCGCCGCGCGCACATCGCCGCCGGGCAGCGTGAACAGCGACCCATCGAATTTCAGATTGAAGTCGCGCATCGCCTGATTCGCGATCTGCAGCTGCGTCGAATCGAGCAACTGGCTGCGCAGGGCTGCCGAGGTCTGATTCGAGCCGGAGGCATTCCACACGTCGAGCGCGTTGCTGGTGGTGAGCGGCAAGGTCAGCACGGCGGTGGTCGTTCCCGGAACCGACGCCGCGGTGGTGTTGCCCGCCGTGTTCGTCGTGCCGTTGAGCGCAAGCAAGGCGCAGCTCACGCACAGCGCTCCGTCACGACGGAGGCGGCTGTCGTCCTGACCGAGCGTCGCGCCGAGAGCGGCGCGCCACGTGCCTTTCAACTGCACGTCGAGCCCGAACGTGCCGAAGATCGCTTCCGCGCCGCCGGTCTGGCTCGCGCCCGGGCCGAACAACTCGTCGGCCTGGAAACGCACGGTCTCGACGGCGACCCCGGCGGGTCCTCTGAAGAACGGATTGATCTGCCCCGCCCCGCCGGCCGGTGTGCTGCCGGGGCCCCAGACGTTGGCAGTCACCGAACCGCGCGCGATCTGCGCGACGTTCGTCTGTTTCGCGTAGACGAGGTCGGTGGTCAGGTGGATGCCCTCACTGAGCTCGCGGTCGAGCTTGATGAGCACGTTGTGACGCGTGTCTTCGGGCAAGAGGTCCGCCACGCCGGAGAAATCGCAGAAGCTGTTGTTCGCGTTGTTGGCGACGCCCGTGCCGTTGTAGGGCGCGGCGAAAATCAGCCCCGCGCCGGGTTGCCCGGTCGCCGGACTGACGCTGGCGGGCCCGCAATTGAAGTTCGCGAAGTTGCCGCCGCCCTGCGCACGATGATCCGCCGCGGTGAAGGGGCGATCGCCTGTGCGAAGCGCGCTGCGCTCCGAGTAGCCGTAGGTGAACAGAACCGAACCGATATCGCCAGTCGTTCCGTAGATGAAGCTCGCATTGCGCGTGTCGTACCCGTCCGCGAAGGCGGCTTGCGCCGTGCCCTCGACCCCGTCGTAGCGACGACGCGTTATGAAATTGAGAACGCCTGCCACCGCGTCCGAGCCGTACACGGACGATGCGCCATCCGGCAGCACTTCCACGCGCTCGATGGCTAGCGGCGCGATGACGTTCGGGTCCGCCAGCGTGTGATTGATGCCCGACAGCGGCAGCCGGTGACCGTCGATGAGCACGAGCGTACCGTTGCTCGCGCTGGCCCCGAGGCCGTGAATCGTAGGCGCGAACGTGCCAGCGCCGTCGAAGCTCTGGAAACCACCTTGCGCGGAATTGCCGAAGCCCGTGACTGCCGGAACGCTGCGCAGAACCTGCTGCAGGGTCTGCGCGCCGCTGGCCTCGATCTCATCGCGGCCGACGGTGATCAGATTCGACCCCACCGGCGCAGCGCCCCGAATGCTGGTGCCGGTGACGATCACCTCCTGGAGCTGGCCCTCCTCCACAGGTGGTTCCTGCGCATGCACGCCGGCCGCCAGCCCAGTGAGCGCAGATATGGATGTCGCCATGAACACGGTGCCGCGAGCTCTGCGCATAAGTCCCCCTCAGAACCATTTGCACGTGCGGGAAATGCCGGCTTTACTCAGGTGAGCCGTTCTGGGTAAAGTTTTAACCATCTAGTTAGTTTCTGTCAACGCACGGCCGAACCATGAGCACGCCGACCGCCGATCCGCATTCCCGTCACCGCTCCCGCCGTGGGGCGGACCCGGTGCGCGTGGGTCTCATCGGCAAGGGCATCCAGCGCTCCAAGTCCCCAGCCATGCACGAAGCGGAAGCCGCTGCCCAGGGCTTCCGCTGCATCTACGAGCTCATCGACCTGGACGAGCGCGGCGTCGGGATCAACGCGTTGCCCGAGCTGCTCGTGGAAGCGGAGACGCGCGGTTTTGCCGGCGTGAACGTCACGTATCCCTGCAAGCAGGCAGTCATTCCCCTGCTCCACGGTTTGAGCGAGGAAGCGCGCGCAATCGGCGCGGTGAATACCGTTCATTTCGCAAACGGCCACCGTACCGGGTACAACACCGATGCCTGGGGATTTGCGGAAAGCTTCCGCCGCGAGCTGGGCGATGCCCCGCTCGAGCGGGTCGCGCAGATCGGCGCCGGCGGCGCGGGCGCGGCGACCGGCTATGCCATGCTCGGCCTTGGCGCCCGCACACTCACCATCTTCGACGTGGACTACGACCGCGCGGATTCGCTCGTGCGCAGCCTCGCCCGCCATTTCCCCGATCGTGCCATGCGGGCGGTGGACGAAGTGGCCGATGCGCTGGCTGGATCGCAGGGCCTGGTGCACGCGACCCCCACCGGCATGGCGAGCCATCGCGGGTCGGCCGTGCCCGCGACCCTGCTCCGGCGCGATCTCTGGGTCGCCGACATCGTGTACTTCCCGCTCGAGACCGAGCTGCTGCGCCTTGCCCGCGCCGCCGGTTGCCGCACGCTGGACGGCGGCGGCATGGCCACTTTTCAGGCGGCAAAGGCCTTCGAAATCTTCACCGGGCGTGCGGCAGACGGCGAGCGCATGCGCCGGCACTTCATGAAGATCGCCCAGAGCTGACGTTGCGCTATCCTAGGGACCCGAAGCGCGCCGGGGCGCGCCGACCTTAAGGAACCATGGCACCGAAAGCATCCAACCCCGTCGCAACGGCGGAGCCGCGCGCCTCCGCGCGGTCGCGGACTCGGGACAAGACGACGACTCGCGTGAACGATGCCGAGGCCAGCCGTGCCGACATCCTCGCGGCCGCGACGCGCGAGTTCTCGGAAAAGGGGTTGAGCGGCGCGAGGGTCGATTCCATCGCGGACCGCACGAAGATCAACAAGCGGATGATCTACTACTACTTCGGCAGCAAGGAGGGCCTCTACCGCGCGGTGCTCGAGCGCTCGTACGGCCACATCCGCATGAGCGAGTCCGCCGTCGAGCTGGATGCGCTGCCGCCCGAAGAGGCGTTGCGCCAGCACGTGCGGCTCACCTTCGACTACCACAACATGCACCCGGATTTCGTGCGGCTGGTGATGAACGAGAACATCCACCAGGCCGCGCACATCGGCGAGCTCGCGAGCATCCGCACGCGCAACCGCGCGGTCATCAAGCAACTGCGTGGGCTGCTCGATCGGGGCATTGCGGCCGGCCTGTTCCGTTCCGACATCGAGCCGGTCGAGCTGCACATGTCGATCAGCGCGCTGTGCTTCTACAACGTGTCGAACCGCTACACGTTCTCGAAGATCTTCGAGCGGGACATGACGTCCACGGCCGCCGTGGCTGCACGGCGCGAGGTCGTGGTGGACATGATCATGCGCTGGATCTCGGTCAATCCAGGCAAGGCTCAGCGAGGCGCGTCGTCCCGATAACGCGACTGCGCCGCCAGCCGTATCGGCGCATTGGCTGCGCCGTACGCGCGGTAGCCGTGGCGCTCGACGATCTCGAAGAAAAAGCGCTTCGCGAAGGCGCGTGAATAGAGCTGCAGATACTCTCCATCCGTGTCCCGGTCGTAGAGAATGTTGAGCTCCGCCAGCTCGGCGATGCGCTCGCTCGTGAGCTCGAACCGTGCTTCGAGATCTTCGTAGTAGTTGCGTGGAATCGGCAGCGTTGCCAGGCCCAGCTCCTTCAAGCGACGCGCGGTGGCCACGATGTCTGCCGTCGCCAACGCGATATGCTGAACGCCGGCGCCGCCGAATCCCTGTAGAAAACGCGCAGAGAGGGTCTGGTGACTCGCCGAGCCGTTCAGTGTGAAGCGCACGCCGCCTTCGGGCGATTCGATCGCCTGGCTCTGCACGAGACCGAGCGGATCGGCGATCTGCACGGCGGGCGAGCGCGCCAGTTCGAACAACGACAGGTAATAGAGAAGCCAGGACAGCATCTCTTCGTACTGCATGGTCTGCGCAACGTGGTCGACGCGCAGCAGCCCCGCACCGTGAGCGCGCGCGGCGCCCTGCACCGTCTCGAACTCACTTTCCCACACGTCGCTCTCGCTGCCCGCTTCCATCAGATAGATCAGGCTTCCGCCAACGCCGAGCAATGCGGGAATCCGCAGCTCGCCCGGTTCGGCGCGCGGCGTGAACTGACCGATGCGCAAGCCTTCGGCTCGTCGCAGAGTGCTGCCCACATCTTCGACGCTCACGCCGAGCGCGCAGACCGATGCGCCATGCATGCCGTCGTACGCGCGCGCGAAACTCTCCGGCTCGCTGTTGATGACGAAGTTGATGCCGTTCTGCCGCCAGCGGGTTACGTCCTTGTGGCGATGACGGCCCGCCGCTACGAATCCCAGGCTTTTGAACAGCGAGCCGAGCTGCTCGACTTCGCTTTCGTTCGCCGCGAACTCGATGAACTCGATGCCACGAGCACGGGCTCGCGGAGGAAACAGCGGCGGCGGAACGCGCGGCGCCAGGCGGCGCGCGACCTGATCGTAAAGAAAGCTCAGCGCGCGGCGCCCATCGATCGCGACGCTCGACGCTGAGCCGGAGCGGAAGCGGTCGTTGAATATCTCCAGCGACAGCGGGCCCTTGTAGCCGCGCTCGAGCAACGCCGCCACGTAGTCGACGAGTGGCAGCTCTCCTTGCCCAGGCATGTTGCGGAAGTGGCGACTCCACGAAAGGTAGTCCATCTGCAGCACCGGCGCGTCCGCGAGCTGCACGATGAAAATGCGCGCCGGGTCGATCTCGCGCAAGCTTTCGATGGGCACGGACCGCGCGAGCGAGTGGAAACTGTCGAGGATCAGGCCGATCGCCGGATGATCCACTTCCCGCACGATGGACCAGGCCTCGCGGTGGTCGTACACATGACGACCCCACGCAAGCGCTTCATAGCCAACACGCAGACCGCGGCGTGCCGCGCGTTCACCCAACTCGCGGAAATCCGCAACGATGCGGCTCCGGTCGCCGAGCGCCGCTGTGGAGACGTTCGAGCACACGAGCAGGAGATCCGTGCCGAGCTCCTGCATGAGGTCGAACTTGCGCTCGATGCGCTCGAACACGCGCGGGCGCAACGCGTCCGGCATGCCCTCGAAGTCGCGGAACGGCTGGAACATCGTGCAGGCGAGCCCGAGGTAGCTCAGCAGCTCCCGCACTTCGCGTGTGGACATCGTGGCGGTGAGGAGATCGTTCTCGAAGATCTCGACGCCGTGGAAACCGGCCTGGGCAATGGCGCGCAGCTTCGATTCGAGCGGGCCACTGACCGAAACCGTGGCAATCGAGGTTTGCATGGAGGCTCACGTCAAAACGCACTAGTTAGTTAATCCTAGCGCGCGACCTGGCGGGGGCGTCAATCGGGATGTTTTCAGAGGTCCACGCGCCGGGGCATCGGCACCGACGTGGCACGGGAAGGCATGGGAGCCATTGCGGGTGAAGTCAGACCCGTCACGAGATCGGCGATGCGCACGGTCTGGCCCGTTTCGAAGCAGCGATTCGCAGCCGCGCCGATGAGTATCGAATACGCGCCGCCCCGCTCATCGGAGGCCCGCAGGTACGGATCGGGTCCGGGAACGCCGAACACATCGTTCAGCATCACGTCGTCGCCGCCACCATGGCCGCCTTGCGCGGTCCAGGGTTCGATCTCGCGCGCCGCGCCCCGCAACGGAATGACGCGAGTCCGCACACGGTCTTCGGGAAGCGGGCGCAGATCGGGAAGAAAGATCTGCTCCACCATCTCGTGCTCGATCCGCCCACGCGTGCCATTGAACGCGATCTGATAGCCCTCCCACGAATTGCAGGCATTCAGCGAGTAACTGAGCGTCGTGCCCGTGTCATAGCGCACGATCACGTTCATCGTGTCTTCGATGTCGATCTCGGGTCGGAACACGCACTGATCGCGGTAGTAACCGTCGTGGTGCTCGTTGTCGAGATAGAGCGCCTTCAGGTCCGGATGTGCCGCCAGATCGAAATAGAAAGTGCATGCCGCTCGCTCCGGGCAGTCGTGACATCGTCGATGGTGACTCTTCAGGCCCATGCGCTTCGCCATCACGGGTGTGTAGAACTCGCGTTTGCCGAGCGCGAACACCGTTTCCGGCCGCGCACCCAGCCACCAGTTCACGAGGTCGAAGTGGTGCGTGGCCTTGTGGACCATCAGCCCGCCGGACACGGCCTTCTTGCTGTGCCAGCGGCGGAAGTAGTCCGCGCCATGTTGCGTGTTCAGCAGCCAGTGGAAATCGACGGACAGGATGTCGCCGATCTCGCCCTTCATCAGCAGGTCCTTCACCTGCGTGCGCGGCGGCGAGTAGCGATAGTTGAACAGCACGCGCACGTGTCGATCGTTCCGCTTGCACGCATCGAGGATCCGCTGCGCCTTCGCTGGCGTGGTCGTCATCGGCTTTTCGGTGAGCACGTGACAGCCAGCGTCGAGGGCGCGGACGATGTAGTCGTCGTGAGTCGCATCGGGCGTCGTCACGATCACCGTGTCCGGCCGCGTGTCACGCACCAGCGCGTCAAAGTCCGCAGCGGCGTAGGTTTTCGGTGCTTTCGCCCCCGCGTTGGACACGCGCTTGCGGGCCAGCGTCAGGCGGCCTGGGTTGCTGTCGCAGAGCGCGACCAACTCGTTGGCTTCGCGGAACTTCCCGGCGAGCGCGTCGAGATACAAGCGCGCTCGTGCCCCGAGACCCACCTGCGCGAACCGTTTACGCGACGACTCCGCCGCGCCAACGGTCGCGAGTCCCACCGCGACCGCGCCTGCCGACTTGATGAGCGTGCGTCGTTCCACCAGGGACAGTCTAGAGCTTCGCGCGCACTCCCAGGAAGTACCGCGACCCGTACGTCTCGTTGCCGATGCGCCGGATGTCGGTGTTGTTCTCGAAGCGCACCTCGTCCGTGAGATTGATGCCTTCGAGAAACACCGTGATGTCCGGCGTGATGTTGAACGTCGCGGATGCGTCCAGCGAGCCGAAGTCCTCGTTGTACTCGGGCAGCCCGCCGCGACCGGAGGCCGTGATCAGCCAATCTTCGCGCCAATTGTACGAAGCGCGCACGCTGAAGCGCTGGTTCTCGTAGTACAGCGACGCGTTGTAGCTCGTGCGCGAGAGCCCTGGAAAGGTCGTGAGCGTGACCCCGAGCGGCACGTTGGGCTGACTGTATCCCTTGTCCTTCTGATAAGTGATGTTGGCAAGGCCGCCGAACCCATCCCACGGCTGCGGCAGGAAGGTGAACGCGTACTGCACGCCCGCTTCGACACCATTGATGTTCACCTCATCGTCGCCGTTCACGGGACGCGTCATGTGGAAGCAGGTGCCGCGTGGCGCGGTGAGGAAGTCGCAAGGCTCATCCGTATCGGGGATCACGTCGGTCGTGATGTTCTGGATGAACTGCGAGATCTCCTTGCGGAATGCAGTCACCGACGCAAAGCCATCCTCCGAGAAATACCACTCGAGTCCGACGTCGTACTGCGTCGCTTCGAAGGGTTGCAGGTCCGGATTGCCGCGCGAACCCGTGAAGTTGATTGCCGCATCGAGCGTGCGGCGGAACGCGAGCTGGTTCGGATTCGGCCGGGCCAGTACCTTGCCCGCCGTCAGGCGTCCGACGAACTGGTCGCTGAGGTCGAAGCGCAGGTTGAGTGAGGGGAGCCATCTCTTGTATCCCCCGTCGCGCGATTCGACGGGAAACGAGACAGCCGTGGGCGAGGTCTGCACGCGGTTGAAGCCCGTGGCGTTCGTATCCGTGTCGACGTAGCGCACGCCGAGCGCGCCCTTGATCGGCACCGGGAGCTCCTCGAATCCGAACGAGCCCTGCACATAGGCCGCTCTGGTCTTCTCCTCGACGGCCCAGGTGTCGAGGTAATTCTGGGACGTGCCGTTGGTCAGCGGATTCGGGTTCGGCCCGTAAGGATCGAGCGTCAGGCCGCTCGCCGCGATGGTGGCGTTGTAGGTGGCGTCCCGGTTGTCGTTCCAGAAGCGCACGCCGCCATCGAAACCGAGCTCGCCCGTCTTGAAGAACGCAATGTCGTTCATGCCCGAGTTGGCGTCGATGATGTTCTGGATCACCGACTGCGGCACCGACACGGTCGTCGTGGCGCCCGCGTTGGCGTTGTTGGGTAGCGGCGTGCGGCTCGTCAACTGGATCGTGCGGCTGAAGAGGAGACTGTCCATCGTCAGCTCGCGCACATCCATGCCGCCCTTCAGGGACGTGAACCAGCTCGATTGCGGAAGCCATTCGACGTTGAATTGCGCGGACTTCTCCTCCTGCGTGTTCGTGCGTGGATTGAAGACCGCGGCCAGGTTGTTCACGAGCTGCCCCGTCGTGACATCGAAGGGGAAGGACATGTTCGGCGCGCGCTGTCCGCCCGTGTAGTCGACGATCGCGCGCGGCACGCCGAAGATCGTGGCCGTTGAGTTCTTCTCATCGTTCTGCACGTCGGTCCCGGCGTAGGTGAGCCGGCCATCGATCTTGAGGGTGTCCGTCCCCCATTTGCCGCCCAGTGCGCTCGTGTACTGCTTGCGCTCGAGACTGCCGTTGATGTTTCGATACGCGAGGTCCATCGGGAACGCCGCGGAGCTCGTCAGCTCGATGTGCTCGACGGTGTTGTTGTCGGGGCCGAGCCGGGTGTTGGCGTAGTCGATCAGGCCGGCATTCGCAGCGAGCTGCAGGAACATGCTGCTGACTTCTTCCTTGGCCTTCGCATACGTGCCTTCTGCGTACAGCGTCGTCGCGTCGGTCGGCCGCCATTCGAAAATGCCGAGAAACGACGGCCGCTTCGTCTCGCGGCGATCGATGATGTCGCGCGGCAGATCGGGGATCCAGTCAGCATTGCCGTCAAGGTTCACATCGGTGCTGCGGCCGGGCGCCGCGTTGGGCCCGGTCGTAACCGTCGGACGCCGTTGCCAGCCGGTGGTGCGGGCGTTGTTGCTGAACAGGTGCCGCTTCTCGTACGTGGCTCCAAGCAGAACACCCAGCGTGTCGTCGCGGAAAGTACGGCTGCCGATGAGCGCAAACTTCGGGTCATAGGTCTCGGCAAGATTGCTGTAGACCCCCTGCGCCGATGCGGCGAGGTACGGCTCCGTCGAATCGAACGGGCGTCGCGTGACGATGCGCACCGTGCCGCCGACGCCACCTTCGGTCATGTCCGGCGTCGCAGACTTGATGACCTCGAGGCGATTGACGAACTCCACCGGAAGATCGCGGAAGTCCACGTCGCGTCCGCCGGCAACGGTTTCGGAAAGCACGGTGACGCCGTTGAGCTCGACGCGGTTGAGACCGGGGTCCGCGCCGCGAATGCTGACGCCACGCCCCTCACCGTCCTGGCGGCTGATCTGCACGCCGGTGATGCGCTGGAGCGCCTCGCTCATGTTCTTGTCAGGGAAATCGCCGATGTCCTCGGCGGAGATCGCGTCGACCACCTGGATGGCCTCGCGCTTCACTTCGACAGCGGTGCGAAGGCCGGCGCGAATGCCGGTGACGACTACCTCCTGCAATTCACCGGGACGATCCGTTGTCGCGGCAGCATTGTTTGCCTGCTGAGCGGCTACCTGACTCTGGGCCAGCAGCGCCGACAGGGTCATGGCGCACATCGAAACGCCGCAGCCCGACCTCAACGCACGATGCTTGATCTTCTCCACGGTCCCACCTCCCCCTATTGCTGGGAAACCGGTGTCATGCTTCCCTGAGAGAATTTGAACCTGTGTGCGCGAATTTGCAAGTTTCTGACAGAATAGCCACCCGGAAGGGAGTTTGACCCCATGCCCAATGCCCGGCTGCTTCCGCTCGCCCTGGCCCTTTTTTGGGTGCTGCCCGCACACGCGGCTCCGCCGCTCGAATGGGTCGAGCCGGCTACCGGACATCGTGTAGTGAGGCTCTCGACCGAGCCGGGCACGCGCTCGCTCTACTTCCATCAACACGCATTCACACCGGACGGCCGATTCGTCATCGCCTCGGGTCCCGCAGGCATTTTCTCGATCGAGCTGGCGACACGACGGAACGTCCCGCTCGTGCGAGACAAGGCGACGCCGCTGTTCGTGGGACGCAAAACGGGACTGGTGTACTTCGCGCGCACGGATGGCGCGGGCGTTTCCGAACAGCAGACCTCAACCAGTGTTTTCACTGTGCCCGTCACGGGCGGCAAACCACGCCAGGTCGCGAAGATCGCGCGCGGCATGATCGGCTCGCTGAATGCCGATGAAACATTGCTGCTCGGAGTCTTCGCCGAGCGCGACTTCGCGCTGGAGACCGGGCCGCGCGATCCGCGTTTCGATGCTGCCTATTCAGCGAAGGGCGCGGACGGTAAACCACTCACGTTCGCCGACGCGAAAGAAGTGCGCCTCAACGCGCGAGCCGATGCCGGCATTCCGATGGAAATGTTCACGGTGGATTTGCGGACGGGCGAACAGCGCACGATTCATCGCTCGACAGCGTGGCTGAATCACCTGCAGTTCTCGCCGACGGATCCGCAACTCATCATGTTCTGCCACGAAGGACCGTGGCATCGTGTCGATCGCGTCTGGACGATGCGGCTCGGCGCCTCGGAGCCGAAGCTCGTGCATCGACGCTCGATGAACATGGAGATTGCGGGACACGAGTTCTTCGACTTCGATGGCCGCAGCATCTGGTACGACCTGCAGACTCCACGCGGCGAGGTCTTCTGGCTCGCGCACGCAAATGCGGATGGCACCGGGCGGCAATGGTTTCACGTCGAGCGCAATCACTGGTCCGTGCACTTCAACATCTCGCCGGATGGATCGATGTTCGCCGGCGATGGCGGCGACGAAGAGATGGTGGCGAAGGCGAAGGACGGGAAGTGGCTGTACCTGTTCCGGCCGCAGCGGATTCCCGATGTCGCAGGCATTTCCGCACCGGATGCGGAGCATCTCGTTCGGCCCGGCACGTTGCAGGCGGAGCGGCTCGTCGACATGCGCGCGCACGACTACCGACTCGAACCGAACGTGCAGTTCACGCCCGACGGCAAGTGGGTCGTGTTCCGCTCGAACATGCACGGCGACGTGCACACCTACATGGTGGAAGTCGCGAAGACGCAGTAGCCATGTCAGCCCGGATATCAGTCAGAGACGATCACAATATTTCAATTCTGATCACGAGGCTGCCATCATCGCCGCAAAGCAGGAGGCAACCATGTGGAGATTACTTTCCAGCGCGGCCGCAGCGGCTCTCGTGCTCGCGCCGGCTTTCGCACAGGACGGGAACGATTCAACTGGGGCGCTGGAAGAGGTGACGGTTACGGGCTTCCGCGCGAGTCTCAACAGTGCGCTGGACGAGAAGCGTGAGTACAGCGGCATCGTCGACGTCATCAAGGCCGAAGACATCGCGGACTTTCCGGACTCGAATCTCGCCGAGTCCATCCAGCGCGTGCCCGGCGTGTCCATCTCGCGCGTGGCGGGCGAAGGCAAGGCGATCACCGTGCGCGGACTCAATCCGAGCTACACGCGGGTGCGCATCAACGGCATGGAAGCGCAGAGCGGGGCCAGCGGCACGGTGAGCGATCGCGGGGCGAACATGGGACGCGGCTTCGATTTCAACGTGTTCGCCTCGGAGCTGTTCAACAGCATCGCCGTGCGCAAGACGACCTCGGCCGAAATCGTAGAAGGGTCCCTAGGCGCGACTGTCGATCTGACGACTGCGCATCCGTTCGACTACCCCGGCTTCACGCTCGTCACCGGCGTGCAAGGCAGTTACAACGATTTGTCGCAGGAGATCGAGCCGCGCGCTTCGGCGCTGATCAGCGATACGTGGGCCGACGGCAAGTTCGGCGCGCTCGCATCGATCGCCTACACACAGCGGCGCCACTTCGAAGAGGAATTCGGCTCAGGCGGCTGGAACCCAGCAACTATCGACGGCGGGTTCTGCTCACCGGTAGGCCGCGCTCCGCAAACGCCGGCGACCGATGCGGCGAACGGCACGAATGCGGCCAATTGCGCGACCGGCGTGCCGCGGCCCGCAGCCAACGACACTTTTTTTGACCTCGCGAATCGCAGCACCGTCTTCCTGCCCAGGCTGCCGCGCTACGGCCGCTTCGAACACGACCAGGACCGGCTCGGCGCGACCGTCGCGCTTCAATGGCGCCCGGCGGACAGCACCTTGTTTACCTTCGATGCGCTGTACAGCCAGTACGACGTGAAGCGCGAAGAGAGCTGGCTCGAAGGTTTCTCGTTCGCACGCGCCATTTCGCAGAACGGGAAACCGCAGACCGCGGTCCGTTTCGCGGAGCTCCTGCCCGTCGGCACGAGCCAGACCCAGGGCACGAACTTCAACCAGCAGGTATTCGACATCGGGCGCGGCACGTTCTCCGGCGTCGACGTGCGCGCGGACTTGCAGCATGACGAGTGGGAAAGCGAGTTCACACAGTTCACGCTCTCCGCCTCGCACGAGTTCAACGACCGGCTGCGGCTGAACGTGGTGGCAGGTTCTTCGAACAACGATCTCGCGCAGCCCGTGCAGACCACCCTGATGTTCCAGCGCCCGAACGCGGGCATGACCATCGATTTCTCGAGCGACCGCGATCGCCCGACGTTCACGCACGATTTCGACGTGACCAACCCGGCGAACTTCACGTTCGCCCCGGGCAACGCAGAAGTGCGCATGACGCCGCTGTGGGTGGACAACGAATACAAGACGGGCGACGCGAGCCTGGCGTGGTCGTTCAGCGACGGCATGACGCTGAAATTCGGCGCGCGCGCTACGAAATTCGACTACGACATCCACGCGCTCGCGCGTGCCAACAACTTTCTGGTGCCAACCCTGTCTACCGCGGACCTGACGAACGTGACGCGTCTCGTCACCGACTTCGGCGATGGCGGACTGTCCGGCCACTTTCCCTCTACCTGGCTGACCACCGACTACGACGCGTTCATCAGCGCTTACGACATCTACAGCGGCACCGGCATGTGGGTGCTCGGCGGCGCAGAGCTTCCCGGGCCACGCGGGAACATCCGTCACCTCGAGGAAAAGGATCGCAGCCTCTACCTGCAGCAGGATTTCCGCTTCGACGTGTTCGGTCGCGCGCTTCGCGGCGACATCGGCGTGCGATATGTGCGCACGGATCTCGATTCGATGGGCTATCAGGTGGCAACCACACCTGTGCAGGTGACGGTCAACCATGACTACAACAACTACCTGCCTGCGCTGAATCTCGCGCTCGATCTGGCGGACGACCTCATCGGCAGGTTCTCCGTCGCGCGCGTCATGTCCCGCCCGGAGATCAACTTCCTCACGCCAGGCGGCGCCGTAAATCTCACCGGCACGCCGGGCGTCAGCTCCGGCAATCCTTTCCTCGAGCCCATCCTCGCGACGACGTACGACCTGTCCGCCGAATGGTATTTCGCACCGGGCTCGCTGCTCGCAGTGGGCGTGTTCTACAAGGACATCGAGACGTACATCCAGAACCAGTCCGTGCAGATGAGCTTCCGCCAGACGGGCCTGCCGCTGGAGCTTCTGACCGGCACGAATCTCGACCCGGACAACACGACATTCACGGTGAGCCGGCCGGTGAACACACCGGGCGGTCCGCTCAAGGGTATCGAGCTGAACTACCAGCAGGCGTTCACGTTCCTGCCGGGTTGGCTCAGCAACTTCGGCGCGCTGCTGAACTACACATACGTCGATTCCGAGATCACGTACTTCCTCGCGCAGAACGCTTCGACCACGACGCGGGACGATCTCCTCGGGCTCTCGAAGAAAGCATGGAACGCCACGATCTACTGGGAGAACGCGCGCCTGAGCGCCCGCCTCTCTGCGGCCTATCGCGACAAGTTCCTGGAGGCGCTGCCTGCCAACAATCCGCTGCAGGACGTGGAAGGGACGGATGAGATGCTGACATTCGATGCGTCCGCCTCGTATAACGTGAGCGAGCATTTCAAGCTGACGTTCGAGGCGCTGAACCTCTTCGATGAGTTCAAGCGGCAATACATCGATTCGGACCGGGACAGCACGTTCGTATACGGCCACACCGGGCGCCAGCTCAGCCTCGGCGCCCAGTACAGGTTCTAAACAATGACCACCCATGCCTTCCGCATGAAGCTCAAGCCCGGTGTCGTGGATGAATACAGGCGCCGGCACGATCAGATCTGGCCGGAGCTTGCGCAGCTGCTGCATGACGTGGGCATCCACGACTACTCGATCTTTCTCGATGAGGAAACGCTGCACCTGTTCGCGGTGCTGAAGCTGAGGCCGCATCATCGTCGCGACACCCTCCCCCGGCATCCGGTGATGCGTCGGTGGTGGGATTACATGGCGGACCTCATGGAGACCGAGCCCGACAAACGCCCGCGTGAATGGCCGCTCCTGCGGATGTTTCATCTCGAATGAAGTCCGCGCTGACATTGGCGGCGGCTGCCTTGCTCGGCGCGTTGCCCGCGTTCGCGGACCAGCGCATCACGTGGGATTCGCATTCCCTGATGATCGATGGCAAGCGCACGTTCATCTGGAGCGGAGAGATGCATCCGTTCCGGCTTCCGAGTCCCGACTTGTGGCGGGACGTCCTGCAGAAGATCAAGGCGAGCGGTTACAACACGGTCTCGTTCTACTTCGACTGGGGTTATCACACACCGAAGCAGGGTGTGTATGACTTCTCCGGCGTGCGGGACATGGACATGGCGTTGCGCCTGGCGGCCGAGGCCGGTCTCTATGTGATCGTGCGCCCGGGCCCTTACATGAACGCGGAGATCACACGCGGCGGCTTTCCGAGCTGGCTCGTGACGCAGGCCGCACGCGCGCGCACTGACGCGCCGGAGTATGTGGCTGCCGCGGACGAGTGGCTCACGCACATCAACGCGATCATCGCACGCCATCAACTCACGGACGGTCGCGGCAGCGTCATTCTCTATCAGATCGAGAACGAGCTGGACCTCATCACCGGCTCACACCAGCGCTACATGCAGCATCTGTATGACAAGGCGCGTGCCGATGGCATCACGGTTCCGATCTTCCACAACGACAAGGGGCGCAACGGAATCTGGGTGCCGAAGGATTCGCAGGTTCCGAACGTCGTGCATGGCCCAGTCGATATCTATGGCTTCGACGCGTATCCCGGTGGCGGCTGCAATGCCGATTCGACGCCAGGCGCGCCGAATGCCGCGCCCGACTGGGGACTCTACAGCGCTGGTGGCGCGCGAGGCGGAGCAACCGCGTCGCCTTCCACACCGGGTTTCGTGGCTGAATTCGGCGGCGGCTGGTTCGACTTCTGGGGCAGCAACGACACGTATCCCTGCACGGCGCTGCGCCAAGGGTCCGGCTATCAGCGCGTGTTCTACGGCACGAACATGGCGAATGGCATCACGCTGCAGAGTTTCTACATGACGTTCGGTGGTACGTCGTGGGGTTGGCTGCCCGCGCCGGTCGTATTCACATCGTACGACTATGGCGCAGCCATCGATGAGGCGCGCCAGCTGCGCACCAAGGCAGCGACGATGAAGCAGCTCGGTCACTTCGTCGCGACGGTCGAACCGCTGACCCACATGACGAACGGCGCGCCGACGCAGGCGTCGTCGAAGGCCATCAAGATTTATCACAACGTGAATCCGGAGACGCAGACGCACTTTTTCTTCGTCATGCACGAGCCGTCGAGTGCGGTGACGAATGATGCGTTTACGTTCACGCTGGACACGTACACGGTGCCGAAGCAGGGCACGCTGCGCATTAACGGACAAGATGCAAAGATCCTGCTCGCGGGCTACGACATGGAACGGCAGCGGCTCGTTTACTCCACGTCGGAATTGCAGACGCACCTGAAATTGCAGGACACGGACCTCGCGCTGCTGTACGGACGGGAAGGCGAGGATGGCGAAACAGTCCTGCAGTACGCCTCGCAACCGGCGGTAAAGGTGCTGGCGGGGAACGTCACGACATCGTTTGAAGGCAGCGATTTGCGCTTGAACTACGCCCATTCCGGATTGGCTCGTGTGCAGATTTCAGGCGGTGGTCGCGCGCCGCTCTTGTTGCTCATCGCCGATGAGAAGACCGCACAAACGTTCTGGCTCCAGAAGTCCACGACCGGCAGCACACTCGAGCGCGGCCCGGCATTGGTTCGCACCGCCGAGACACGCGGGACCACGCTTGCCCTCACGGGTGACACGAAGGAAGCGACCGAGCTGGAAATCTGGGGCGCCACGCCAATCCGCAGCATCACGTGGAATGGTGAGCGCGTAGTGTCAACAAAGACTCCCAGCGGAAGTCTGCTCGCAACGAAGCCGTTGCCCGGTCCAGCGCCGTTCGCACTGCCCGACCTCGGCAAGTCCACATGGCGCTATCACAGCGAATCGCCCGAGGCAGACCCGCGCTTCGACGATTCGTCGTGGATCGTTGCGAACAAGCAGCGCACGAACAGCCTGAGCAAGCCCCACGGCGGCCAGCCGGTGCTGAACATGGATGACTACGGCTTCCATCACGGCGATGTCTGGTATCGAGGTCGTTACACAGGCGACGCGACGGCAGATACGCTCACCTTGCACTATGGCGGCGGCGGAGCAGGTCTTCTTCAGCTATGGATCGACGGCGAATTCATCGGGCAGGACGAGCATGCAACGGGATTGCCACGCCCGCCGACCACGGGGGTCGCGACATTCGTCGTGCCTCCAAAGCTGCGCACGGCCGGTGAACACGTCATCTCGGTGATGGTCCGGAACAACTCGCACAACTGGGATCTCGAAGCGGACGATGCGCACAAGGAAGGACGCGGGCTGATCTCGGTATCGCTCGCGCCTCAAACAGGCAAGACGTTCGCCGTGCCCATTCAGTGGAAGATCCAAGGCAATCGCGGCGGGGAGGATATCGCTGACCCGGTGCGAGGAGTCGCAAACAATGGCGGCCTGTTCGGCGAGCGCATGGGCTGGCATCTGCCGGGCTTCAAAGATAGCGATTGGGAAACGGCAGGTGTGCCCGACACGCGTGCCACCGCCGGCACAGTCTGGTATCGAACGCAGGTCGATCTCGCGGTTCCGCGTGGCCACGACGCCTCGCTCGGATTAACCATCGGAGACCCGGCGAAGCTGCGCTCGAAAGGTCGCTATCGTGTGCTGATCTTCGTGAACGGCTGGCATATGGGCCAGTTCATCGCGCACATCGGACCACAGCGCACGTTCGTCATCCCGACGGGTATCCTCAACCCCAATGGTCGCAACACTCTCGCACTCGCCGTGACGAGCGACGGCAAACCCGGCAGTGGCCTCGAACCCGTCGCGCTGAAGAATCTCGCGACTGTTCGCGGTGGCGTGCCCGTGCAACTGGTCGGAGGCTCGTAAGTGCCGCAGCTGGACCACCTCATTCACCTGCTCATCGACAATCTCGTCTCGCTGCGCGATTCCTCGGGTGAATTCCTGCTGCGCCTGGACGACGGCCGTGTCATCGACACCAAGGGCTGGAACGATTGGGAGTGGACGCACGGCGTCGGTCTCTACGGCATCTACCGCTACTACGAGCAGAGCAAGGACGCGCGTTGCCGGCAAATCATGGAAGACTGGTACCGGGACCGTTTCCGCGCCGGCCCGCCGACGAAGAACGTAAATACGATGGCAGCGCTTCTGACGCTCGCGTATCTCTACGAAGAAAGCGGCGAGAAGAGCTACCTGCCTTATCTCGACACCTGGTCAGAATGGGTGATGCACGACATGCCGCGTACCGAGGAAGGCGGCCTGCAGCACATCGTCTTCAACTCGGAGAACCCGCAGCAGCTCTGGGACGACACGCTGATGATGACGGTGCTGCCGATCACGAAGATCGGCAAGGTGCTGAACCGCCCGCAGTACATCGCCGAAGCGCAGCGCCAGTTCCTGGTCCACACGAAGTATCTCTGTGATCGCAAGAGCAGCCTGTGGTTTCACGGCTGGACGTTCGCCGGTCGGCACAACTTCGCCGAAGCACTCTGGGCACGCGGCAACTGCTGGGTAACGATCGCCATTCCGGAATTCATCGAGCTGCTGGACCTCCCTCCCCTCGATCCCATGCGCCAGTTCCTGCTGGCAACGCTCGAAGCGCAGGTCAAGGCTTTGGAGAAGCATCAGGACAGCAGCGGCCTGTGGCACACGCTCATCCCCGACCCAACCTCGTACCTCGAAGCGTCCGCGACGGCGGGATTCGCCTATGGAATTCTCAAATCCGTGCGCAAGGGTTATCTGCCCGAGCGCTATCGCGCGGTTGGCCTGAAGGCGGCACAAGGCGTGATCGCCAACATCAGTGCGGACGGCGAGCTGCAGAACGTGTCATTCGGAACGGCGATGGGACACGACCTGGAGTTCTACAAGAAGATTCCGCTCACCCCGATGCCCTATGGCCAGGCGCTCGCGATTCTCTGTCTCGGGGAGCTGATGCGGGCCGCCCGCTAGCAGGCTCTCATGGCACAACGCCCGGTTCGCCTCGGTCACTATCTCGCGTACGGCTGCAACGATTTCCTCGGCGCCGGGGCGATGGCCGTCATCAGCGGCTGGATTCTGTTCTTCTATACGACGTTCTGCGGCCTGACGGCCGTTCAGGCCGCGACGATCTTCGCGGTGGCGCGACTCCTCGATGCGGTTGCCAGCCCGCTCATCGGCTTCGTCTCGGATCACTTCCATCGCACGCGCGCCGGCAAGCGCTTCGGTCGGCGCCGCTTCTTCGTGCTGCTCGCCGTGCCGCTGCTACCGAGCTTCGCGTTCATGTGGATCGACGGGCAGACCTTCTGGTACTACCTCGTCACGTACGTGTTCTTCGAAGTCGTGTACGCGATGGAGCTCATCCCGTACGAGACGCTCGCGGCGGAGATGTCACCGGACTACAAGGTGAAGGCGAAATTCGCCGGCGCGCGCATCCTCTTCGGGCAGATCTCCGCAATCCTCGCCGGCGTGCTGCCCGGCCGGATCATCGAGGCGTTCGGCAAGAGCTCCGCCGAAACGTTCTTCTATCTCGGACTGATCTTCGCGGTGATCTTCATGATGGTGGCGCTCACGGTGTTCTTCTTCAGCTGGGAGCGGCCCCGCGAGGAGATCGAGAGCATCGCGATAGCTGACCAGACTTCACCGCTGCAGAGCCTGCAGCGTCTGTACTCGGACCTCTGGGCAACCATGAGGATCCGCGCGTTCCGACTGCACCTGGGCATGTACCTCGGCGGCTACATCAGCCAGGACATTTTCAACGCTGCGTTCACGTACTTCATCGTCTTCGCGCTCGGCGGCACGGTCGTCATCGCCTCGAATCTGCTGGGCACGATGGCGTTCGCGCAGCTCATCGCCGTCGCCCTTTTCATTCCCATGTGCCTGCACTACCACCCGGCGCCCTCGTATCGAATCGCGGTAACGCTGTTCGGTGCAGGCGTGATCGGCTTCATCGCGTTGTACCGATTCGCGCCCGCACAGACAGCCACATTCGGAATCTATCTGCCCGTGCTGATCGCGGGACTCGGTCGCGGCGGTCTCAACTACATCCCCTGGAATGTCTACAACTACATGGCCGACGTCGATGAGATCGTCACCGGCCGGCGGCGCGAAGGCGCGTTCGCGGGTGTCATGACGTTCGTTCGCAAGACGATGCAGGCAGCAGCGGTGATGGGCGTTGGGCTCATCCTCCAGGCCGGCGGCTTCGTATCGGGCAGCAACACGCAAACTCCCGAGGCCGTCACCACGATCATCCTCGTGCTGACCCTCGGAACGCTGACTCTGCTTACATTCGGATTCTTCGTGTCGCTGCGCTTCAAGCTGGACCGGAACACGCACGCGATCCTGATGGCCGAGATCCAGCGCTTCAAGGAACAACCCGGCACGCGACCGGCGCCGGAACACCGAAGTGTCGTGGAAGATTTGACCGGCTGGCCTTACGAGCGCCTGTGGGGCGCCTCGCGTTCAGACTATGCCGCTGCTGGATCCACCACCGCGGGCCGGGCGACGTGACGCGCACCCTGCGCGATAGCCGCTCTTGCGATAAGCCGCCACCGGATCGATCGCCGCGCCCTTCTGCAGACGTGCGCGCGCGAGAATTGGCTGCACATCGGTTGTAAAGGCACGCTTCAAAGTCTGCGCGGCCATCAGCGCGTCGTTCTGCTGCTGGTAGCCGGCAAGCACATCCCGTTCCACGAGCAGCGCCTGCGCGTACGCACGCTGCAGCTCGATGGCGCTGGTCATCAGGCTCTCGATGGGATCGGTCACGTTGTGGGATTGGTCGAGCATGTGCGCGGGGCTGAACGACGGCACGTTGCGCTTCTGCGCGTCGACCAGCTCGTTGAAGATCAGGAACAGCCGGAACGGATCGATCGAGCCGCTGTCCAGGTCGTCGTCGCCGTACTTCGAATCGTTGAAATGAAAGCCGCCGAGACGGCGGGCGTGAATCAGCCGCGCCACGATCATCTCGATGTTCACGTTCGGCGCGTGGTGCCCGAGATCCACGAGGCAGAATGCCTTCGGCCCCAGTGTCTGGGCAGCCAGCAGCGAGCTGCCCCAGTCCTGGATCACCGTCGCGTAGAACGCCGGTTCGTACATCTTGTGCTCGATGAGCAGGCGCCAGTCGTCCGGCAGCGCTGCGTAGATCTTCGCCGCCGACTCGAGGTAACGCTCGAAGGCGCGCGCCAAGTGCTGCTGGCCGGGGAAGTTGGCGCCATCGCCGATCCACAGCGTCAGCGCGCGGGAACCGAGAATCTTGCCGATGCGGATGCAATCGATGTTGTGCGCGATCGCCTGCTCGCGTACGCCGGCATCGGTATGAGTGAGGCTTCCATAGCGATACGAGAGCGCCTGACCCGGCCGGTCCTGAAACGTGTTCGAGTTGACCGCATCGAACCCCAGGCCGAGAGCCGCCGCCCGCTCGCGCAGGGCATGCATATCTTCGGTTCGATCCCACGGCAGATGCAGTGACACCGTCGGCGTTGCGCCGGTGAGGCTATGGATGACCGCGCAGTCCTCGAGCTTCTCGAAAACGTCACGGGGTTCACCGGGCCCGGGGAAGCGCGCGAAGCGTGTACCACCCGTGCCGACACCCCACGAAGGAATGGCCACCCCGAAGCCGGCAACGGCCTGCGTGATGGCTTCGATTTCGATGCCCCGGCGCGAGAGAGTCGTGCCGAGCGAAGCGTAATCGGTATCCAGTGCCGCGCGCAGCGGTGTGTTCTCGGCGGCGATGTAGTTGCGATCGCACGGATCGGCAGCGACATCGCGATTCATGCTGGCAGCCGCTCAGCGCGTAAATGCGGTGGCGTTGCCCGCATCCACGTTCACGATGTTGCCGGTGGATTTCGCCGAGCGCTCGGACGCGAAGAACGCCACGGCCTCCGCGACGTCCTCAGGGAACACGCTGCGTTTCAGCAGACTTCGCTCACGGTAGATGTCTTCCAACTCTTCGGGGCTTGCGTTGTACTGGTCCGCGCGCTGCTGGGCCCACTCGCCCTGCCATATCCGCGAACCGCGCAGAACAGCGTCGGGATTCACCACGTTCACACGAATGCCGAGCGGCGCCCCTTCGAGCGCGAGACATCTCGCGAGGTGCAGCTCCGCGGCCTTGGCCGTGCAATACGCCGCGGCGCCCGGCGATGCGACGAGCGCATTCTTCGAGCCGATGAACACGATGGAGCCGCCGATGCCCTGCGCTTTCATCATCTGGAACGCGCGCCTCGCGACCAGGAAGTAGCCGGTGGACAGAATGTCCATGTTCCGCTCCCAGAGCGCAAGGGAGGTCTCATCGATCGGCGCGGCCGAGGCGATGCCGGCATTCGAGACGCAGACGTCGATGCCGCCGTAAATCCAGGCCGCAGCGTCGAACGCGTGTGCCACGGCGTCTTCGCGTGTCACGTCCACGTACCAGCTCGAAACGACATCGGCCGGATACTGCTGACGAAGGGCGGTCTCCGTGCGCGCGAGCGCTTCCCGATCGATGTCGCACAGAACGACGCACGCACCCTCATCCATGAGGCGCCGAGCCGTGGCAACGGCAATGCCGCCGGCGCCACCGGTAATCAGCACGACCCGGCCGGCCAGCGCCTTCGGCTTCGGCATCCGGCGAAGCTTCGCCTCTTCGAGGTCCCAGTATTCGATGTCGAACGCCTCCTGCTCGGGCAGGCCGCGATAGGTCGAGACGCTGCACGCGCCGTGCATGACGTTGATCGCGTTGACGTAGAACTCGCCAGCGATGCGCGCAGTCGCCTTGTCGGCCGCGAATGTGATCATGCCGACGCCAGGAATCAGATACACGACGGCGTTCGGATCGCGCATCGGCGGTGACCCGGCGCGTTTGCAGCGCTCGTAATACGCCGCGTACTTCGCACGATAGCCTTCGAGTGCGGCCGGCAGACGGGCCGCGAGCTGCTCTGCCGTCTCGTTGGCCGGATCGAACGGCAGCACCAGCGGCCAGATCTTCGTGCGCAGGAAATGATCCGGGCAGGACGTGCCGAACGCTGCCAGCTCCGCGAGACGCTCGCCGCACACGAGCTCGAGCACCTCGGCGCTATCGTCGAAGTGACCGACCTTAGGTGTCGTGCCAGAGACCAGGCCGCGGAGACGCGGCATGACCGCGGCCGCAATCGCCCGACGCTGCTCGGGCTTCAGTGCGTGCGTGGTTGCGGGCCCAAAAGGTTTCCGGCCATCGCCCTTGCGCGCGAGCCACGCGGTCGCGCGGTTGATCACGTCGATGGTGTTGTCGTAACAGTCGCGTGACGTATCGCCCCAAGTGAAGAGCCCATGCGCTTCGAGGATCACACCCCGCGCGTGCGGGTTCTGCTGCACGAACTGGCGCAGGCGCAGGCCGAGCTCGTACCCCGGTCGCAGCCACGGCAGCCAGCCGATCTCGTTGCCGAAAATTTCCTTCGTCAGCGCCTGCCCATCTGCAGCGGCGGCAATCGCGATCACTGCATCCGGATGCATGTGATCGACATGCGCGCGATCGATGAGCCCGTGGAGCGGTGTGTCGATGCTGGCCGCGCGCGGATTGAGGTTGAACGCGCAGTGCGCGTAGAGCGGCACGAGCACGCTGTCGCTGTCCGCGCCTTTGTAGAACGCTTCGAGCGAGCGGAACTTGTCCATGTACAAGGTGGCGAAGCCATCCAGCTTCATGGTGCCGAGGTCGCCGCCGGAGCCTTTCACCCACAGCACTTCGGTGAGGCGGCCGGTGAGCGGATCCGCAGTTTGGAGCTTCGCGGAGGTGTTTCCGCCGCCGAAATTCGTCACGCTCCGGTCGGCGCCGAGGAGGTTGGAGCGGTAGAGCAGGAGCTCTTCGGGGGACAACTTCGCCGCGAGCGCCTCATTCCATCGATTTTCGAGCAACGGCGAGGGCGTAAGGCGCGTCGACTGGACACTCATGCGCCTCTGTTTATCATAGCAATCTGTCATATACAATCAGAACCACGCATTTCCGATCATGGGTCACAGGGGGACCGATGCAGGGGCGAGGGCTGCTGTGCGCCGCGGTGCTGGTTTTGATGCTGGCCGCGTGTGGAAAGAAAGACGCCGCGGCGCCAGCCATGCCGCGCATCGCCATCGTGGCGAAATCACTGGGCAACGGGTTCTTCGACGCCGTCCACAAGGGTGCCGACGAGGCTGCCGCCGAGCTGGGTGTGCAGATCATCTTCACCGGACCGCCGACGCCCACCGCCGAAGGGCAGCTCGAAACGATCAACGCGCTCGTCGCGCAGCGAGTGGACGCCATCGCGGTGTCCGCGAACGATCCGGATGCGCTCGTACCCGCCCTCCAGCGCGCCATGCAACGTGGCATCAAGGTGATTTCCTACGATTCGTCCGTTGCTCCGGCGGGCCGGCAGCTGCACCTGGCGCCCTCCTCCGACGCGCTCATCGGTGAAACCTGCGCGCAGCTCGCCTCTCATGCCGCGCCGAATGCCACCGGCAAGATCGCCGTGGTCTCTGCAACTCCGACCTCGACGAACCAGAACGCCTGGCTGGCGCAGATGAAGACGGCCCTGACGCAGTATCCAGGACTGGAGCTCGTGGCCGTCGTCTATGGGGACGACGTCTCGGACAAGTCGTACCGTGAGGCGGTGACCTTGTTGAAGCGCTATCCGGATCTCGCGGCGATCGTGTCGCTCAGCTCGGTCGGGATCGTCGCCAGCGCGAAGGCCGTGGCGGACCAGGGGCTGGCGGGCAAGGTGCGCGTGACCGGGCTCGGGTTGCCGGCGGAGCTGGCGGGTTACGTGAACGATGGCGTCGTCGCAGAATTCGCGATCTGGAACCCGATCGATCTGGGTTATGCGACCACGCAGGTCGCCGTCGCGCTGACGCGCGGGAGACCGGCTGAGTCGACGCAACCCGTGGCGGCGGGTCGCATGGGTGAGATCACGTTCGGAGCGGACGGTGTGGGCGCGATGGCCAAACCGTTTCTCTTCGATCGGAACAACGTGAACGAATTCGCCAAGGTCTTCTGACGCGCAATGTCTGCGCCGCTCCTCACGCTCGCTCATCTCCGCAAGACGTTCGGAGTTACGCGGGCGCTGGCCGACGCGAGCCTGGATCTGCATGCCGGTGAAGTCACCGCGCTGATCGGCGAGAACGGCGCGGGCAAATCCACACTGGTGAAGATTCTCGCGGGGTTGTTCCAACCGGACGGCGGTGAAATTCGGCTCGACGGGCGCGTTGTACGGATCGGCTCGGCGGCCGAGGCGCGCGCGCTGGGCATCAGCATCGTTCACCAGGAATCGGTGCTCTTCGACAACCTGTCGGTGGCGGAGAACATTCTGATCGGCACGCGCCCGAAGCGGCGCGGGCTGATCGCCTGGCGCGAGCTCCGTTCGCGTGCACGCGCGGTGCTCGAGTCGCTCGAAGCGTCATTCGATCCCGATCAGCTGGTCGGGGAGCTGAGCGTCGCCCAGAAGCATCTCGTGCAGATTGCGCGGGGCCTGAGCCACTCGGCACGGGTCATGGTGCTGGATGAGCCGACGGCGGCGCTCTCGCATCGGGAAGCGCAGGAGCTTCAGCGCGTCGTTCAGAGGCTGAAGGCCGCGGGCACGGCGGTGCTGTTCATCAGCCACCGGTTCGAAGAGATCTTTGCGATTGCGGATCGCTACAGCGTATTCCGCAACGGGCGTTCGGTGGCGCAAGGCCGCGTCGCTGATGTGACTGCGGATCAGCTTCTGCAGTGGATGGTGGGTCGCTCGATCGAGCAGGTGTTTCCGCATGTCGAACGAACCGCGACGGAGCAGCGGGATGCCTTGCGCGTGGAGAACTTCTCCCGGACACACGAATTTCAGGATGTGTCCTTTACCGCTCGCAGCGGAGAAATTCTTGGCGTGTATGGGCTCGTGGGCGCGGGCCGCAGCGAGCTGATGCAATGTCTGTTCGGACTCACGCGTGCGGACGCCGGGCGAGTGATGCTGGATGGCACGGACGCGCACGTGAGCGGGCCCGAAGATGCGATTCGCCTTGGGCTCGCGTACTTGCCTGAAGACCGGCAAGTCCAGGGAGCGATCCTGGCGTTTTCGATTGCGACGAACGTGGCTTTGGCGAGTCTGGAGCAACTGTCTTCGTACGGCTTTCAGAGTGAAGACCGGACTGCGCGGCTGGCACAGCACTGGATTACTGCATTACAGATCAGGGCTACCGGGCCGGATCAGCTCGTTGGCGATCTGTCGGGAGGCAACCAGCAGAAGGTGGTGCTCGCGAAGTGGCTGGCCACCTGCCCGAAGGTGCTCATTCTCGATGAGCCAACGAAAGGGATCGACGTCGGCGCCAAGGCTGCCGTGCATCGTGTGATGAGCGACCTCGCGGCGCAGGGACTGGCGATCGTCATGGTGTCGTCGGAGCTGCCCGAAGTGCTCGGCATGTCCGATCGCGTGATGGTGATGAGGCGCGGCCGCGTGCGTGCGCACTTCGCGCGGTCTGAAGCAACGGCGGAAAAACTCGCACAGGCTGCGACGGCTGCATGAGAAAGTTCATCGACAGGGATGCAGTCCTGGGATTGGTGATCCTCACGTTGATCGTTGGGGTCAGCGTGCGGTTTCCCGGTTTCGCCGCGCCGCGAAATCTCGCGGAAGTGCTCGACGACTCGTCCATTCTCATCCTGCTCGCGCTGGGCCAGATGCTGGTCATGCTGACGCGCGCGGTTGACCTGTCAGTGGCTGCGAATCTCGCGCTGAGCGGCATGATCGCCGCGCTGTTCAATCGCAGCTTCCCGGAAGCGGGCGTTGTCTCCGCGGTGGCACTCGCCGTGCTGAGCGGCGCTGCGCTCGGCGCCTTCAACGGCGTGCTCATCTGGCTGCTGCGTCTGCCGGCCATCGTCGTGACGCTCGGCACGCTCTCGATCTATCGGGGATTCATCTACGTGCTTTCAGAGGGCACCTGGGTGAACAGCAACGAGATGTCGCCAGCCTTCCTGCACCTCGTCCGGATGGAATTCCTCGGCCTCACGTTCGTTTCCTGGCTCGCCATTCTCGGTGGCGTGCTGCTCTGGGCCGCGCTGCGCTTCACCAACTTCGGCCGCAATTTCTTCGCAGCAGGCGGCTCGCCCACGGCCGCTGCATATGCAGGAATCGACGCTCCACGCATGCAGTTCTTCGCATTCACGATCGCAGGCGCAATCGCGGGTGTCTGCGGCTATCTGTGGGTCTCGCGCTTCGCCGTTGCGTACACGGACATCGCACTGGGCTTCGAATTGCAGGTGATCGCGGCCTGCCTGATCGGCGGTGTTTCCATCGCGGGCGGCGTCGGCACGGTGACGGGTGTGGTACTGGGATGCCTGTTCCTCGGCGTCCTGATGAACACGCTGCCGTTGGTAGGCATTTCGCCGTTCTGGCAGATGGCGGTGAACGGGCTCGTCATCACCATCGCAGCGATTCTGAACGCTCGCACCGAGAAGCGCGGCAGGCGCGCGATCCTCGAGGCAGGTGCTGCGTGAACGCGATACGCAGCCGTGTCGCGGTGCTGGCGCGTTGGGAGGCAGCGCTTGCGTTGGTGCTCGTAGCGGACCTGCTGCTGAACGCGACGCTCTCGCCGTACTTCATGGACGTGTGGGTCTGGTCCGACGCCATGTTCTACGTCACCGAGCGCGCAGTGGTAGCCCTGCCGCTCGCGTTGCTGATCGTTGCCGGTGAAATCGACATCTCCGTCGCAGGCATCATCGCGCTCGCTTCGGTGGCGATGGGGCTCGGCGCCGCGCAAGGCGTCGGCACGCCAGGCCTGCTGGCGATCGGCCTCGGCACCGGGCTCTGCGCAGGCGCGATCAACGGCACCCTCGTCACCGTCTGCCGCGTGTCGTCCATCGTCGCGACCATCGGAACGATGACTCTGTTCCGTGGCGCTGCTTACGCCATCCTGGGCGATCGCGTGCTCAAGGACTATCCCGCCTCCTTCGCAACACTCGGCCGCGGCTATGTGTTCGGAGCCGTTTCAATCGAGCTGTGCGTTTTCATCGTGCTCGCAACCCTCGCCGCACTGTTCCTGCACTACACGCGCTGGGGACGCTGCATCTTTGCGATGGGCGCCAACGCGACCGCCGCGCGCTGGTCGGGCGTGCCCGTCGCTCGCTATCGGTTCCTCCTCTTCTGTGCAACCGGGCTGATGAGCGGCCTGGCAGCGGCGCTGCTGACTTCGCGACTCGGCTCGACACGGCCTTCCATCGCGCAGGGATGGGAGCTGGAGATCGTCAGCATCGTGGTGCTCGGCGGTGTCGCGGTGAGCGGTGGCAAGGGCACGATCGGTGGCGTCGTGCTCGCAGCCGTGTTGCTCGCGTTCGTCAACTTCGGCCTCGGCCTGCTCAACGTGCCGGGCATCGTGATGTGGATCGTGATCGGCGCGCTGTTGATCACGGTGGTTGCCATCCCGGCAATCGCCGAACGCACTCTGCAACGGAGAGCGGCGACATGAGCGGGCCTCTCGTCGCCGCGATCGATGTGGGCAAGACGAACGCGAAGATCGCATTCATCGATACACGCTCGGGCGCAGAAGTCTGGAGCGAGAAGCGCGTCAATCAGGTGGTCGTGACGCCGCTCGGCCGCCAGCTCGACATCGAGGGGATCGAGCGCTGGCTGGTGCAAACACTCCAACGCGCGCCCGACAAGAACCATGTGTCAGCCGTCGTGCCCGTCGCGCACGGGGCCGCGGCTGTTCTGCTCGACGAGCAGGATGCCGTCGTCGCGGCGCCGGACTACGAAGACCCGCAGTTCGGCATGGCCGATGCGTCTTATGACGGTGAGCGTGATGCATTCGAGCGGACGTTCTCACCCCGGCTGCCACTCGGCTTGAATCTCGCGCGCCAGCTCTTCGTGCTGGAGCGCGAGCATCCGGCGGCCTTCGCGCGCGTGGCGCACATTCTTCCCTACCCACAGTACTGGGCCTGGCGACTGAGCGGCATCATGGCGAGCGAAGTGACCTCGCTCGGCTGCCACACGGACTTGTGGCTACCGCGCGAGCAGTCCTTCTCGAAGCTGGCGCGTGCTCACGCGTGGAATGGACTGTTCCCATCGGTGCGATCCGCCGCGGAGACGCTCGGCCCGCTTGCGCAGGAGATGTCAGAACGCACGGGCCTCGCGCGTGAATGCCGCGTCGTCTGCGGTATCCACGATTCGAATGCATGCTGGCTGGAGCACTCGATGGAACGGCCGCGCGGCACGCCTTTCGCCGTGATCTCCAGCGGCACGTGGACCATCGCGATGGCGAGCGGCGCAGACCCGGCACGCCTGCGTGCAGATCGGGACATGCTGGCGAACGTCGACGCGTTCGGCGCCATCGTGTGCACAGCGCGTTTCATGGGTGGCCGCGAGTACGACTTCATTGCGGGGACCAGCGTGGCTCCTGACGAAGCGGCCCTGGCGAGCATCATCGAGCGAAATGTCATGGCCCTGCCCGCCTTCGCCAGCGGCGGTCCTTTTGCTGCCAGCGCGGGCAAGCGGATGTGCCACGGTCAGCCACTGGGTGCAGGCGACCTGAACGCACACGAAAGCGCGGCGCTCGCGACGCTCTACATCGCGCTCATGACCGAAGTGCTTCTGGAAAATCTGGATGCCCGAGGAGAAGTGATCGTGGACGGACCCCTTGCAACGAACCCGCTGTTCGCATCGCTACTGAGCGCCTTGCGTCCTTCCTCGGAAGTTCGCGCGAGCCGTGCAGTCACGAGCGGCGCCCGCGCCACCTGCTACCTCGCAGGCCTGACTCCACCTCACACCCGACCTCCGCGTGCCGTTCCACCCTTGCGGCTACGCGGCCTCGAAGCCTATCGCGCCGAATGGCGCCAACGTATCCCCGAGCAGCCATGAGCAAACGAGTTTCCCGTCGTCAATTCATCGGCGCCAGCGCGCTGACTTCAGCCGCGGCACTCACCGCGCGAGCAGCTCAATCCGACGATCCAGCGCGGCCCATAGCCGCGACGCCGCCCGCAATGCCGGTCGCGACGGCTCAACTCGACGGTAGTCCCACGCGGCCGGCATCAGCGGCGCCAACTGGATCGATTCCGAACGCACCTCTCCCGAATCCGCGTGCCGGTGCTTGGGTGCGCTGGCTCGATGGGCACGCGCCGGCTGTCGCGAATGGCGCAACGTGGGGCACGGCTTGGCCGCGCGGGAAACACTCGGCGAAGACGCGCTTCGCCTTGCGGGACGCTGCAGACAGCGCGGTTCCGGTGCAGAGCTGGCCGCTCGCGTACTGGCCCGACGGCTCGCTGAAATGGACTGCGCATGCGATTCCGGCGGGTCTCAGTGCATTGAGCGACGGGCCATTCGAAGTCGTGCCGCGCCGGGCGCCGGCCGCACCCGCTGTCGCACTCACCGTCAAGGAATCTCCGACCGCCATCGAGATCGACACTGGCGCGATGGTGTGTTCTCTCGCGCGCACGGGCCGAACGATCATCGACTCGATTCGCCGCGGCAGCCGCGAGCTGCTGCGTGCCGGCCACCTCGTCCTATTGCGACAGGATCGCGTGCACGGCGATGCGGACGCCCTAGTCACGCAGGAATCGTTCGAGAGCTCGATCGACCGTGTCACCGTCGAACAGCGCGGGCCGGTGCGTGCGGTCGTCAAAGTCGAAGGGCGCCACGCGAACACTACGAACCGGCGCTGGCTGCCGTTCACGTTGCGACTCTATTTCTATGCGGGCGGCGATGCCGTTCGCTTATTGCACACGATCGTCTTCGATGGCGACGAATCGCGCGATTTCATTCGTGGCATCGGACTGCGATTTACCACGCCGCTGACCGATGCACTACATGATCGGCACGTGCGTTTCGGCGGCGAGAGCGACGGCGTGTTCGGTGAGGCCGTTCGAGGACTCACTGGCTTGCGACGCGACCCCGGCGCCGCCGTGCGCGAGGCGCAGATCGCCGGCCGGGCCGTGCCTGCAATCGCACCCGTCGTGAATGGCGACCTCGATCTCATACCGGCCTTCGGTGACTGGACACTCTGGCAGTCGAGCGCGGACTCGTTCGTCATCCGCAAGCGCACGCGTGATGGATTCAGTTGGCTCGATGCAGACCGCGGCCGTCGCGCCGCTGGGCTGGGCTATGTCGGCGGACCTTCCGGCGGTGTTGCGTTCGGCATCCGCAACTGCTGGCAGAGCCACCCCGCGCAACTCGACGTTCGCAACGCTGCGAGCGCCGCCGCCGAAGTGACGATGTGGGTGTGGGCCCCCGAGTCGCCGCCCATGGACCTGCGCTTCCATCACGACGGCCTGGGCCAGACGACATACACCCGCCAGCTCGAAGGCCTCGAGATCACGTACGAAGACTATGAGCCCGGCTTCAGCACGCCACTCGGTGTCGCACGCACGAGCGAAATGACGATCACGGCGCTCGCCGCTACTCCCGAGCGCAAACGCTTCGTCGAGCTTGCCGATGCACTCCGCATGCCCGCGATGCTCGTCACTACGCCGCAAACGCTGCACGAGGCCGGCGTCTTCGGTGGAACGTTTGCGCTTTCCACGCGGGCGAAGCCAACCTCCACGCAACCCGAGCAACGCATCGAGGAACAGCTCGACTGGCTGTTCGATTTCTATCTGCGCCAGCAGGACCAGCGAAGCTGGTACGGCTTCTGGAACTACGGCGACGTGATGCACACCTACGACGAGGACCGCCACACGTGGCGTTACGACGTGGGCGGCTACGCGTGGGACAACTCGGAGCTTTCCACGGATATCTGGCTGTGGCTCTACTTTCTCCGCACCGGGCGCGCGGATGTGTTCCGGTTTGCGGAGGCCATGACACGGCATACTGGCGAGGTGGACGTGCACCATCTCGGCCGATTCGCTCCGCTCGGCTCGCGACACAACGTGATGCACTGGGGCTGCAGCGCCAAGCAGCTCCGCATCAGCACTGCGCTCAACCGGCGCTACTACTATTTTCTGACCGGCGACGAACGCGTCGGTGACCTCATGCGCGAACAGGTCGAGGCCGCCTCGACGCTGCGCGCGATTCAGCCGGGGCGAAAGCTTGCGGAGGCGCGCGGTCGCCCGCCAAGCGATCCCAACGGCGATTTCGCATGGCTGGGCTTTGGCACTGATTGGGGATCGATCGCCGGCGCATGGCTCACCGAGTGGGAGCGCACGGGCGACTCACGCATCCGCGCGCGCCTTCTCGCCAGCATGCGCTCGATCGGGGCACAGCCAAGAGGCTTCTACACCGGAGGCGGACGCATGAACGTTCGCACCGGCGCGTTCGACATCGCGAAAGATCCCAAGGTCAGCGCTTCTCATCTGAGCGCCGCATTCGGCCTGCCGGAAGTCTGCGCCGAGCTCGTCGAGCTCTTGCCCGTGCCGGAGTTCGAGCGCGCGTGGGTGCAATACTGCGAGCTGTACAACGCGTCCGCAGACGAGCAGCGCAAGGCATTGGGCGAAAGTCTGGGGCCACTCAATTTGCAGCAGGGCCACTCGCGGCTCACCGCCTACGCTGCCCATCGCAAGAAAGATGCGGCGCTGGCCCGCCGCGCTTGGCAGGAGTTCTACGCCGGGCGCGCCGGCTTCGCGCCGAACCAGAAGTTCGAGGCGCAGCGCATTCAGGGCAGCGCCGTGCTGAATCCCGTTGACGAGGCCGCGTGGGTCTCGACGAACAGCGCCGCGCAATGGGGCCTCGCTGCCATCGAGTGTCTGGCGTTTGCCTCCTCCATCGCCGATCATACTCACGCGTCCACGCTGAGCTTCTCCGGAGAACACCGTGCTCGAGACTGAGCGCCATCGACTCATCGCCAGGCTGGTCCAGGAACGATCGGTCGTGAGCATTGCAGACCTGGTCGAAACGCTCGGCGCTTCCGAAGCGACGGTGCGCCGGGACATCAACGCGATGGCCGACCGCGGCCAGATCCGTCGCATCCGTGGCGGCGCCGAGTCGCTCACTCCGCGACACGAGGCGCATCTCGTCGGCATGCCGTTCTCGCTGAGCCGCGGCATCCGCGTCGCTCAGAAGCGTGCCATCGCCCGCGCGGCCGCGGCACTCATTCAGGATGGCGAGAGCATCATCATCAACGGCGGCACCACCACGTTCGCGCTGGTGGAGTTCCTCACCGAGAAGAACCTGGACATCCTCACCAACTCGATCCCGATCGTGTCGCGGCTGCTGGCCACGAGCCGCAATCGCGTGCAGGTGCCGGGCGGCACGGTCTATCGCGAGCAGGACATCGTGCTGAGCCCTTACGACAACGACAACATCGAGCACTTCTGGGGCAGCAAGCTCCTCACCGGCTGCCACGGGCTCAATCGCTTCGGCATGATGGAGACGGATCCGCTCATCGTGCAGGCGGAAACGAAGCTGTTGAAGCGCGCGGAGGAGCTGATCGTGATGGCGGACAGCCACAAGTTCGGCCAGCGCTCGTCGATGATCGTCGCGCCGCTCGATCGCATTGCCACGCTGGTGACGGACAACGGCGCGACGGAGGACGACCTGAAGCTCTTCCGGGATGCGGGCATCAAGGTCGTGATCGCCGAAGTGCGCGCCGAAGACGAAGACAAGGGCGAGCGTGCCGCGCGCGCGGCCGAGCTGTGACGACCGGTTGGGTTGCGTCGATCCTCCTGCTGAGCGGCGCTACAACCTTAGCTCACGCAGCCGACACCACCTCGTTCCCTGTCGAGATACGCGTCGACGCCAGCAAGCCGCAGGCGCCACTACACCCGATCTGGCGTTTCTTCGGCGCCGACGAGCCCAACTACGCCACGATGAAGGACGGCCGCAAGCTCATCGCTGAGCTCGGCGCGCTGCGCCCCGGTAGCGTGTATTTCCGCGCCCACAATCTGCTCAACACCGGTGATGGCACGCCCGCGTTCAAGTGGGGCAGCACCAACGCATACACGGAGGACGCGAACGGCCGCGCGGTGTACGACTGGCGCGTCGTCGACAACATCTTCGACACGTATCTCGCACGCGGCGTGAAACCTTACGCGCAGATCGGCTTCATGCCGAAAGCGCTCTCGACCTCGCCCGATCCCTATCAGCACTCCTGGCGCCCGGGTTTCGACTACGGCCTGATCACAGGGGGATGGGCGTATCCGCCGCGCGACTACGAGCGCTGGGCCGAGCTCGTTTATCGCTGGGTCCAACACTGCGTCGAGCGCTACGGGCGCGCAGAAGTCGAGCAGTGGTACTGGGAGGTCTGGAACGAAGCGGATGGCCCGGCGTACTGGCACGGCACGCCGGAGGATTTCTACAAGCTTCACGACTACGCAATCGATGCCGTGCGACGCGCGTTACCGACCGCACGCGTGGGCGGCCCTGATAGCGCAGGCGGCAGCAATGACTTCACCAAAGGCTTTCTCGATCACATCGCCAACGGCCGCAATTTCGCCACGGGCGCGATGGGTACACCCACGGATTTTCTGGCGTTTCATGCAAAGGGCCAGCCGGAGCTCGTCGACGGTCACGTGCGCATGGGCATCGGCGCTCACCTGTCACGCATCGACCGCGCCTTCGCGCTGATCGCCTCGTTTCCAGCCCTGAAGAACAAGCCTGTCGTCATCGGCGAGTCGGACCCGGAAGGCTGCGCTGCCTGCCAGGGCCCGCAACTCGGTTATCGCAACGGTACGATGTACTCGAGCTACACGGCGGCCAGTTTCGCGCGCAAGCAGGCTCTCGCAGACAAGCACGGCATCACGCTGGATGGCGCGCTCACCTGGGCGTTCGAGTTCGAGGACCAGCCCTACTTCGCAGGCTTCCGCTCGCTTGCCAGCAATGGCCTCGATCTGCCCGTGCTGAACATCTTCCGCATGTTCGCGAAGATGGAAGGCCGGCGCGTGCCGGCATCGAGCACGGCGGAATTGCCGCTCGCACAGATGCTCGCGAGTGGTGTGCGTGACCGGCCGGACGTCGCGGCGGTCGCGAGCCGGTCAGACCGAAAACTGAGCGTAATGATCTGGCACTACCACGATGATGATGTGGCTGGCCCCGCCGCAGCGATCCGCCTCTCGATCACCGGCCTTGCAAAGACCGCAAAAGATGTGACGGTGACGCACTACCGTGTCGATGAGTCGCACAGCAATGCGTACGCCGAATGGGAACGGCTCGGCTCGCCCCTTGCCCCAAACCACACTGTCTACGCGCAACTGGAGAAGGCGGGTCAGCTTGCGCAGCTATCCGCGCCGGCCAGCGCGCGCGTGGAACGCGGCCGCGTGAGCATCGACTTCGAGCTGCCTCGCCAGGGCGTCTCACTAATCGAGCTCGCACTGTAGTCGAGCGGCGGCGGCGTGGTCCCAGGCGCCCGCCTGCTCCGCACCGTGGTGCACGCACGCCGGCGACCGCCGCGCTACGTGAGTTCAGCGCAGAGTAGGCGTATCGAGCAACCAGGGGGACGTCGCATGCGACGAAGCACATCCGGATTTCGGGTCCTCGGCCTGGCTCTGGCGGCATGCGCCGCATGGCTGGCACTGAGCACGCCCGCCCTTGCGGACACGTCGGAACCCACCGCGGCGGCAGCCGGCGACGGCAAGGTCGTCGGTCTCGCGTTCATCGGCCGCACCGTCAGCGATCTCGACAAGTCCGTGGCGTTCTACAAGGCGCTCGGGTTCAGCCAGGACCCGGCGGCCAACCCTGCGTGGCGCAAGGACGAGGTGATCGAGCAGCTCTACAGCACCAAGGGCGTCGAGACGCGGATGGCGAAGATGTTCGTCGTCAACCAGTCCTCGGGGCAGCGCTTCGTCGTGTACCTGCGTGAGCTGAAAGGCATCGAGCGCAAGAACTGGTCGGATCACACGGCGTGGGAACCCGGCGCGACGCACTTCGGCCTCGTGGTTCCGGATGCGAACAAGCTATGGGGCGAGCTGAAGGCGAGCGGCCTGCTTCGCGCGCGCTCGTGGGGTGGCGAGCTCATCGCCCCGCCCGGACAGACGAAAGGCATGCTCGCGTACATCACGGACCCGGACGGTCTCGACATCGAGATCATCGATCAGCGCCCGGCGACGCCTGCCGCGGAAGGCCGTCCGGCACGGCCCGCATTCGTGCCCGGCGTGAGCCATGTAGGTCTCATGGTGCTGGATTCGGACAAGGCACGCGGCTTCTATGAAACGTTCCTCGGCGGTGAGTTGCAGGCGAAGGAAGCGCCCTGGATGAAGGGGGACTTCTACGATTCCGTCGTCGGCGGCCACGGCAACATCCTGCGCTTCTACAACGAAGCGTTCGCGTTCGTCGGCGCGAACGGCGCGAAGATCAATCTCGAGCTGGTCGAGTTCCAGAACCGCAAGTCACCGAACCGACCTACGCGCATCAGCGACATCGGCGTCGGCTACGTCGGCATCGAAGTCGAAGGGCTCGACGCCATGCTCGCACGCGCACAGGCAGCCGGTGCAAAGCTCGTCTCGAAGGGCATCGCGACGATGAGAAGCGGCACCCGCGAAGTGATGATCCGCGACCCCGACGTCGGCGGTTTCGTCCTGCTCTACGAACACCCGAAGAAGTGACAGCTCAGGAGCCGCGCAGTCCTGCGACGATGGGCTGCCGGATGGCGTGGATTGCGGGCAGGAACCCGCCGGCCAGGCCAAGCAGCAGCGCGTACACGATGGCTGTCACGATGAGGGCCGGGGTCACACTGAACGCGAAGCTCACCTGACTGAAGCTGGAGAAGTTGAGCGTGGAGGTTTGCAGACCATCGAACCCGACGTAGGCGATGGCAGCGCCGACCAGGCCACCGACCAGACCCAGCAGCAACGACTCGGTCATCACCGAAACGAGCACCGGAACGCCGCCGAAGCCAATCGCGCGCAAAGTCGCGATCTCCGCGGAGCGCGTGGACACAGCGGAATACATCGTGTTCAAGGCGCCGAACACGGCACCGACGCCCATCAGCAGAGCCAGCACTGTGCCTGCTCCACGCACGAGCGTCGTGAGAGTTGAGGATTGCGCAGCGTAGAACTCGCGCTCCGACTGCACGCTCACGTTCAGCCGTGGATCGGACGTCAGGTGATTCTTGAACGCCGCGAAAGACGCCGGCGATTCCAACCGCGCACGCACCGTCTGAAATGAGCCGCCGAGCGAATAGGCACTCTGCAGAGCGCGCGCATCCGTCCAGATCTCGGACTCAGCGACGCTGCCGTCATCCGCAAACATGCCGACGACCTGCCAGCTGTTGTTGCCCCACTTGACGGTCGCACCGACATCGAGACCTTCCAGCGTCTGTGCCGCGCCCCGCCCCACGATGACCTCGTTCCGCCCGGTTTCGAACATGCGCCCCGCAAGCAGCTCGAAGTGCTCGCGCGTGCGCACACCCGCAGGTTCGATACCGCGCAAAGGCGCATTGGCGGCGGTGCCCGTGGAGCGCTTCACCTGATCCACCGCCGTAAACAGTTCGGCGGACGCGATCGGCCCCGACGCATCCTTCGCGACACCGGGCGCCTGCTTGATGATCTGCACCTGTTCGGGACTGAAACTGCTCGACATCTCGGCGGTGGTGCCGCCGCGCAGGATCACGGCAACGCCATCCGAGCCCGCAAGCTCGAGCGTGCGCCGGAACCCCTCGCTGATCGACAGCACCCCCACGAAGATCATCACCACTCCCGCGATGCCGACGACCGATACCAGCGAGGACGGCAGACGCTCGCGCAGCGCACGGAGATTCATCGCGGTCACCGCCAGAGTCTGCGTCAGCGTCTTCATCGCCTCAGTGCCTCGGCAATCCGCAACCGTGAAGCGCGGGCCGCCGGTAGCGCACCAGCGACGAGGCCGAGCAGGACCATCAGCACCACACCTACGGAGAGTGCCTTGCCGGTGAGGATGAACGCCGACAGGTACTGGCTCAGCGAAGCGCCCGCCCTGTTCACGACGAGCATCGCGCCGACGGTTCCGATGAGGCCGCCGATGAGCGTGATCGTCAGCGATTCCGCAAGCACCAGCAGCAACACGCGCCGGTCGGTGAAGCCCAGTGTCTTCATCACGGCAAGCTCGTTGGTCCGCTCGCGCACTGCCTGCGCCATGGTGTTGGCGCTCACGAGCAGCATCGTGAAGAAGACGGCGATGCCGATGGACGTGACAATCGCGCCGATGTCGCCGGTCTGCTTGGCGAAACCCTGGATGAAGGCCTTCTCGGTTCCGGTCTTGGTCTCTGCCGAGGAGTTGGTGAACAGGGAGTCGATCGCGGCGGCGATCTCGGTGGCGCGTGCCGGGTCGGCGATGCGCACGATGTACCAGCCGATCGTTCCCTTGCCGACGGTGCGCGCCTCGTCGAAATAGTCGTAGTGGAACAGCATGCTCGCGGTCTCGCCCGACGGATCGCGATTGTCGAAGATGCCGTCGATCACGAATTCCCACGCGTAGCTGCCGCCCTGGCGCTGATAGAAGTCGCTGCGGATGGGCACACGGTCGCCCACCTTCCACCCATACGCCCGCGCCGTCGACCGGCCCACGAGGAGACCCTGCCGATCCTGCAGCCAGCGCTGCTTCTCGGCAGCGGGCAGCACGTACTCCGGATACATCGCGAGGTACGATTCCGGCTCGACGGGATAGACCTGCAGGACGTTGCGCTCGTCCTGGTAGATGCCTCCAAACCAGGTGGAATGCGTCACCAGCGAGACGCCCGGCACTGCCGCGATGCGCGACTGGTAGCTCTCCGGCAGCGGCTGAACCAGCGACACCTTGTGGATGGTGATCAGGCGGTCCGCGCCGGCCAGCTCCACACCCGCCTCGAAGCCGTTTTTCACGGCCGCCAGCAGTCCATATAAAAGGAATGCCACGCTGATCGAAGCGAGCGTGAACAGGGTGCGCAGCTTCCGTCTGCGCAGGTTGGCCAGGATCAGCGGCAAGAATCGGAGCATGACCCGCGGGAGGGTACACCGTTGACGAGCCGCCTGCCCCGCCACAGCATTGCAGGATGCGCACCCCCCATGGCCGCAATCTCACGTACAGCATGGTCGAATCGCTCGGCCAGGCGATCGTCACCGGCGAATACGACACGCGACCCTTCCCCACCGAAGCGGACCTTGCCAAGCAGTTCGGCGCCAGCCGCTCGGTGACGCGCGAAGCGGTGAAGATGCTCACCGCGAAGGGGCTGCTCCGCGCGCGCCAGCGCCAAGGCACGTCGGTCGAGCCGGAGGCCTACTGGAACCTGCTGGATCCCGAAGTACTGCGCTGGCTCCTCGAACGGAAGTTCTCGCTCAAGCTGCTGTCCCACTTCACCGAGGTGCGACTGGCAATCGAACCGATGGCCGCGACTCTCGCCGCAAAGAACGCGGACCGAATCGCGCTGTCGGAGCTGCAGCATGGCGTGGACCGGATGCGCGCGGCCGCGAATGGCGAGGACGATGCGCTCGCTGCGGACATCGCTTTTCATGTAGCCGTGCTCAACGCAACGGGCAATCCCTTCTATGCACAGCTACGCGGGCTCGTGAACACGGCCCTGCGCATCTCGATTCGCTACACCAATCGCTTGAAAGGCCGCACGGCCAGCGTGCCGGCGCATGAGAAAGTGTTCGATGCCATCGTGGCGCGCGACCCGCGCGGCGCGAGCGAGGCCATGCGCGCGATCATCGTCGAGGTTCAGAAGCTCATCGAGAGCGGCATGTCGGAAACGAAGGACTCACGACCCCCCAAGCGTCGACCCGCCACGACCCGTTGATCTGCGCCACAAGGCCAGCATCACGAGGCCGAACACGAGCAGCACGATTCCCCAGATGAGATTCACGTTGATGCCGAGTGAGCGCGCGTAGATCGCGGGATTGCTCATGAGGCCATAGCCGCCGATCAGCACGCCGAGCAGCGTGAACATCAGACCGATCGGCAAGCGGATATCGAGGCCCATTGCTCACTCACCAGAACAGAAGGTTGAGCACCAGCGCTGCACCCAGCACGACGACGCCGAGCGGTCCCGGCCGCATATACCATGCCGCGCCGGTCGTCACCTGCTTCGGCGTCAGTGAGTACACGAGACCCACGAGCTCCTTTTCCTCGCGCGGCCGCGTCGCCATGCTGACCAGCACCGTCGCCACGAAGCACATCGTGAACGCGAAGATCGCGGTCCAGAAGTTCTGGGCCATCTCGCTCGGATAGGTGTGCACGAGGCCGAGCCACCCGCCCTTGATACCAGGCTGGCTGCCATTGGGCAGCGTCAGACCGTGATGAGCGGCAGCTCCAAGCGTGCCGGCGAGCAGCCCGAAGAATGCCCCGTGTCCGGTGGCTCTTTTCCAGAACATGCCGAGCAGGAAGGTCGCGAACAACGGCGCGTTGATGAAGGCGAACAGGAGCTGCAGCATGTCCATGATGTTGTTGAAGCGCGTCGTGAGATACGCGGCTGCGCCGGACAGCACGATCCCCACAACCGTCGCGACGCGACCAACCCACAGATAGTGCGTGTCGCTGGCTCCCGGACGCAGATAAGACTGGTAGATGTCGTAAGTCCACACGGTGTTGAACGCCGTGACGTTCCCCGCCATTCCTGACATGAAGCTCGCCATCAGCGCAGTGAGCCCGAGGCCGAGCAGTCCGCTCGGGAAGTACTGCGTGAGCATCATCGGAATGGCGAGATCGTAGTTCAGCGTGCCGTCCGGCCGTGACGGCAGCACGAAGCCGCCCGCTTCGGGATGGTGAGTCGCGGCGATGGCGATCATGCCGGGCACGATCACCAGAAACGGAAAGAGCATCTTCGCCGTGGCGCCGATGAGAGGTGCGCGGCGCGCCGCGTCCATCGACTTCGCGGCCATCGCCCGCTGCACGACGAGGAAGTCCGTGCACCAGTAGCCGAACGACAGCACGAACCCGAGTCCCATCGCGACTCCGAACCACTCGACACCCATCGGGTTCTCGGCAGGGCTGCCGGTGACGCTCCACGTGTTCGTCCAGGCAGTCGGCGCGAAGCCCTGCGAAGTGGCCACTTCCGCAAGCCGGGCCTGCAATGCCGACCAGCCGCCGAGGTCGTGCAAGGCCAGCATCACGAGCGGAGCAAACCCGAACACGATCAGGAAGAACTGCAGCACCTCGTTATAGATGGCCGAGGTGAGCCCGCCCAGCAGGATATATATGAGTACGACGCCGGCGCACACCCACACGGACACGCTGAAGTCCCAGCCGAGCAGCAGGTTCAGCAGCAGCCCCATCGCGTACATCGAAATGCCGGACGAGAAGACGGTCATCGCCGCGAACGAGATGGCATTGAAGCCGCGCGTCTTCTCGTCGAAGCGCAGCTTCAGGTACTCGGGAACGGAGCGAGCGCGCGAGCCGTAGTAGAACGGCATCATGAAGACGCCCAGGAACACCATGGCCGGGATGGCGCCCACCCAGTAGAAGTGGCTCGTGGCCATGCCGTACTTCGCGCCCGACGCCGCCATGCCGATCACTTCCTGCGCGCCGAGATTGGCGGACAGGAACGCGAGCCCGGCGACCCAACCCGGAATGGAGCGCGCGGACATGAAATAGTCCGCGCTGGTACGCATGTACCGCTTGAGCGCAAGGCCAGTACCCAGCACGAACGCCAGGTACGTGGCCATGACGATCCAGTCGATGACGCTGAGCTTCATCGACTATTCGGTCAGAAGCGGAACGTCACATCGAGAAGGTAGCGGCGGCCGTAGAGATCGTAACGCCCGATGCGGTCGGGTTGGCCATCGCGATACATCCTCAGGCGCTCATCCGAGAGATTGTTCACCTGGAAACGCAGGTCGATGCTGTCCCGGATCTTGTACGAGGAGCTGAAGTCGAACACGTTTTCCTCGAGCAGCGTCTGCAGGTCTGCGCCGTTCCAGCCGTAAATCACCGTGAAGGGGCTGTGGTACTTGTACCCGAGGCGCAGCTCCACCGGGCCGCGATTGAACCACAAATCCAGGGTGGCGGTGTGCTTCGCGAGCCCGACCCCGGGCAGCGGGCTGGTGATGGGCGCGGCTTCCTTCAGGGTCGAATCGACGTACGCGTAGTTCGAATACACGCCGAAGTGCTCGAGATGCGGAATGAAATAGAACGGCGTCTGGAAGGTGAGCTCGAAGCCCTTGATCGAGCCGCCTTGCCGGTTCACCGGGCTGGACACGGCGTACGTCGTACCTCCGAACGCCTGCGGCTCCTGCATCCAGCCGATGTAAGAGCTCACGTCCTTGTAATACACGGCCGCTGCCGCGAGCGATTCCTGATGGAAGTACCACTCGTACGAGGCGTCGAGCTGTGTGGCCTTGAAAGGGTCGAGATTCGGGTTGCCGGCGTTGCCCGTGTAGGGCAGCCAGTTGGTGAGTGTGCGGCTGGCGCGCAGCTCATCGAGCGGCGGGCGCGCCACCACCTTCGCGGCTCCGAAGCGCAGCAGCTTGTCATCGGCGAGGCTGAATTTGAGCGTGGCGCTGGGGAGCACGTCCTGATAGTCATTGTCCACGGTGACCGGGGCGAGCTGTGCCGCGCCCGTCGCCTGCTGGAAGCCCTCCGATGAAGTCTTCACGTCGACGAACCGCGCGCCGATGTTGCCGGACCAGCGCTCGCCGCTCGCGAAGTTGAGCTTCACGTAGCCCTCTTTCACATCCTCGTTCACGCTCCAGTTCTGCGAGAGATTTTCCCTCGCGTTGCTAGGATCGAGCGCGGCCGCGCCGTACGCCGCCGTCGCAATCGTCTTGAAGTCGCCGAGGAGCACCGGTGGGAGATTCACCGAGTCCACGTTGTAAACGGTGAACAGGTTCGCCGGAATGAGCACGCCACCGGCGGGCGCTTGCGGGAACCACTCGAAGCGATCGTGATCCTTCGTGCGATCCGAAACACGCGCGCCAAACTGGAAGCTCGTGAACAGCGAGCCCGACAGCGTGCGCGAGAAGTCCAGTGCGCCCGCGGTCAGCTCGTCATTCAGATGCTCGGGGCCGTCGCTGCTGCCGCCGCGATAATCCGGGGCCATCTGCGGCATCGTCGCCGGATTCTGGCTCGTCGTGATGGTGGGCACGGTGCTATTGCGCGTGTCCCATGTCATCGAGTCCGGATACACCTCTGTGCGCACGGCCTGCCAGATGTTTGCACGCTCGGCCTGCGAGTAGGAAATGTCGCCGGCGATCGTCCATGCATCGAGGTTCCAGCGCGCGTTGAGTCCGGTCGCGGACAGTTTCTTGTCTTCGTTGTAGTCGGAGATGACGGTGGTGACGGAGCTGAACGGCAACGTCGCAGCCACCACGGCACCATTGACGATCGTGTACGACGCGGCCGGATCGTTGTACGCCCACGCGCTGCTGTTGTCCCAGTTGCCCCAGTTGTTCTGGCCGTAGACCGTCTGGCCCTGGGCTTCGTGAATGTCGATGTCGGAGTACAGCCCGTCGATGCGCAGCTCGAAGGTGTCACTCGGTCGCCATTGCGTGCCGAGCGAGAGGCCCCAGCGCGTCTGTTCGATGCCATTCACCGAGATCTGCGAGCCCCAGGGTGTGGCGTCCGGCGTGCCATCGCCATTGATGTCGCCGGTAAAATCGCTGGCGCCGCTCGGCGGGCGCATGGTCGAGTCGTTGTAGCCCCAGCCCGTGAACGAGGGATAGCCGTTCTTCTGCTTCTGGCCGGTGGCACCGATGACGATGCCGAAGGTGTCGCTGTGCGCCGCGACCCACGAGCCGCTCGCGCGATAGCCCCACGGCTCGTAGTTCGGGATGTCCGCGCCGCCGTCGTAATAAACAGGCCCGCCGCGCAGGACCAGGTCCGGGCCGCGATAATCGAGCGGCTGGATGGTCTGGATGTTGATGGTCGCCGCGACGCCGCCGGCGATCAGGTCCGATGCCTGCGTCTTGTACACCTGCACGCCCGAAACGACTTCGGACGGATAGATCTCCCAGCGCACGTTGCGATCCGGCTCGGACGAAGCGACCTCGCGGCCGTTTACCGTACCGAGCACGAGCCGCGCGCCGAGGCCGCGCACCACGGCCTGACTGTCGTTGCCGCGATCGCGCGTCGCGTTGATGCCGGGCAGCCGATTGATGGATTCGGCAATCGTGACGTCGGGCAACTGGCCGATGTCTTCGGATGAGATCGCATCGACCACCAGCTCGGAACCCCGCTTCACTTCGATGGCATCGCGCAGGCTTCTGCGAATACCGGTGACCGTGATCTCTTCGAGCGGCTCCTGCGCGGCGGTCGCGCGCGGCGAAGTCTGCGGTGGCTGTTGCGCGGCCGCCTCGTGCGTCGTGATGAAAGTCGCCGCGAAAGCAAGCGCGCTGCTGACGGCGCGAGCGACGGCGTCGTGCCGCCGTGACGAATTCCTGCCGGACATAGGCTGTTCCCCCTGGCTGCGTTGGGGCTTGGAGTGCCCGCCTCTTGCAACTCTATTTATATGATAAATACGTCACGGCGACGTTGGCAAGCATTGCGACTGGATATCCCGGGTTGCGCTCATGGCGTCGCTCGCGGCGCTGAGCGCCGCTTTTGCAAAAACGCCACGGATTTGTACGAGCGCGCTTGCCACGCCCGCCTCCGTGAGTACCTCGGCGTCGCCCACTATGTTCAGGGGTGCTTCGGCCTTGAAGCGCACAGCCCTGCCCGATACCGGGACGACGGTACCGGCCTTATCCACAACGCGAGCTCGCGCGAACACGAGATCGCCCGGAGCACTGCAGACCCCTGCCTCGTCCAGCTCTATCTCGAGGCGCTCCGCGGCTTGCGGCGTGGTTACTCGATGGCGCGCGACGATTTCGCCCTTGATGTAGCCCACTGCTTCGAGCGTGCCAGCCTGGAATGCGGGGATCTGAAACGAGAATGGCGGATGGCGCAGGTGCGCCGAGGTGCGATCCGTGTCGCCACGCTGCCTGCCGATGCGGCGGCCGTTCAGCGTCAACTCGACTTCATCGACGTTGCCGAACACGCGAACGCGGAGCGGTGATTCGGCCGTCCAGTAGCTCGCGATGAAGACCATCGGCCCCGACTCGTTCGCGTCACGCTGACTGCGGAAGAAGTGATAGCTGAGTTTCGGAACGCGCTCGAGACTCATCACGCCGGACGCTTCGAGATCCTCCGCGTAACCGCGGTTGTAATCGAACATGACCCAGTACGCGTCGGCGAATGCGGGGACCGTGAAGTTGTCGTTGTGCGCTTCCTGCAGATTCGTCGCCTGCTGGAGCAGGCGCACTTCACCTGAGCTCAGAAGCTGGCGGCTGCTGCGGTCTTCCGGCTTCAGGTCCGCCCACTTCTGCTGATTGAAGCCTGCGTTCAGGGCGTAATACTCCCAGTCGCCGTACTCCGAAACGAGATACGGACGATCGGGCGGTTCGTAGTGCTCGATGCGGTGCTGTCGTGCCTGGATGTAGATGTCGTAGCCGTCGTTCTGCCAGCCCGCGGAAAACGCCTGGTCGCCCGGATATTCCTCGTGCACGATGCGGTGAAACGCCTGCACGAGCGGCTTTGGCATCTGCGTTTCGTTGAGCGAGCATTCCCATGCAATCACGCTCGGGTGATTGCGATCGCGGCGGATCATGTCCCGGCAGGTCTGCAGCACCTGGCGTGAAAAGGCGGGGTCCTTGTTGAAGTACTGCCAGCCGGGAACGGAATTGAGCAGCACGAGGCCCAGCTCATCCGCGGCTGCCATGAAGTCCGGCGACTGCGGATAGTGAGAGAGCCGCACGAAGTCGAATCCCGCTTCCTTGATGTGGCGCGCGTCGCGGTAGTCCGCGCCCGGCGAGATCGCGTACCCCACGTACGGATATTCCTGGTGACGGTTCACTCCCCGCAGGAACATGCGTTCGCCGTTGATCCGGAACGCGTCGCGCGTGATCTCGATGCGACGGATGCCGATGCGCGTGCGACGTTCGTCGACGACCTTGCCATCTACCTCGATGGCAGTGATCAGGTCGTACAGTTTCGGGGAGCGCGGCGACCAGAGCTGTGGTTTCTCGATATTCAGCCGCGACGCGTTGTGCGTAGCCGAGGTCGAACGCAGGTTGAGCGGCGCGGATGTATCTCGGGCTACGACACGATCGCCGTCGAGAAGCGTATTCCTGACGCTGAATTTCGCCGCGGATTTCCCATCGTTACGAATGTGCGTCCGGACCGCGATCTCAGCCTTCCCGGCCGACACAGCCGGATACGTGACAAACACGCCCCCACCGCCAACCTCGTTTGCCAGCATCTCGTCCGTGATGTGCAGCGGGTCCTTCACCAGCAGCGTGACGTCGCGATAGAGGCCGCCGTACATGTTGAAATCGAGAATGGCCATCGGCTTGGGGCCGGTGATGGGATTGTCGCGGTTGTCCAGCGCGACGGTGAGCTCGTTATCCCTGCCGAGCGTGAGATGCGGAGTCAGATCGACGGTGAACGGCAGGTAGCCGCCGAGGTGCCTCAAGAGCGTGGCGCCATTCAGCCGCACCTCCGCAACGTTCATCGCGCCTTCGAAGCGCAGGAACAGGCGCTTGCCGCGCCAGCTTTCAGGCGCAGCGAATCGCTTGCGATAGAGCGCCTCTCCCTGCCACTGGTCGTTGACGATCCGCGGCTCGATGCGCGTCGTGTGTGGAAGCGTCACGTCCGCCCACGTGGTTGCGGGCAAGCGCTGGAACTGCCATCCCTCGTTGAAGTTTCCGGTCGTTCGCTGCGGCAGGCGTATCGGCGCCGTCGAACTGCTCTCTGCCGGATACTGGTACGAGTGATTCAGGTAGTCCGCGCCGGGCAGGATGCGGCCCTTGAAATCGAACAGCGCCGCGTTCTCCCAGCCCGAGCCGGTGCCCCAGCGCGTCTTGCAGCGGGTCGAGATCCACGCCGGTTCCCAGTACACCGTGCCGATGCCGCCGCTCGAAATCACGAGCTGCGTGATGTCGATCAGATAGCGCCGCTGTCCTTCAGGCGTTGCCGGATACCCATCGACGAGCGTGTTCGTGCCGAGCGAATTCCGCATGCGATCCGCGTTATCGAGCGACCACGGATACGCGGCTTCAACGAGAATCACGTCCGCGCCGTATCTCTTGCGCAGATTCTTGATGGTGCCTGCAAGGCCTTCCGGAGTCTGCGAAGACCATCTGCGGTAGTAGCTGATTCCGATCAGGTCGTAGTCGGTAACTCCCGCAGCGGTAGCAGTCGCAAACCAGGGCTCCACATTCTCCGGCTGCGCGATATGAAGCATCACGCGCGCACCAGGGCTCGCCGCGCGCACCGCCCGAATGCCTGCATTGAACAGCTTCGCGTTGCGCTCCCAGTTGATCGGCTCCTTCGCCTTCGCGAGCGTGCTCAGGATTTCGCCGTTCGTCTCGTTGCCCACCTGGACCAGTTCGGGCATGAGACCCGCGCGATCCAGCTCCTGCAGCGTGCGATAAGTGAAATCGTAGAGTGCCTGTGCGAGCTGATCCGTGTCCCCGATGTGTTCCCACGCCTTCGGGATGATCTGCTTGTCCCCGTCCGCCCAGTCATCCGAATAGTGATAGTTGAGCAGCACCTGCATGCCGGCGCCGTGCGCGCGCCGGATGGTCTTTTTCACGTCCTCGAGGTTCGAATAGCGCGTCCACTTGGCGTCGTTCCACAGGCGAACGCGCACCAGGTTCGCGCCGCGCTCGTGGAGCAGCTCGAATGGATCCCGCTGCCGGCTGCCGTCGAAATACCGGGCGCCGCAGTCCTCCAGCTCATTGATGTAGGAGAGATCGGCGCCGAAGTAGTACTGGCGCGCGGCTTCCGCGCGCGCGGCGGCCAGCGCCGATACGCACGCAAGGGCGGCAAGGATTCGGATCACGCGGACGCTCGCGGTTTGGCCTGAGAGTATTTATCATATAAAACCATGTCCGATGACAGCAAACGACGTCGCAGGCCCCTGCGCAGCGCCGACACCTACGGCAAGCTCGATCGCGACGGTTTCATCCACCGCAGCTGGATGAAGAGCGAAGGCCTGCCGGATGAAGCCTTCGACGGCCGCCCCGTCATCGGCATCTGCAACACCTGGTCCGAGCTCACCCCCTGCAACTTCCATCTGCGCGAAGTGGCTCAGCACGTGCAGCGAGGCGTGTGGGAAGCGGGAGGCCTGCCGCTCGAATTCCCGGTGATGTCGCTCGGCGAGACGCAGATGCGTCCGACAGCGATGCTGTTCCGGAACCTCCTGGCCATGGACGTGGAGGAATCGATCCGCGGCAATCCGCTCGACGGCGTGGTGCTGCTCGGTGGCTGCGACAAGACGACGCCCGGGCAGCTCATGGGCGCTGCCAGCGTGGACTTGCCGACCATCGTCGTCTCCTCCGGTCCAATGTTGAACGGTAAGTTTCGCGGCCGCGATCTCGGCTCGGGGACCGACGTGTGGAAATTCAGCGAAGCCGTGCGCGCAGGCACGATGTCGTTGAAGGATTTCATGGCCGCCGAGCGTGGCATGTCCCGCTCGCCCGGCACGTGCATGACCATGGGAACCGCTTCGACGATGGCGAGCATCGTCGAGACACTCGGTCTCGCCCTGCCCTTCAATGCGACGATCCCGGCAGTAGATGCGCGGCGCCGCACGCTCGCACATGAATCCGGCCGCGCCATCGTGCGCATGGTGAAGGACGACATTCGGCTCTCGTCGATACTCACGCGCCCCGCCATCGAAAACGCCATCCGCGTTCACGCAGCGATCGGCGGCTCGACCAACGCGATCATTCACCTGATCGCGATTGCCGGCCGGCTCGGTCTGCCCCTCGCGCTCGAAGACTTCGATCGCCTGAGTCGCGAGCTGCCGCTGCTGGTAGACCTGCAGCCCTCCGGCCGATACCTCATGGAGGATCTGCACTACGCCGGTGGAATCCCGGCCGTCATGGCCGCACTTCGCCCGCTCCTGAACATCAGCCAACCGACCGTGGGCGGATTGAACATCGGCGAGATCGCGGACCAGGCGGAATGCTTCAACAACGAGGTCATCCGCTCGATCTCGGCGCCGGTGAAACCCGTCTCGGGCACCTGGGTCCTGCGCGGGAATCTCTGCCCGGACGGCGCCGTCATGAAACCGAGCGCAGCATCCCCCGAGCTCTGCGCGCATCGGGGTCGCGCCGTGGTGTTCGAGTCCATCGAAGACTTCAAGGCGCGCATCGACGATCCGCAGCTCGCGGTGGACGAAAGCTCCGTGCTCGTGTTGAAGGGTTGCGGGCCGCGTGGTTATCCGGGCATGCCCGAAGTCGCCAACATGCCGTTGCCACGCAAGCTCCTCGCGCGCGGCGTGAAGGACATGGTGCGCATCTCCGATGCCCGCATGAGCGGAACCGCATTCGGCACCGTCGTGCTCCACGTGGCGCCCGAGGCGAATGCCGGTGGGCCGCTGGCGGCCGTGCGCGACGGCGATCTCATCGAGCTGGACGGTCCCAACCGCAGCCTGACCCTGCACGTCGAGGACAACGAGATCGCGCGGCGCCTGGCCCAACGCCAGCGCCATGTGGGCCCCGAGCGCGGCTATGCGAAGATGTACGTCGAACACGTCCTGCAAGCCGATCGCGGGTGTGATTTCGATTTCCTGGTCGGCGCGAGCGGCTCGGAGGTGAGCCGGGAGTCGCATTGAGCGCCGCTCAACTCTTCGTCGCCGGGGATTGGGGAACGAGCCACCTGCGATTGTTCCTCTGCCGGCAGACCCAGGTGCTCGACCAGTGCGCGGGCCCGGGCATCTCGCATTTCGCCGCGGGCCCCGATGCCCCCTCCTTTCCCGCGACACTCACAGCGCTGCTCGCGCCCTGGATCCGCGAGCACGGCAACCTTCCAATCTGGCTTGCGGGCATGGTTGGGTCGCGAAACGGCTGGCACGAAACGCCGTATGTCGCAGCCCCAGCCGACGTTCGCGCGCTGGCCGCCGCAGTTCTGCACTTCGATGCGGCTGGGCTTGAGGTCGCCATTGCCCCGGGCCTTCGGTGCACGAACCCACTCGGCGCGCCGGATCTCATGCGGGGCGAAGAAACGCAGATCAGCGGCGCGCTGGCACTGGATCCGCGGCTCGGCGCGGGCCGCCAGATCGTAGTGCTGCCCGGTACGCATACGAAGTGGGTGCGACTGGAACAAGGACGGATCGTCACGTTTCAGACGACTCTATCGGGCGAGCTGTACGGCTTGTTGAAGGATCACAGCATGCTCGCGCGCGCCGGCAACTCGCCGTCGCTGCCACCGGAGTCGTCAGCGGAAGCGGGTCGCCGCGGTTTCGAGCTTGGGCTTGCCCGCGTGCGCAATGTGGGCGAGGTGCCATTCACGCATCTCGTCTTCGAGGCACGCAGTCGGCAGATCGCCGGCGAATGGTCGCAACCTCAGGCACTCGGTTTTCTGTCCGGGCTGCTGATTTGTCAGGATGTTCAGGGCGCGTTGACCCTCTTTGGCGATGACCTGGACGCAGCCGGTGCGGCGACAGTGATCGGTGCTGCGGAAGTCACGGACCTTTACCGGCGTGTTCTGGCCACTCATTCCATCGAGGCGCAGATAGTTGCAGCGTCAGACGCTACGATTGCGGGACTTCACTCTTTCATGACCGCGTGAGACCCATGCCACCGCGTCTCGACAATTGCCCCATCGTCGCCATCCTGCGGGGCGTGCAACCGAACGAAGTACTCGACATCGCAAAGGCCCTGATCGCGAGTGGCGTGCAGGCCATCGAGGTGCCGCTGAATTCACCCGAGCCGCTCGAAAGCATCCGTCGACTACGCGAATCGCTCGGCGATGCCTGTCTGAGCGGCGCCGGCACAGTACTGCAGGCTCGGGAAGTAGAAGCCGTGCATGCAGCGGGTGGGGCGCTCATCGTCTCTCCGAATACCAATGTCGACGTCATCCGGCGTGCCGTGGAGCTGGGCATGACCGTGATGCCCGGATTCGCAACGGCCAGCGAGGCATTCACGGCGCTCGGCGCGGGCGCACGTCATCTCAAGTTATTTCCGGCTTCCACGTACGGACCCGCGCACTTGAAGGCGTTGCGAGCCGTCCTGCCAGCGCCAACGAAAATCTACGCAGTGGGCGGCGTCGGCGCAGCGACGATCGGGCCGTGGCTCGAAGCCGGCATCGATGGCATCGGCGTGGGATCGGAGCTGTACCGGCCAGGTTTCTCGGCGCAGGACGTGGCCGAGCGCGCGGCGGCTCTCGCCGAGGCGTTCCGCACGCCAATGTTCCGCACCTGACTAGTTCATTGAAACAGGTTCAGCGAAACAGCGGCGCAAAGCCTTCCGACCCGAGCGTCACCAGACCGATCGTCGCCGTCGCCCGCACGCCATCCGCCTGACGCTCGATGCTCATGGGACGCGCCTTGTCTGCGACGAACACCATGTCCTCACGATTCTGGATCCGGTCGTAGCGCTTGCTGCCGCCGGGCACGATGAGCGATCGATGCGCCGAGTACGGCTCGGTGCCCCGGTAGAGGTCCTCGAGAAAACGATCGGGGAAATAGAGCTGGGTCGTGACGATCTTGTGGTCGAGGAACACCTTCACGTGCACGTGAGGCGCCCGCGCTATCACACCCACCGGTTCGGGCATCGGCCCCAGGTACCAGCCCGGGACGAGCGTATCGAACTCGACGTACCCGTTCTGATCCGTGACCTGGTGGCCGCGCAGGAACGTCTGCCCTGTCGTGTCGCGGCCCTGCAGCTCAGTGATCACATTCGAGTACACGCCGTCAGCATTCGCCTGCCAGACGTCGACGATGGCTCCGGCGAGCGGCGCGCATGCACTGCCTTCCATCAAAGCGTTTGCGACTGTGATCCCGAGACGCATGCGCAGGCCGCGCTCCCCTTCCGCGATCGCCCGGCGCTGAAGCGACGTCTCTGAGTAGTACGGCCCGTCGACCGACTCGGGCGTGCGCACACAAGTCAGCTTCCCGCCAAGCTGGCCGCGCACCAGCGCCTCGAGCTGCGGCATCGTGAGCGGCGCCCGCCCGTCGCGCGGCGCGCCCTGCCCGAGTGCAGGGAGGCTTGCCGCGCAGGCCGCGATCGCCCCACCCAGAAAATCCCGGCGTTTGACCGTTCTCATGTTCGCCTCCCGCACACAACCATGCTCCGCTCCCCCTGATTGTTCTTGTGTCCGGTCTGACGCTTTATGATTTCCGCATGACGCGGCACGGGGAGCACTTCGTTTACGAGTTCGGCGGCTTCGAGCTGGACGCCCGCCAGCGCGTGCTGCGGACGGCCGCGGGCGAGCCCGTGCCCCTGCAACCGCGCGTCCTCGAGACGCTGCTGTTCCTGGTCGAGCGGGGCGATGAGCTGCTCGACAAGGACACCCTCATGAAGGCGATCTGGCCGAACGTCATCGTCGAGGAGAACAGCCTCAACCAGAACATCTCGCTGCTGCGGCGGGTGCTGGGCGAGAACCGTGACGACCGGCGTTTCATCGTGACCGTCCCCGGCCGGGGCTACCGCTTCGTCGCGAGCGTCACGAAGCGGGCGGCGGGCGCCATCACCTCATCGCCCGGTCCGCAGCCATCGATCGCGGTACTGCCCTTCGCGAATCTCACCGGCGACCCGGCCAAGGAATACCTCGCGGACGGCATGGCCGAGGAGCTGATTCACGCGCTGACGCGAGTCCCGGGCCTCAGGGTCACGGCGCGCACATCGTCCTTCGCATACAAGGGACGTGCCATCGACATTCGCCGGATCGGTGCAGAGCTCGGCGTCACGGCCGTGCTCGAAGGAAGCGTGCGAAGCACGGCGCAACGGCTGCGTATCACCGCGCAGCTCATCGATGCGCAGACCGGCTTCCACTTCTGGTCGCAGAGCATCGACCGCCGGCTCGAAGACCTGTTCGTGGTTCAGGAAGAGCTCGCGAGCTCGGTCCTGCACGCGCTGGAGGTTCCTCGCGCAGGCTCGAGGCAGATTGGCGATTCGTCATCGCCCGCGCCAACGAACAATCTCGATGCCTATCATCTCTATCTGCAATCGCGGCCACTGGTGGTGCGCCCGAGCGAGCAGAACCTGCGCGGCGCGGAAGCATTGCTCGAACGCGCCATCGCTCTCGATCCGAAATTCGCGCGTGCCTTCGCGTATCTCGCTAACGTGCGCACGGTGCTCCTGATGTTCGGTTTCGCGCGCGATGCGCACATCGCCACCGCGGAACGCGACGTTTTGCAGGCGCTGGTGCTCGATCCGATGCTCGGGCCGGCCCACGCCAACCTCGGCCAGATCCGGGCGATGCAAGGGCGGTGGCTCGAGGCTGAAGAACACTACGACAAAGCCGCCACGGTCGCGGACGACCCGGAAACGCGAGCGCCGCGCACGATTGCGCTCAGCATGGCCGTTGGCCACGGCCAGAAGGCGCTGGCCGAAGCCGTCGAAATGCAGCGAAGCGCGCCGTCCCTGCCGCTGGCGAACATCGGTGCAGCGCTCGCTCATCTGTCGTTTGGGGAGGACGCTGAGGCGCTCCGCTTCGTCGACATCGCAATCTCGCTCGGACAGCCGCGCGAGCTGGCGCCCGTGGCGGACGTGAAATCGCAGGTCGCGGTCCGCGCCGGGCGCTTTTCCGAAGCGGCAGATCTGATGCTGGCGAGCCTCAGACCCGCACTGTTGGCGGCTGGCGCAGACAATGCCGTCAGGCTCGTCTTCGCAGCGCTGCAGGATCCGGCGCAGAAGCCCGCCGCGATCCGGACGCTCGAAAGCCTGGAAGCGGCGGTTGGAGCGCATAGCCTCGCGCTGGCGGAGGTGTACCGCCTTGCGCTCTGGTACACGATGCTTGGCGCGCTCGACAATGCCTTCGCATCGATCAGCCGCGCCCTCGATGCGCTCAGCCGTCAGGGCATCATCGGGTTCGCGTGGGGCTGGCTCTGGCTCGCGGAGATGCGTCCGTTTCGCGAGCACGCACGCTTTCAGTCCCTCGCGGAACGCCTCGGCCTCGTGGAGTACTGGCGCCAGCGCGGCGCGCCCGATGGCCACGAGCTGCGCGACGGGCAAGTGCGCGTCCTCTGACCGCCGACGCGCCGGTTCGGGACCGATTCGTGCTTCGGCTGCAGCTCGCCATGCAAGCTGCATTTCTCCAGGTACTGCTCGCTCTCGGCTATTACATCGGGCTGCTGCTCATCGTGCGGCTGGCGGGGAAACGACTCGCCGGCCAGACCACCACGTTCGACCTCGTGGTGCTCATCACGCTCGGCGTCGTGCTTCAGCAGGCGCTCTTGCAAGAGGGAGCGGTGAATTCGGCGATCTTCATCGCGACGGTGTTCGTCGCGCATCGCGGACTGGCGCTGTGGTGTGCACGCTCGAAGGCCGCGCGCCGGCTGATTCGTGGCGCCCCAAGGCCGCTCGTGGTGGACGGCCGCGTGGCGTACGACGCGCTCGAGGACGAGGGCCTCAGCTACGATGAGTTGCTGGCCGGCCTGCGCAAGCTCGGATACGACTCACCCTCTGCCGTACGACTCGCGACGCTCGAAGAGACAGGCCACATCAGCGCGGTCAGGGCTCATCTAGAACATCGTTCGCCCAGCTCAACGCCGCGGTGACGTTCGGGAAGCCGATGGTGCTGGTCACAGCCAGCAGCGCGTGACGGATCTCTTCCGGCTTCGCTCCGCATTTGATCGCGCGGCGCGCGTGGCTGTGGACCGCTCCTTCAGAGCGTGATGCCGCCGCCGCGGCGAGCTGCACCAGGTGCAGCGTCTTCTCGTCGAGCGGACCGGCCTTGCGCACGGCTTCGCCGAGCGACTCCACCGCGGTGAAGTACTCCGGGTACTGCTTTTTCACCTTGAGATAGAAGCTTGGCTTCTGCGTTGCCATGGCTGTCCTCCCTCGCTACCATCAAATTGTCTGAGTTATTAGACCGATAACGAAATACCCCGTGAACGATATCGAAATCATCCACGTCAGCAAGGCGTTCGGGGCGACGAAAGTCATCGATGACGTCTCGCTGAGCCTCCGTACCAACGAATTCGTGGTGTTCCTGGGTCCTTCGGGCTGCGGCAAATCGACACTGTTGCGCATGATCGCCGGGCTCGAAACCGTGGATGAAGGCGAGATCCGGATCGGCGGGCGACGCGTGGATCACCTGCCTCCAGGCGAGCGCGACGTGGCGATGGTGTTCCAGCACTACGCCCTGTATCCGCACATGACGGTGCGCGAGAACATGTCTTTCGGCTTGCGCAACGTGCGCCTCCCGCACGCAGACATCGCGCGACGCGTGGCAGAGGCGGCGAAGATGCTCGAGATCGAGCACCTCCTCGATCGCAAGCCCGCACGGATCTCCGGTGGCCAGCGACAGCGCGTGGCCATCGGTCGTGCAATCGTCAAGGAGCCGCGGCTGTTCCTGTTCGATGAGCCGCTGTCGAACCTCGATGCAGCTCTGCGCGTGCGCACGCGACTGGAGTTGGCCCAGCTCCATCAACGTGTCGAGGCGGCGATCATCTTCGTTACCCACGACCAAGTAGAGGCGATGACGCTGGCCCATCGGATCGTGGTGATGAACAACCAGCGCATCGAGCAGGTGGGCACGCCGATGGAGATCTATTCGCGGCCCGCCACCGCATTCGTCGCCGGCTTCGTCGGCACCCCTGCAATGAATTTCCTTCCTGTCGAATTGCTGGAGCCGGCGCAAGGATTCGCGCGCGTGCGCTTGCCGGACGGCACGGCGATCCCGACGCGCATCGACGCCAACGAGCTGCCGTCGAATCACACTCTGAAGTTCGGCATTCGCGCGGAGTCAGCCATAGTCCGCGCTGCCGGACACGGTGCTGTTCAGGGTCGCGCACGATTCGTGGAGCGCCTCGGCGATCGCACGCTCGTCTACGTTCAGCTCAGCGACGGCACCACGCTCGTCGGCGAAGACGAGGGCATGAGCCCCGTGGCGGTTGGCGATGCGGTGGGCCTGGAGCTCGACCCGGCCGCCGCTCATCTTTTCGATTCCGACCGCGGCTATCACGCGCGACAAGGCGCGCCTCGCGCAGCGGTGGCCTGAACATGGCGCGGGCCGCCACAGCATCGCGCGGGTCGTGGAGCAATGCGCTCTACGTTGCGCCCTATCTGCTGGTCTTCTGCGCGCTGCTCGTCTACCCGCTGTTTGCGGGTCTCTGGCTGAGCCTGCACAAGGCGGACTTCTTCGGCGAGAAGCGCTTCGTCGGCTTCGAGAACTTCGTGCGCCTCGCCAGCGACAAGCTGTTCCTCGGTACGCTGTGGAACACGTTCTACTTCATCTTTCTCACAGTGCCGGCGCTGGCGGTGATCGGCCTCGGCCTGGCGCTCGCGCTGAATCGCACCACGAAGACTGCTGCCGTCTTGCGTGGCGTCTTCTTCGCATCATCGGTGCTCTCGGTGACCATCGTCACGCTGCTCTGGCGCGTGGTGTTCGTACCGGACGGCGGTTTCCTCTCGAATCTTCTCGGCGCGTTCGGCCAGCCGCCCATTCCGTTCCTCAGCACCGAGAGCCTGGCGCTGCCAGCCATTGCGATCACCACGATCTGGTGGTGCCTCGGCTTGCCGATGATGCTGTTCCTCGCAGCCTTGCAACAGGTGCCGCGCGAGCTCTTCGAAGCCGCTGCGCTGGACAACGCCGGCCGTTGGAAGACTCTCTGGCACGTAACCCTGCCCTCCATCCGCAGGACGTTCGTGCTGGTCGTGATCATCGAGATCGTCCTGCAGTTTCAGCTCTTCGGGCAGTCGCAACTCATGACGCTGGGCGGCCCGAACAACGCTTCGCGGTCCGTCGTGCTGTTCATGTACGAGATCGGCTTCAATCGTTGGGACGTGGGTTACGCGGCCGCGGCCGGCGAGATCCTGTTCAGCCTGATCCTGCTCACGGCGATGGCGCAGTACTTCTTCGCTCGCCGCGGCGAGGAGCGCACGTGATTCGCAGCCAGCTCGTGGACCGGCTGATCCTGCTCGCAGTCATCGTGCTCGGCGGCGTCATGCTCATCCCCATTCTCTGGGGCCTCGGCCTGTCCATCAAGTCGAACGCCGAGCTCGCTGTGGACACGCACTCGGTGCTCCACCTTCCCTACACCTTGCAAAACTACGCGGACATTCTCGCCGGGTCGTCCGTGTTCCGGTGGCTCCTGAACAGCATCATCGTGTCGCTCGCGATGACGTTCGGCGTGCTCGTGCTCTCCTCGCTGGCGGGCTACGGCTTCGCGCGCCTGGAGTTTCCCGGTCGCAACGTCATCTTTCTCATCGTGCTGTTCGGCCTCGCGATTCCCGAGCAGGCGGTGATCATCACGCGCCACCAAATGTTCAGCGCGCTTGGCTTGCACAATACGTATGCAGGCCTCGCGCTACCCGGCATGTCCATGCCGTTCGGCGTGTTCCTGATGACGCAGTACTTCCGCGCGATTCCGCGCGAGATCGACGAAGCCGCGCAGCTCGACAACGCGTCGCGTTTCAAGATCTTCTGGCGCGTGCTGTTGCCGATGACGTTGCCAGCCCAGGCAACGCTCGGCATCTATACGTTCCTGCACGCGTGGAACGACTACTGGTGGCCGCTCATTTCTGGAACCAACGAGCGCATGTACACGCTCACGGTCGGCATCGCCGCCAGCCAGATCAACTTCGCGGAATCAGCCGGTCTCGGCTACCTCATGGCGCAAGGGATGTTCGCCTCGATCCCCATCCTCATCGTGTACGTTTTCTTCCAGAAGTACATCGTGCGCGCAGTGGCAGGCGCCACGACATGAAGCGGCTCGCGTGCGGCGTCGTGCTGAGCATCTCGGCCTTGCTCCCTTCGGCGTGTGGCATCTCGCACGCTCCCAACGAGATCCTCGTCCAGCGCTTCTTCGGCCTGTGCCGCGCTCAGTACGGCACGCAGACCGATGTCTCCAAGGCGGAAACCGAATGCGGAATCATCACGACGCTGCTCAACAAGTTCAGCGCAGAGAATCCGGACATTCGCGTCACGGTCGCGACGGTTCCCTGGCCCGGCTACAACCAGCTTTCCGCGCAGCTCACCACCGGCGATCCGCCGGACATCGTGACGATGCACGAATCCGCGATCCCGGACTTCCAGTCGCGCCGCCTGATCGAGCCGATCGGCGCGGGGCTTCGTGCCGCGGGCATCGACCCCGCCACGTTCACCGCGGCGAGCGTCAAGGGCGTCACGATCGACGGCGAAATCTACGGCATGCCCTTCGACACGTGGGCGCCGCTGTGGCACATCAACCTGAACTACTTCCGCAAGGCCGGTCTGGTCAAGGACGACGAGCCGATCCTGCCGTCGAGCCCGCAAGAGCTGCTCGCGCAGGCGCGCCAGTTCAAGCAGGCGACCGGCAAGCCATACTTCGTGCAGGCGTTGGCGAATCAGAAGCCGGTGTATGCGCGCAATCTCTACACATTTCTATTGCAGCAGAACGCGCATTTCTTCACGGACCCGAAGCACATCACGCTGCGCACGCCGGAATCCAGGCGAATCGTCGAGCTGTTCAAGACGCTCTACGAGGAAGGCCTGACGACGAAGAATCAGGACTACGCATCGGCGACGATCGGTTTTCCGAATGGCGATGGCGGCGTGTATCTGGTCGGTACGTGGCTGATCGGCGACTATGACGCGGAATCGCGCAAGCCGAACCGGCCGCTATTCAATGGCTACACGGTCGTGCCCTATCCGCAGTTGTTCGGGCGCGATGCGAGCTACGTGGACGGCCATGCGTGGGTCATGCCGGTAAAGAAGCGCACGCCGGCCCAGCGCGATGCCGTGTTCCGGCTCATGAAGTTTCTCGCGGACCACGATTTCGAGTGGGCGCGCACGGGGCACCTGCCCGCGTTCCGTGCGGTGATCGAGAGCGAGCGCTTCAGCGCCCTGCCCCACCGCCAGAACATCGCGAAGCTCGCCACGACGGGCGCGCCGCTCCCCGCCGAAGTGCAACGTCAGTTCGCCATCGGGGACATTATCGGCGAGGAGCTGGCGCCCGCAATCTCGGGCCAGAAGTCCGTCGACGCTGCGCTCGCCGATGCCGAGCATCGGATCAACGACCTGCTCTTCAACCTGCTATGAGCCCGGAAGCCTTTGCATGCTAAACGCGCGTGTCGTCGTCGATCGCGACTTCGTTCTCTCCCGCCTGGATCGCCGCGTGTTCGGCACATTCGTCGAGCACATGGGCCGCTGCGTTTACGGCGGCATCTACGAACCGCGGCATCCAACCGCCGACGCGCACGGCTTCCGGCAGGATGTTCTTGCACTCACCCGCGAGCTGGGACCGACGATCGTGCGCTATCCCGGCGGCAACTTTCTCTCGGGCTACAACTGGGAAGACGGCGTCGGTCCGCGCGAACAGCGGCCGAAACGGCTCGACCTTGCGTGGGGCTCCATCGAGACGAATGAGTTCGGCACGAACGAGTTCATCGACTGGTGCCGGGTCGCCGGCGTCGAGCCGATGTTCGCGGTGAACATGGGCACACGCGGACCGGACGATGCACGTCGGCTCGTCGAATACTGCAATCATCCGGGCGGCACGCACTACTCGGACATGCGGCGCGCGCACGGCTACGAGAAGCCCCACGGCATCAAGTTCTGGTGCATCGGCAACGAGATGGACGGGCCCTGGCAGATCTGTCGCAAGACCGCCGGCGAATACGGCCGCGTCGCGCAGGAAGCCGGCAAGGTCATGCGCTGGGTCGACGACAGCATTCAGCTCGCCGCCTGCGGCTCCTCGCATCGCGCGATGCCCACCTACGGCGCGTGGGAGTACGAGGTGCTCGACCACTGCTTCAACGAGGTCGACTTCATTTCGCTGCACGCGTACTTCCGCAACGACGCCGACAACCTGCCCGAGTTCTTCGCGGTCATCGAGGACCTGGATGCGTTCATTCGCGAGGTCGCAGCGATCTGCGATGCCGTGGCGGCGAAGCGCCGTTCGACCAAACGCATCATGCTGTCGCTGGATGAATGGAACGTCTGGTACAAGGCGCGCGGGCCCGAACATCTGCGCAAGCCCGGCTGGCCGAAGGCGCCGCCGCTCATTGAAGAGGTCTACAACGTGGAGGACGCGCTGATCGTCGGTGGCACGCTCATCACGCTGATCAACAATGCCGATCGCGTGAAGGCAGCGTGCCTCGCACAGCTCGTCAACGTGATCGGACCGATCATGACGGAGACCGGTGGTGCGGCCTGGCGCCAGACGATCTTTCATCCGTTTGCGCAGGCCTCACGCCACGCGCGGGGTGAAGTCCTGCGGGCGCAAGTCGCCACACCGACTTTTGCGACGACTTCACACGGTGACGTGCCGACTGTTCTGGCCAGTGTGATCCACGATCCCGAAGCAGGCGTCGTCACGTTGCTCGCACTCAACCGGCATGCCACGGAGGAAGCGAATCTTGAAGTGCAGCTCCGCGGGCTCGGCAAGGATCGCAAGGTCACTTTGGCGACCGAGTTGCATCATCCCGACCTCAAGGCCGTGAATTCCAAGGCAGCGCCCGACCACATCGTGCCGCGAGCCCGCGGCGGCATCACGACTTCCGGCGAGACGCTGCAGGCGACGCTCAAACCGCTGTCATGGAACGTCATCGTCACCCAGGGGTGATCGAGGGTCCGGACGGGATAAGAATGCGACGAGGCGAAGCCCACGCGCGGCTGCCGAGTGCGGCGGCTGATTGTTCCCGCTACCCCACACTCCTACGCTTGCCGCCACTCGTCTCCAGGGAGCCCCCGCCATGAATACGCGATCGATCACTCGGGCGATGTTTGCGTGCGTCGTGTTGTCCGCAGGGATGCTTGCTCTCGCCGCCGCAGGCGACGTGTACGACAAGGCGGTCGCGAACCCCGCCCGCTCCGCCAACGACGTGAAGCGCGACAAGATCGATCACCCGGCCGAGCTTCTGCGCCTCGCCGGCATCAAGCCCGGCGCGCGCGTGCTCGATTTCCTCACTGGCGACGGCTACTACAGCGAGCTTCTCAGCTACGTCGTCGGTCCGACAGGAAAGGTCGTGATGCTGAACAATGCGGCGTTCGAGGGATGGAGCGAGGGCGGCGCGCAGAAGCGCATCGCCAACAAGCGCCTGCCGAACGTCGAGTCGCGCATCGCTGACGTCAACAAGATGGACCTCGCCCCGGGCTCATTCGATGCCATCCTGGTGATCAAGGTCTATCACGACCTCTACTGGGTGGACCCGAAAGGTACGTGGCCGAAGATCGACGTGCCGGTCGTGCTGGATCAGCTCGCGAGCGCATTGAAGCCGGGCGGCGTGCTGCTGCTGGTAGATCACTCCGCGAAGGCCGGCCGCGGTAACGCGGATGCCGGGAGCATCCACCGCATCGAGGAAACGTTCGCCCGCAAGGACTTCGAGTCGCGCGGTCTCGAGCTCACGGCGCACAGCGACGTGCTCCGCCGACCGGATGACAAGCGCGAGCTGGTGTCCTACGAGCAGCCCGCCTTCGGCAAGACGGACCGCTTCGCACTGGTCTTCCGCAAACGCTGACGCACCCTCTAGCCAGCAGAGGATTTCGCCGCCGCCAGCGCCGGGCCGGGCACCCAGTTGCCGTGCACGCCGAAGCGCATTCGCAGAGGCAGATGGATCCTCGCCACCGGACCTTCGGACACGTGTAGCGCATCGAATAGCAGGAGGTTGGAGACTCCACGCTCTGCGAAGGTCTGCACCTGCACGAGGTAGCCGTCGCCTTCCGGCGCACCCGGCGATTTCGGTATGAAGCAGGCCTCCTGCAGAATGCTCGTCTCCTCACCTTCCCAGACGCCAACCGTTCCGGTCTGATGATCGACGTGCGCCACGCTCATGCGTGTGCCGGGCCCCATGCCGAAGCCGAGCATCCAGCCGTGGCGGTAATGCTCCGTGGCGTAGCGCTCGTCCATGCGCGGAAACTCGCCCACGAACTCGGTGAGTCGCTCGCGTTCGCCGAATCGCGATCCAGGCGAGCCCATGTTGACGCTCCAGCGCGTGAGACGCGACATTGCGCCCAGCGGATCGAACGGCGCTCCGTCCACATCCGGAAAGAACGGGAACATGTTGTTCGGCGCTTCCGGCGTGTCGAAATAGATTCGCGAACCGTCATTGAAGGCGTTCATGACGTGACTGGCGAAGCAGTTCGGCGCCGTGAACACGCGAATGTCTCGCGCCGTGCCGGCACGCGGCAGCACCACGAGATGAATGTCCTTGTGCGTATCGAAGCCGAAATGCGGCAAGCCGGCGCGCAGGCGCTCCCAGGAACCGACGATCGGCACTACGTGGAACACCGCGTAGTCCTGTGTCAGGCCGAAGTCGTGCATCATGCAGTAGTACGGAATCTCGAACCAAACCTCGCGCTTCTTGCGGCCGTCCACGCCGATCTCGTAGTACACCATGTCGCGCGTGAGCAGGCCCTTCGCGGCATATCCGAACGCGCACAGATCGCCGGTGCGCGGATCGATTTTCGGGTGCGCCGTGAAGGTAGGGCTCGTCACCTGCCCGCCGAAGTCGTGATAGCCGAACGTCTCGAGCGTGTTCGCGTTCATTGCCAGAGCCGGTGAGTCTTCCTTCAGTGCGAACAGCAGTCCGCCATGGAAGACCACATTCGTAGCGGCGGTACCGCGATAGCGGCCGGCTACCCTTGGATCGTCCGTGAGCGGATTGCGGTACGCGCCGAAGAGCGCCTGTCCAGCCTCGCGCTCGAGCTTCCATTTGTCCGTCTGGCACCAGCGCTGCTTCAGGTCCACGCGGCCGTTGCGGAAGCGGAACTGCGTGACCATCCCGTCGCCGTTGAACAGGATGTCGTCGCCGAGACGCGGCGGAAACTGTGGATCGGGTTGCACGCGATAGAAGGCACCGTCGAGATCGGGCGGGATGTCGCCCTCGACATCCAGGTCGTGCACGTCGCACTCGATGCGCACGGGAGTGTTCGGGCCGATGAAGTTTATCGTTCGTGGAAACCGTGCCATGTCAGCCTCCCAGGTGGGCCAGTGGTACCGGGGCTCGAAACTGGCGCGTTTCCCGCAGCAGCAGCGCGAGGCTCCCCCACGCCAGTGCAAGGCCCACGCATATATAAAAAGGAGCACTCGCTCCGGCATATTCCGTAACCCAGCCGCTGATCGCTGGAGTCGCCGCGCTGCCGAGAATCTCGGCAACGCCCGTGATGAGTCCCATCGCCGTGCCGAGCGATTGCGCCGGCAACGAGCCGGCCGGAATCGCCATGAACAACAACGGCATCGTGAACATCGCCGTCATGCCGATCGCCAGGAGCAAGCCCAGTGTCGCCAGCGAGTCGGCGAAGAACAGCACGCCCAGCGGCGCCGCGATCGCGGCAAAACCGGCTGCCATGACCACCGGCTTGTGACCGACTCGATCGGACAGCGCGAGCGTGAAGTTCCCTGCGATCAACGAACCGGCGCCGGCAATACTGAGCAGCACGCCGATCTGCGCCGGCTCGATGTGCGCGGTCTGGACCAGATACAACGGCATGAAGACCATGAGCAGCGACGCATAGCCCGCGAGGCACGAGCAGCACAGGGTGCACACCCAGATGTTTCGCGTCCGGAGGACATCCGATACGGGCATCGTGTTCGCTCGCGCAGCCAGCGCCGACGCGCGGCCTGCGCCGGTTTCGCGGACGAAGAGCGTGACCACGACGGCCATCACCAGCCCGGGAATGCCAGCGATGAAGAACGTGGTGCGCCAACCGAACGCCGCGGCGAGCGATACGAGGAGCACGGGGCCGATCACGCCGGCGACCAGGGGATTGAACGAGCCGATCAGGCCGCTGTTGAGACCGCGGCGCGCAGGTGAGGATCCTTCAGCCGCCAGCACCATCACCAGCGGCGCTGCGGGTCCCTGGGCCGCGCCCATCAACAGGCGTGCCGCCAACAGGGTCGCGAACGTTCCTGCAAGGCCCGACCCGATCGTGCAGACCGAGAACGCCACGAGCGCGAAAATCAGGAGAGGCTTGCGCCGACCCGACAGGTCCGACGCCCGTCCCGCCAGGAAATTGGCCACTGCCCAGGTGAGCGAGAGCGCCCCGCCCACGATCCCTACTTGCGAGGCCGTGAGATGCAGGTCCTTCACGATGAAAGGCATCAGCACCCCAATCGCGCCCCGGTCGAAAAACACGACGCCGAACGTGAGACCGAGCACCACCACGAGACCGTTCTCGTAAGAGGCCAGCTTTTTCAGGAGCATGCGCGGCGCCCTCCCCGGGAACCGGTGCACGGCGATCTGCGTGCGGCGCTAGAATCCCACTGCCGCGACTGAGAAGTCCTTGGCTTCTTCTGAAGTGTTCTGAATGGCAGTCGGGAACGAAATGGACACCCCCGCCCGGACCGACGACGTGTATGCGTTCGGCGAGTTTCGCCTGGACACGCGGCGCCACCTGTTGTTCGCGGGCCCCGCCGCGGAAGCGGTGCCGCTCAGCTCGAAGGCGTTCGAAGCGCTCACCTATCTGGTGCAGCATCGCGACCAGGTGGTTGAAAAGTCGGAGCTGATGCGTGCCGTGTGGCCGAACACGGTGGTCGAGGAAAACAATCTCAACCAGGTGATCACGGCGCTCAGGCGGGTGTTCGGCGAACGGCGCAGCGAGCATCGGTTCATCGTGACGATTCCGGGCCGCGGCTATCGTTTCGTTGCCGACGTTCGCTCGGAAGGCGGCGATGCCAGCGGCGCAAGGCCGCCGTCCATCGCAGTGCTGCCGTTCGCGAACCTGACCGGCGAGCCGGACAAGGACTATCTCGGCGACGGGATCGCAGAAGAGCTCATCCACGCACTCGCACGCGTGCCGGGTCTGCGCGTGCCGGCGCGCACTTCTTCCTTCGCGTACAAGGGGCGCAGCGCGCACATCCGCGACATCGCGCACGATTTGAATGTCGCCACGGTGCTCGAAGGAAGCGTGCGTAGTGCGCGCGAACGCATTCGTGTGACCGTGCAGCTCATCGATGCGAGCTCCGGCTATCACGTGTGGTCACAGAGTTTCGATCGGCGGTGCGATGACATTTTCGAGCTGCAGGATGAGCTCGCCGGCGCCATCGTCAGCGCGGTCAGCGGCGAGCCGTCGGCGCCGCGCACCGTCACAGCTGCGCCGCCGACGCGGGATGTGGAGGCGTATCACCTCTATCTGCAAGGTATGGCGCTGTACGGAAGGCCCTCCATCGAAAACTATCTGCGGGCGGCGGAGCTGTTCGTTCAGGCCATTGCCCGCGACCCGCGATTTGCGCGCGCGATCTGCGCCGAGGCCGGAGCGCATTGGGCGCTCGCTGCGTACTACAGCGCCGGATCGCTCGACGCAGCCCTGACGAAAAGCGATGCCGGAGCGAGGCGAGCGCTCGCACTCGAGCCCGACCTTGCAGACGCGGAGGCGCTGCTCGGCAGCGTGTGCGCACAGCGGCTGCAATGGGTGCAGGCGGAGGCGCACTACCGCCGCTCGCTCGCGCTCGAAGACAATGTACTCGCTCGGATTGCCCACGCTTTCCTGCTCACAGCCGCAACGGGCCACCTCCAGCAGGGGCGGCAACAACTGGAGCGCGCCTTCGAGCAGGCACCGGCGGAACCGAACGTGCCGCTGATGCTCGCGACCTTCTACTCCTTCGAAGGACGCGATGCGGACGCATTGCGGCTGGGCGCGCTCGCCGAAGCGTTGGGCTGGCCCACCGAGCAAGTGCCGCTGCCTATCATTCGCTCGCAGGCAGCAAGGCGGGATGGCCGGTACAGGGAAGCCGGTGAATACATGAAGCAATCGTTTCCGGAAGCCGCGCGTCGGGGCGGCGCGGACGCGCTGGTCGAGCTGATTTACGCGGCGCTAGAAGATCCGCTCCGCAAAGACGCTGCCATCGCCGCGATCCGCGGACTGATGGCAGAGCGAGGCAACGAAGTCATGACGACGTCGTCGTTTCCGATGCTGCTGATGCATTGGGCCGTCACGCTCGGCGACGTCGACCTCGCGTTCGAGATTGGCACTCGCTTTCTCGACGTTTGCGAGCGCGAGCGCGCCCTGCCTGTCAGCAGCTTCCTGCCGCAACTCTGGGTCCCTGAAATGCGGCCGTTCCGTGGCGATCCGCGCTTCCACGTATTCGCAGCGGAGCGCCTGAAGCTCTCCGACTTCTGGACCGAGTACGGGCCGCCGGATAGCTAACGAAGCGCGGCGAAGTCGCGCGCGTCTTCGGACCACGACGGCGAAGTGAGAAGTGCCTCGGGCACTTCCTCGGGTGCATCAACCACACGCCACATGTCGAGATGTCGTTGGTCCATGAAGCGCTCGGTCACCGCGTGCTGAAGCAAGTGCACGAGCGGCGCGAAGAAGTTGCGCGTGTTCACCAGGATGATGGGATAGAGATAGAGTCCGAGACGCTTGAGCGTGATGGCCTCGAACAGCTCTTCGAGAGTGCCGGAGCCGCCCGGCAGCGCCACCACACCCGCGCTCTGCGAAAGCATCAGGTGCTTGCGGATGCGCATGTCCTCGACGATGCGCAGCTCGGTGAGACCGGTGTGACCCCACTCGAGATCCATCATGAACTGCGGAAGGATACCGACGATCCGGCCACCGCGTGACAACGCGCCGTCCGCGAGCGCACCCATGGAGCCGAGTGCGCCGCCGCCGTAAATGATGGTCAGTCCATTGTCCGCGAGCACCTCACCCAGGCGCCGGGCCGCGTCGTGATACGCGGGGTCACACTTGTGACTCGACGCGCAGTAGACGCAGATCGTGTTTTCCACGCCGACTAGCCGCAGTTCGGCGGCATGCACCCGGGGTTGGTGCGTCCCTTGAGCATCTCGTTCTGCGTGTCCTTCGTCTTCTTGTCCTGCTCGGCGATGGCCGATTCCGTGAGACACACTTTGCGCTTGAACTGGGAACCGGTCACCGTTTCCGAGCGGCAATAGACGATCTGGTCTTTCACCTTCATGGCCTGGTAACCCTTGCGCACCAGAGTCACGTTCACCGCCGGCGTCGTGGTGGGTTGGGCGTCCGCGCTGGCGGCGGCCTGAGGCTGCTGCACAGGTGCAGGCGCAGGCTGCTTCGGTTCACTGGCGCAGGAAACGACGAGCGCCGCGATCATGACGATTCCGGCGCTTCTCAAATCGACTCGCATGAATGAGGCCTTCCGTGCAGAAGTTGTTTCGAGTACGAGAATAGCCTTAACGAGGCTGCAGAACTACGCAGTTCGTCCCAATCCCCACTTACTGGAGTGGCAGGTCGGCGGGAGTTGCCCAGGCGCCGTGCACCTGTGGGCTGCTACGGAAGGGGAGCGTCACGCGTGCGAGCTCTTCCATCGTCGTGGCATCGATCAGGTACAGCTCGGTGGTTGCCTTTTCGATGTTGTCACCGGCGGAGAGCAGATAGCCGTCACCTTCCGGACTCGTCGCGCTGCGCGGGATGAAGATGGGCTCGTGCACGGCGCGACCGCGGCCGGGGAAAAATGATTTCAGCGCGTCCGTGTGGAGGTCGAACCGGCCGACAACATTGCCATCCGTGCGGGTGAGGAGATTTCCGCTGTCGATGCTCGCATCCGTGTACTGCACATATACGTAGCGATACGGCAGCGTCATGAAGCGCTCGTCGATGCGCGTGAAGCTGCTGATCGGAACGTCTATCAGCTTCTCTTCGGCGATACTGTCGCCGCGCGAGTCGAGGTCCAGCGTTACGCGCCGAAGTGTGTTCACCTCAGGCGTGTACCGCTCGCCATTGAGGCTGCGGAACCACGGCCAGGGGTTCTTGTCCCCGACCGGGCCTTCCAGCACGATGCGGCGACCTTCGGTGCGCGCATTCGCGGTATGCACCATGCTGCGCTCCGGCCCGTAGAAGAAGCGGATGTCATCGTTGCCGCCGTCGCGTGGAATCACGACGTGCCACGAGGGCTTCGATGAATCCCAAGCCCAGTGCGTGCCGCCCCTCTTGAGCCACTCAATGTCGGTTACGAAGCCGCCGCCGGGAATCACAAGATGCGTCTGCGTGAGCCACATGTCGTGCAGAACGGTCGTATGCGGCGCTTCGAAGCGCCACTGCCGTGTGATCTTGCCGCTGCGATCGAAGCAGCAGACGAACACGTCGCGCGAGCAGAGCCCGGTGGCTTCGTAGCCGTAGCCGAACGTTTCGCCGGTGACCGGATCGAGCTTGGGATGCGCGGTGAAGGTCTGGCTGCGCCAGTCGCCGTTGAAATTCGTCTGCCCGCGGGTGGCCAGCGTATTCGGGTCGATCTCGTACGGCAGGCTGTCTTCCTTCGTCGCGTAGAGCTTGCCACCCAGCACGACGGGCGTCGTATTCGCGGAGGTGCGCGCGCCCGGATTGGCGATGTCGCGCACGCTCGGATCGTCCGTGTACGGATTCCGGTAATAGCCGTAGAGCTGCCGGCCGGCTTCGAGCTGCTTGAGGTACCGCTGGGTCCGCACGTAACGGCCCTTGTAGTCGACGCGGCCGTTTCTCAGGCGAAACATGCTGATGTAGCCGTCTGCCGAGAAGATGGTGTCGTCGGCGAGCTTCGGCGGGTAGAGCCAGTCGAGGTGCATGCGGTACAGGGCGCCGTCGAGGTCCTTCGGCACGGCCCCGGTTACTTCGCAATCGCGGATGTCGACTTCGAAGCGCACGGTGCGGATGCTGCCTGATCGCGAATTGATTTACGCTTCTCCCGGGCCCGACTGGCCGGTCAATGGACAACCCTGTGATCGTTCATCTCATCGACGGCACCTACGAGCTGTTTCGACATTTCTACGGCCTGCGCCGGTTCAACAAGGGGCAGGACAAGCCGTATGGCGCCGTGGCGGGGGTTCTGCACACGGTTCTGCAGATGATCGAGGAAGGGGCCACGCACGTCGGCGTGGGCACCGATCACATCATCGAATCCTTTCGCAATGAGCTGTGGGAGGGATACAAGACTGGGGACGGTGTGGATCGGGCGCTGCTTGCGCAATTTCATCCGTTGGAGGAAGCGCTCGCCGCTATGGGCGTCGCCGTGTGGCCCATGGTTGAGCTGGAGGCGGACGATGCGCTGGCGTCGGCCGCGGCTCTCGCTGCTGCAGATGAGCGTGTGCAGAAGGTTTGCATCTGGACGCCGGACAAGGACCTCGCCCAATGCGTGATCGACGATCGGGTGGTGCAGGTGGATCGCAAGAGCAAGGCGATTCGCAACGCCGAGGGTGTGCGACAGAAGTTCGGTGTGGACCCCGTGCGCATTCCGGACTTCCTCGCGCTGGTCGGTGACACCTCCGACGGGTATCCGGGAATCGATGGCATCGGTAAGGCGACGGCCGCGCGGCTGGTGAATCAGTACGGCGCGATCGAAGAGTTTCCGGACAACGTGCTCGGCGCGCGGAAGGAGCTCGCCCTGCTGTTCAAGAACCTGGCAACGTTGCGGACCGATGCGCCGCTTTTCAAAAACGTCGATGAGCTGAAGTGGCGCGGTCCGCCGACTGCATTCACGTCCTATGCGCCGCGCCTTGGCGATGCCCGGTTGCTGGAACGGGCGCGCAAGGCACCCATCGTTGCGTAATGGCCGATTCTGGCCGGTTGTTGGCGCCAACGGTTCGGGCCGCGGTCGCATACTCTGCGCATGAAGCTGGAGGCCGATGCCATGCTCGAGTTGCGACCCACCTGCGAGAACTGCAATTGCGCGCTACCGCCTGATTCAGTCGACGCTCGCATCTGCTCATACGAGTGCACGTTCTGTGAGAGCTGCGTCGAGACTATTCTTCTCAACGTGTGCCCGAATTGCGGCGGCGGATTGACACCCAGGCCTGTTCGACCTGCCGGCAAGCTTGCAAAAGATCCGGCTTCGACGACGATTCGGCACCGGCCCGTGGATCCGGCTGCGCACGCAGCGCTGGTTGCTCGAATGAGAGCGACTACCTAGCTCTTCTAAGGCGGATGGCGGCACCGCCGCCGGGGGCTAGCTTCAGAGAGAGAACGTCGGTGCGGGTGAGTTTGCGGGATTCGATCGTGATGGCGTGAGGGTTGGTTTTCCAGTCTGCGTTGTCGGCATCGCGATAGATTTGGGCGGTGTAGGTGAGGTTGGGGTCGAGGAAGTCGAGGCGTAGCTCGAGAGAGCGCGCGTTCTCATCTGTGACGCTGCCGATGTACCAGTCCGCGCTATTGCGATCCTTGCGAGCGAGAGTCGCGTAGTCACCGACCTCGCCGTTGAGAACGAGCGTCTCTTCCCAGTCCGTCGGCACGTCCTTGATGAACTGGAACTCGCGCGGGTACTTCACGTAGTTCTCAGGTAGATCAGCCGCCATCTGCAGCGGCGTGTACAGCACCACATAGTTCGCAAGCTGCTTGGCGGCCGTCGACTGAATCGCCTGGCCGCCCTTTCCTGTCAGGCTCAATACCCCGGGCGTGAAATCGAACGGGCCGCCGAGCATGCGCGTGAACACGAGATTCGCTTCGTGCTCGGGCGGATTCGGCGGATTGCCCCACGCGTTGTACTCCATGCCGCGCGCCCCTTCGCGCGCGACCCAGTTCGGATACGTGCGACGGAGCCCCGTGTCCTTGATGGGCTCATGCGCGACCACTGCGACGTGCCGCTTCGCCGCTTCCGTCACGACTTTCAAGTGATGACGCGACATCACCTGCCCATCGTGCCACTCGTAGTGAATGACCCCATCGTCACCCACCGCCTTCACGCCGCCCGCATCGGCGACGTATCCCGTCTTCACGCTGTCGATCCCGAGCTTCGCGTACAGGTCCAGCCCCGCCTCGAGCTGCTGCTCGTAGTGAGCAATGTTCGCCGACGTCTCGTGATGCCCAATCAGATGCACGCCCTTGCGCTTCGCATAGGCCGCAACGCCCGGCAGATCGAAATCCGGATACGGCTTCGTGAAGCTGAACGTCTCGCCGTTCGCAAACCAGTCCCCGTCCCACCCTTCGTTCCAGCCCTCGACGAGCACGCCGCGAAACCCGTTCTTCGCAGCGAAATCGATGTAGCGCTTCGCATTCGCCGTCGTCGCGCCATGCATCGGCCCCGAGGCCCACGTCGCGGTGCCGAGGTGCATCTCCCACCAAATACCAACGTACTTTGCCGGCTTGAACCACGACACATCCCCAAGCTTGTTCGGCTCGTTGAGATTGAGGATGAGGTTCGACGTGTACAGCCCGCCCGCGTCGTCCGCGATTTGCAGCGTGCGCCAAGGTGTGGTGAACGGCGCCACACGACGCACCTTCGCGCCTTGCGACGATGGCGACAGCACTGCCTTGAGCCGCGTGCCCTCCACGCGCCGCAGCCACATCCCCGCGTAGTCCACGAGCGCGGCTTCATGAACCGCGATGTGCAAGCCCTTGTCCGTGCGAATCGTCACCGGCGTGTGCGCCTGGCTCACTTCACGAAGCGGCGTCCGGTTGTACAGATACTCGTAGCGATTCCACTCGCCGGCCGGAATCCACCACGCCGTGCCTTCATCGACGACGGCAAATTCCGTGAGCTCCTCCATGATGTTCACGTTCGCAAGGTGCGGCTGGTCCGGAAACTCGTAACGAAACCCGAGCCCGTCGTCGTAAACACGGAACACCACAGTCAAGCGCCGCGCCGGCTCCGGCTTCTCGACCAGCGTCACCTTCAGCTCGTTGTAGTGATTACGCACGAAGCGCCGCTCGCCCCACGGCTGCTCCCAGCGCTCATCGACACTGCGCGTGGTCGTCTCACCGGCCTTGAAATTGCGCTCCAGCTTCGGCGCATCGGTCAGGAGAAATCCAAGCCGCGATTCAGCGATCACCGGAACGCCGGATCGCGTAACCGCATATCCAGGACGCCCCTCATCGTTGAGCGTCACGCTCACCTGCAGAACGTTGCCCGGCGAGCTGACCGTGGCGACTGTCGCGCTCGGCTCCGCGCCCGCCGTTGTGGCAAGGAACACCAACACTACGAAACAGACGCATCGAACGAACATCCTCTACGCGCTCCTCAACGCAACCACGCCGGTCAGCGGCGGCAGTTGCCATCCTTCGACACTGCTGGTCGACTCAACAATCCGCCAGCGCTCACCCTCCGGTGGGTGCCAAGCGCGCGCCTCCGAACCGAGGTTGAATACGCACAACAGCTCCTCGCCCGGAGTCGCGCGCACAAATGCAAGAATCGCATCGGACGCTTCGACGATCCGCATGGTCCCGACCAGCAACGCGGGATGTCGATTGCGCATCTTCAGCACGCGCCGCGTATAAGCAAGCTGCGAATGCGGATCGCGCTCCTGCGCGTCCACAGCCAGCGTGCGATGCTCGGGAGCGACTGGCAACCACGGCACGGGCCCCGCAGCCGCTTTTGCATCCGCCGTTCGCCAGGGCATCAGAGTGCGCGCGCCGTCCCGCCCCAGCGTGAGTGGCCAGTTGGCGATCGCCTCCGGATCGCGAAGCTGGTCGAACGTGATGTAAGCCTGCGGCAGGCCCAGCTCTTCGCCCTGATACACGAAGACGTTCCCGCGCATGCATGCAAGCAGCAACATGGAGAGTCGCGCCATCGCGGCCCGATCCTGCATGCGCGCCCAGCGCGACACCGCGCGGGGTGCATCGTGATTCGAAAACGCCCAGCTCGGCCAGCCGACTCCATCCGCCGCCGGCCAGGCATTGCAGGCATGCGCAACGAGCGCAGGCGTCAGTTGATCCGCATACAGGAAATTGAAGCCATACGCCGTATGAAAGAGCGACGTGCCGATGAAGCGCTGCATCTCGCGCTCCGAATTCGCCCCGCCGACTTCCGCGACCGTGAAGCGATCGGGATACGCATCGACGACCTTGCGAATGCGCTCGATGAAACGCGGAATGTCTTCGTGGGACTTGTTGAACACGGCAAGCTGAAAGTCGCACGGACGCGTGCGCGGCGTGCCGTCATCCGGCGCGGGCGGGTTGTCCCGCAGCGACGGGTCGTGCATGGCGAAGTTGATGGCATCCAGCCGAAATCCATCGACGCCGCGTTCCAGCCAGAAGCGCGCCGTATCCAGCAATGCATCCTGCACGGCCGGGTTGTGCACGTTGAGGTCCGGCTGCTCCGTCAGAAAGTTGTGCAGGTAGTACTGCCCGCGACGCGAATCCCACGCCCACGCCGGCCCGCCGAACACGGACTGCCAGTTCGAGGGTGGCGAGCCATCCGGCTTCGGGTCGGCCCACACGTACCAGTCGGCGCGCGGATTGTCGCGGCTCGAGCGGCTCTCGCGGAACCATGGGTGACAGTCCGAGGTGTGTGAAAAAACCTGGTCGATGATCACGCGCACGCCGAGCTGGTGCGCGCGCGCGATGAGCCGGTCGAAGTCCGCGAGTGTCCCGAAGATCGGATCGACATCGCAGTAGTCCGCGATGTCGTAGCCAAAATCCTTCATCGGCGAGGTGAAGAAGGGCGACAGCCAGATGGCCCCGACGCCCAGCGAAGCGATGTGCTCGAGATGCGCCGTGATGCCGGGCAAGTCGCCGATGCCATCGCCGTTCGAGTCCGCAAAACTCCGCGGATACACCTGATAGATCGCCGCCCCCCGCCACCACACCATGCTCACTCTCCGGCGGCGCAGATGGCGAACTCGAGCGGCGCGAGGGTCAGGCTGTACCGGCCGGACGCCGCGGGCGCAGGCGCGCACGGCCCATGCAGCGCCTTGAATTGTCGCGAGCCCGGAGCGACGTCCATCGTCGCCGTCACGGGCTCCTCCCCCGTGTTGAAGGCAACGAGCACTTCGCGCTGGCTCGTCGGGTCCAGCCGCGACACTGCAAAGATGCCGGGCTTCGCCGAATTGTCGCGCACGATCTGGCGGCCACGCCGGAGGGCTGGATGACTGGTGCGTAGTCGCGCGAGGTCTGCAAGCGTTCGGTAGAGCGGCTGATTGCTATCGAAGCCAGCGAACATGTCCTGCCGCGCGGCCTTGTCACCGCCGTCGCCCGCAAAGCCCTGCTCATCGCCGTAATAGATGACGGGCACGCCCCGCAGGGTCATCAACATTGCATACGCCAACGTCACACGCTTCAGCACTTCCGCATCGCTCGCGCCCGGCCGATCCTTGCGTACGAACCACGCGAAGCGCCCCTGATCGTGATTGCTGATGAAGGTGGGAAGCTGAAGCGCCGCCTGCTCGCCGCCCTGATAGAGCGTGTCCTCGGCGAACATTCGCGCCAGAACATCAGTCCCTGCATTTCCTGCAACCGTCGCGCGCACAGCGTTCGCGAAGGCAAAATCGAGCACGGCTGGAAATGCCGCCTCCCGCGTGTAGCGGGCCAGCGCTGGCACATCGATCTGGGTATTGGCGACTTCGCCGAAGATATGGAAGTTCGGAATCCCATCCGCTGCCGCCTTCGCTCGCATCGCTGGAACGAACGCCTGCCAGAACTCCACGTTAACGTGGCGAGCCGTGTCGACGCGATACCCGTCGATTCCGAACCGATCGATCCATGCACCGAAGACGTCGATGAACCCCTTCACGACGCGCGGATCCTCGGTCGCGAGGTCGTCGAGCCCGTCGAAGTCCCCGAGCTCCACACTCTCACCGGACCACGTGGTGTTGCCCCGGTTGTGATAGAGCGCGGTGTCGTTCAGCCACGCGGGGACTTTCACGCCCTCCCCGTCACGTGGCACGAACGGCGTGTACGGCTTGGACCGAAAAGCGCACGCGCTCGTCGGGCATTCGCGATAGGCAATCACGTCGGCCGTGTGGTTCGTGATGATGTCGAGGTAAACCTTCATGCCGCGCGCATGGGCCGCGTCGATCAGCGCACGCAAGTCCTGCTCGCTCCCGAAATGCGGATCGACGCGAGTGAAATCGGTGACCCAATAGCCGTGATACCCGGCGGACTCTTCCCCGCGCCTGCCTTGCACGGGTTTGTTCTTGAACACGGGCGAGAGCCACACGGCCGTGGCGCCGAGCGACTGGATGTAGTCGAGATGCGCACGCACGCCCGCGAGGTCGCCGCCATGAAAGAAACCTTTATCAGCCGGATCGAAGCCCGTCGCGAGACGGTCTCCGGCGAGCCCGCCGCGATCGTTCGCCGGATCGCCATTTGCGAAGCGATCCGGCAACAGGAAGTAGATGACCTCGTCCGCCGGCAGCCGGGCACGAAAGGATTCCGTGCCCGCTGCCTCGACGGTCAGAACCGCGCCGAGGAGCGCGAACATCGCGGCGTAACGCACTTGGTCTTCTAAAGTCTGTAGTTGATCCCCAGCAGGAACTGGCGGCCGTATTCCTGGAAATCCTGCTGGCGCGTCTCGCTCACCGCGTAGGCGATGTAGGGCTCGTTGGTCACGTTGTTCACCTGGAACAGCAGCGACATGCCCTGCAGCGTCCCTTCACTGAACTCGTAGCCGATCTGCGCGTCCGTGATCTCATCGCCCTTCACGTACTTGAACGAACGATCGTTCGCGAAGTTCGTGACCTCGCCGATGTACTTCGAGCGCGCACGCGTGGCGACGCGCGCGGAGAAGCCTGCTCTTTCGTAATACACCATGGCGTTCCACACCGTCTTCGAAAGACCCGGGAGCGGAATATTGCCGAGCCCGTTGCCAGTGAGGAAGGTGTTACCCGGCGGGTCCTGGATACGGATGTCGCTCGACGTGCGGGAAATGCTGAGCACGGTGCCGAACCCACTCAGCGAATCCGAGAGCAGCTCGCCGCCGATGGACACGGCGAATTCCAGACCCTTGAGCTTGCCGCCGCTGCCGTTCACCGGCTCCGTGAATCGGCCAGTGGGTTGCAGGATCACGCCCGGGGGCAGGTTGACCGAATCGATGAACTGCGAAAAATCGTAGTCCCCGATGACCTGGTTGTAGATGTACGACTTCAGCTTCTTGTAGAAGCCGGCCAGCGACACATACGACTGCGCGCCGAAATAGCGCTCGTACGAGAGGTCGAATGCATTCGCCCGCCACGGGTCGAGCAGCGGATTGCCGCCCGAACCGCCCGGCTGCCCCGTCGACGTGTCGAAACCGAACTCGCTGGACGCCTTGAGCTGATCCATGCGGGCGCGCGCCAGCTCACGCGCCAATCCGACGCGAATCGCCTGCCGGTCCGGCAGCTGGAAGGCGAGATTGATGGCCGGCAGTACGTCCGTGTACTTCTTGCCGAGGGTGCGCGGAATGACCCGCGACGTCACGGTGTCGGGGTCGGTCGACGGATCGGTCTGCGTTTCCTTGTACAGGGCGTCCGAGCTCTGATCGGTGCGCACCAGCTGCAGGCCAATGTTGCCCTTCAGCGTCACGTTCGAGGAAAGCTCATGATCGAGCGCGCCCTTCACGTATGCCGTGCTCACCTTCTCATCCACCGTCCAGTTCTTGCCGATGAGGTAGTCGAACCCCGGAGTCGATGCCGTGCCGTAGACGATCGGCTGGTAGTACCGGGCCAGCACGCCCGGCACGTCCCACGCCAGCGCGCCGCCTGCATCCGCGTAGTTCACATTCGTCGGCGAGAGCAGTAGCGACGGATCGATCTGGAAATACGCGTTGTTCAGCGTCGAGAGGTTCGCTTCGGGCTGCAGCTTGTCCTTCGTCCGGTCGGAGTAGTTGATGCCCGTCGTCACACTCGAGAGGAACGTGCTCAGCGTGCGCGTCACGTCCATGCGCGCGGACTTCAGCTCATCGGTGACGTGCGGAATCTTGGTGTAGCCGGCGCCGTAGATCGTTGGCCCCACCTGCACCGCCGCCGGATCGGCATAGTTGCGGGTGAACGTGAGCGAAGGCATGCCGTCCCTGGTGATGGAGAACTGCCCGGTGTCGTACACGTTGCGAGGCGTGCCGGCCGGGGCGTTCGCCAGCGGCGCGATTTGCGCGTTGGTCTCGAACTGCTGCTCGTCACGCGTCGCTTTCGAGTAGCTCAGATCACCAGCGAGCGTCCACACCTCACTCATGGACCACACGTTGTTCCAGCCGGCCGCGAAAATGCGATCGCGCGTGTTGAAGAGGAAGTTGCGCGCGAGCGGCACACGCTGGTTGAGCGTGGCACTCACGACCGTGTTGTCCTGGATGACCGGGTTCGAATACCCGAACACGGTGCCCGCCGGGAACGTGCCGTCACAGCACGGTGCGGGAAAGCCTCCCAGATTCACCTCGAGGCTGCGCGCGTTGTCTTCCTGCTTGCGGCGCGTGTAGTAGAGATCGACGATGCTCGAGAAGGAATCGCTCGGGCGCCACTGGAACGCGGCCATCGCGCCGTCGCGACGGTTCTTGCCCATGTCCGTGCGCACCTTGATGCCATCGGTGATGAAGGTGCCGGACCCGACGCCCGGATTGACGACGCCACCGGGGGCCGCCGAGCCGGGAGTGGGAGTCCCGTTGGCGTGCCACGGCTCGTACGTGCCCGCGCCCTGCGTCGCCAGTGGCGACTCGAGCCGCGCAACACCGAACGTCACGCCGAAGGTGTCATCGAAGAACTGGTCGATGTACGAGAAGCTCGCGCGATAGCCCTTCTCGCTCGCGTCGGCGCCGAGATCGTTGTGCGAGTTGCGCTCGCCGCGGATGTTGAACACCACCGCGCGCCGCGTGAGATCGAGCGGCCGCGTCGTGCGCAGGTCGATGGTGCCAGCGAGACCCTGGCCCACGAGCTGCGCGTCCGGCGTCTTGTAGACGAGCACGGCGCTCAAGAGCTCCGACGGATACTGGTCGAACTCGATGTTCCGATTGTCGCCGGTGCTCACCTGCTCGCGGCCGTTCAGCAGCGCGGTGGTGAAGCCCGGGTCCGTGCCGCGCAGGCTGATGGCGGACGCGCGCCCTTCCGCACGCTGTGACGTGAGGCCTGGGAGCCGCGAGATGGATTCCGCGATGCTCGTGTCCGGCAGCTTGCCGATGTCCTCGGCCGACACGGCTTCGACGATGCTGGTCGCGTCGCGCTTCAGGGCGATCGCGTCCTCCAGGCCATGGCGGATGCCCGTGACCACGACCGTGGCAACCTCGCCCTCCTCGCCGGTCGAGGTCTGCGCGGCGGTGACCTGCTGCGCGGGCGCCGGGCTGTTGGTTGCAAGCATGAGCAGCGCGCATCCCGCTGCGATTTCGGCAGGCCGCGTACGGCCGGGCTTTGCGGAATCGTTCATGTTGTGTCCCCCTGCGAGTGCCCGAAAGTCTCAAGCCTGCATGCCATCCCTGCCAACGCTACGCATACGTATTCATTCCTGGGCCCGGCGTGCATACGTATTCATTGAGCCGCCGGCCGGCTATAAGACGCCGATGCGCGCGAAGCCCGCCCTGTCCTTCTGGCAGATCTGGAACATGTGCCTGGGCTTCCTCGGGCTCCAGTTCGGTTTCGCGCTTCAAAACGCGAACGTCAGCCGCATCTTCCAGACGCTCGGCGCCAGCATCGACCAGATTCCCATCCTCTGGATCGCGGCCCCGCTGACGGGGCTCATCGTGCAACCGCTCATTGGCTACGCTTCGGATCGCACGTGGACGCGGCTCGGCCGCCGGCGTCCCTATTTCCTCGGGGGCGCGATCCTCGCGGCATTGGCACTGATCGCGATGCCTCACGCGCCGGTGCTATGGGTGGCCGCCGCGCTGCTGTGGCTGCTCGACGCCTCCATCAACGTTTCGATGGAGCCGATCCGCGCGTTCGTCGGCGACCAGTTGCCTCCGTCGCAGCGGCCCGCAGGATACGCGATGCAGAGCTTCTTTATCGGCGTCGGCGCGGTCGTCGCGAGCGCCCTGCCCTGGATTCTCGAGCAGCTTGGCGTGAGCAATCATGCCGCTGGCGGCAACGCCATTCCGGACACGGTGCGCTATGCGTTCTATCTCGGCGCGATCGCGTTGTTCGGTGCCATGGGCTGGACGGTGCTGCGATCAAGCGAGTATCCGCCGGATGTGCTGGAGTCATTTAGCGACGCGCACCCACCCGGCGCCGAGCGGCTCGTCGATGCACGCAGCCGCCGGCCGAGCGGAATGCTGTGGACGGCGGTTGGCGTCGCCGGCATTGCACTGGTTCGGTTCTTCGGGCTCGACCAGCAGCTCTATGTGCTATTCGTCGGCACGCTGATCTGGGGCCTTGCATTGCTGGCTCATAGCGCGAACACGCGGCCCGGCATGTTCGCCACTATCATGTATGACCTGCACGCGATGCCCGAAGCGATGCGAAGGCTCGTGCCCGTGCAGTTCTTCTCGTGGCTCGCGCTGTTCTCGATGTGGATCTACACGACGGCCGCCGTGACTCAAGTGCACTTCGGAACGCAGGACCCGCTATCGGATGCGTACAACCGTGGCGCCAACTGGGTCGGCGTGCTCTTCGGCGCGTACAACGGATTCGCCGCGCTCGCCGCGATCGTGATTCCGTTTGCGGTCGCGCGGCTCGGCATTCGCCTGAGCCACCTCGTGAATCTGTGTCTCGGCGGGCTCGGCCTCATCTCGTTTCACTTCATTCGCGACCCCGCCTGGCTGCTGCTCTCCATGGCGGGCGTCGGCTTCGCGTGGGCGTCGATCGTGTCGCTGCCGTACGCGTTGCTCTCGGACAGCGTGCCGGCGCAGAAGATGGGCCTCTACATGGGCATCTTCAATTTCTTCATCGTGATCCCGCAGCTCGTGGCCGCGAGCGTGCTGGGATTTCTGCTCAAGGCGCTGTTCGGCGGCGCGCCGATCTATGCACTGATCCTTGGCGGAGTTTGTTTCGTGATCGCGGGACTATGCGCGCTACGCGTACCCGAATGTCAGCCCGCGCTTTGAGCTCCGCACGAGCGTCGCACGACGAGGCGCGTTGCGAGCTTGCGGTTCTCCGTCGGCTCGCCGCGAATCGACTGCAGGAGCGTGTCGACGAGCACTTCGCCGGCGAGGCGGGTGTCCTGCATGACCGTGGTCAACGGCGGATTGGCCAGGCTCGCTGCCGGGATGTCGTCAAAACCAACGACCGACACGGCCCCCGGAACGTCCATGTGCGCCTCCTGCAGGGCCCGAAGCGCACCGATCGCGATCAGATCGCTGGCCGCCACGATCGCGTCGAACGGTTGCCGGCGGGCAAGCAGCTCACGCGCCGCGGCGTACCCGGAATTTTCCATGCTGATGGCATCGACCTGCAGCGCGGGGGACGCACTCAATCCCACGAGCTTCAGGGCGTGCGCGTAACCGCGATAACGCTCGAAGAATTCCGGATAGTGACCCGAGGCGGTGCCGAGGAACGCAATGTTCCGGCGCTGCAGTCCGAGGAGATGGTCCGTCGCTTGCTGGCCACCGCAGAAGTTGTCGCAACCCACGGAGAGACCGGGCTGCCCCTCCAGCACCGCGCCCCAACACACGAAATGCGTGCCCTGGCGCACGAGCTGTGTGAGCCGTTCGCGGTATTCGAGATAATCGCCATAACCGAGCAGCACGATGCCATCGGCTTTGCGGCTATCCTCGTAGTCCACGTGCCAGTTGCCCGAGAGCTGCTGGAACGAGATCAAAAGGTCGTAGCCGCGCTGGGCACAGGCGCGCGTAACCGAGCCGAGCATGGAAAGGAAGAACGGATTGATGAGCGAATCGTCCGGCGTCGGATCTTCGAACAGCAGCAGCGCCAGCGTGTTGGAATGCTGACAACGCAGGTTCGAGGCGTTCTTGTCGACCTTGTAATTGAGCTGTTGCGCGATCGTCTCGATGCGCCGGCGCGTTTCCTCGCTGACGGACGGGCTCCCGCGCAGCGCGCGCGACACCGTCGGTTGCGACACGCCCGCCAGGTACGCGATGTCGAGCGAAGTAGCTTTCCCCTGCATGCCTCATCCCCCTCGATCTGTTTTCTATCATGCCATAGGACGCTCCCATGACGAGGCCTCGCTCACTTAGTCTCGCATTCTGTTGCGTGATGCTGACGGCAGCCGCGCTCGCGCAGGGTGCAAACGCCTCCATAAGGCGCAGCTCCTTCGGGAAGTTGCCTGATGGGAAGGGCATCGAGTCGTTCACGCTGACCAATGCCTCCGGCATGGAAGTCCGCGTCATCAACTACGGCGCGATCATCACGTCGATCAGGGTGCCAGATCGTCAGGGCAGGCTCGGTGATGTCGTGCTGGGTTACGACTCGCTCGATGGCTATGTCACGAACCCGGCGTACCTGGGCGCGCTCGTCGGACGCTACGCAAATCGCATCGGCAAGGCCCAGTTCACGCTGGATAGTAAAACGTACACACTGGCCGCGAATAACACACCGAACTCCCTGCACGGAGGTGTGAAGGGTTTCGACAAGGCGGTGTATCGGATCAGACTGGTGGAGAAGCCCGGGCAGGTAGGTGTCGAGCTCTCGCATTTGAGCCCGGCCGGCGACGAAGGGTATCCGGGCACGCTCGCGCTGCGCGCAACTTACATGCTTTCGGACAACAACGAGCTGTCGCTCGATTATTCGGCGACGACAGACCAGCCCACTGTCGTGAACGTCACGCATCACGACTACTTCAATCTCGCTGGCGAAGGCTCAGGGAATGTGCTCGGTCACTTGCTGATCATCGATGCGGATCAGTACACGCCCGTCGACGCCACCATGATTCCGCTCGGAACGCTGGCGCCGGTCGCCAACACACCTTTCGATTTCCGCAAGGCCACGCCCATCGGCGCGCGCATCGAAGTGCAGGATCCGCAACTTCTGCGCGGCGCAGGCTACGACCACAATTTCGTGTTGAAGCATCAGGGCAATGATTTAGTGCGTGCCGCGCGCGTCGAGGAGCCGAAGAGCGGCCGCGTGCTCGAAGTGCGCACGACCGAGCCCGGCGTGCAGTTCTACAGCGCGAACTGGCTCGAGGTCACCGGCAAGCAGGGCCACGTGTACGGCAAGCGAGACGCGTTCTGTCTCGAGACGCAGCACTATCCTGATTCACCCAACAAGCCCGCGTTTCCAACGACCACGTTGCGTCCCGGCCAGACCTTTCAGTCCCGTACCGTGTACGCCTTCAGCGTGAAGTAGCGCCGCGCCTCAAGCCATTCGCGCCCAGCGGATCATGGTCGCGAAGCTCGGCGGCTTGCCGTGCATGAGCAGCGCGAACTTGAAGATCTTCGCGGCGAACCACACCGTGACTGCGGCCGAAGCAAGCCCCGCCAGCACGGACAGCCACACCTGCCACATGGGCGGCGGCGAGTCGGACGCGATGCGCGCGAGCATCGCAAACGAATTGACCGGCGGAATGAAGCTGATGGCGACGCTGAATGCGGAGTTGGGCGCCTGCCCGATGAACTGCACGAAGATGTACGGCGCCACCAGCAGGATCATGACGGGCCCCATGAGCGATTGCGCATCCTGCACCTGGCTGACAGCCGCGCCGATGGCCAGCATGATCGCGCCGTACACGAGATACGCGATCAGGTAGAACAGCACCAGGTACAGCACGAGTGTCGGGTCCAGCAGGCTCAGCATCGAGAACCGCGTGAGCGTGATGAGCCCGAGGCCGATGTAGACCGCCATCATCAGGAGGCCCACGCCGAGCTGCGCGATGAGCTTGCCCCACATCAACTCGATGGGCGACACCGCGGCCAGCAGCACTTCGATCACGCGACTGGATTTCTCCTCGACGGTGGACGCCATGAGGATCTGTCCGCCCGTGATCACGCTGATGAAGAGGAGCAGCCCGGAGAGAAACGGCAGCGCGCGAGCGAACCCGCGTCGCGCGGTCTGCTCACCCGCTGCCGCCACGATCACGGAGGTGGGCCGCGCCACGTGCATCGTGGACTCGATGGCGCGCTGATCGAGCCCGCTCGCCTGCAGGCGCGTGGCAATGAGCGACTGACTCACGCCTTCGTGGATCGCGAGCTCCGTCGCCTCGTTGACGTTCTTCGCGACGTAGAGATCGTAGGTCCCGTATTCCGCCTTGAAGACGCCGCGCACGACGGCGTCCGGACGGATCACGACCAGCGCGAGATGACGCGGCGTTGCCTCGGGCGGCTGGATCAGCCAGGACTTTTCTCGCTGCACGTCCGCGTCATCGGGGCGCTCGACGATGGTGAGCGCCGGAATCGGCGCTCCGCGTGGCCCGCCGCCGCCTTGCCCCTGCCGGGCGCCACGAGCCGAAGACTCAGCCCGGCGCGCAGCGATCGTGGCCGGATCCAGCGCGCTCTTCAGCTCCGGCAGCACCCGACCCGTCGGATCGATCACGGCGATCTCGCCCTGAACCTGCGGGCTCGCCGAGTTGAGAATGCGCGGCGCCAGCATCGCAACGAGCAGGATGAGCAGCGGCATGATCAGCAGGCCCATCAGGAAACCCTTGCTGATCACGGTCGCGACGAAGTCGCGCGTCGTCACCATCCAGATGCGCCGGATCATGCTGTCGCTCCTTCTCCGCCGAGCCCCTGCAGGTGAGTGCGCAGCGCCTGCCGCGATTCATCCGAGGCGGAGCTGCCGCTCACGAGCCTGATGAACACGTCCTCGAGCCGCACGCGCGCCAGCTCGATGCGCGCCGGCGCCACCACCGCCGCCACCGACCGTATCGCGGCGCCGGGTTCCGTTCCGGCGGCGAGCGCGATCTCGCAACCCTCATCGGTGAGCGTCACGTGCTCGACTCCGGGCAACTTCCCGAGCGATCTGAGGTCCGCGGCGGGATCGAGCGGCTCGAGCCGGATGGTGCGCGTGTCGTACTGGCGGCGCAGGCCCGCGATCGGCTCGTCGAGCACCTTGCGTCCCTTGTGGATCATCACGATCTGCTGGCACAGCTCTTCGGCATGCACCATCACGTGCGTGGAAAAGAGGATGGTCGTGCCGCGCCGCTGCTCGTCCGCGATCAGCTCCTTCAGCACCCGGACACTGACGGGATCCAGACCGCTGAAGGGCTCATCGAGAATCAGCAGCTCCGGCTCGTTGACGATGGACGCCACGAACTGCACCCGCTGGAGCATGCCCTTCGAGAGGTCCTCGCACTTCTTCTTGAGCGAGTCGAGGAGCCCGAGGCGCCCCAGCAGGCGCGTCATGCGCGCGTCCGCATCGGTCTTCGACACGCCCTTCAGCCGCGCGATGTACGAGAGGAACGCGTTGACGCGCATCTTGCGGTACACGCCCCGTTCTTCGGGCAGGTAACCGATGCGGTCCTTGGCTTCCAGCGCCGAGGGCCGGCCGAGCACGCTCAGGGTGCCCGCATCCGGGAACAGGATCGACATGATCATGCGGATAGCGGTCGTCTTGCCGGCGCCGCTCGGCCCGATGACGCCGTAGGTCGAGCCGCGCGGCACGGTGAGATTCAGGTCGTCGATGGCCCGGGTAGCGCCGAAGGATTTCGAGACGCCCCGCAGTTCGAGCGCAGATTCCATGCGCGTCCTCCGCTTGTTGCGGAGCAGCTTAGCAGCGAATCAGCGGCGCCGGGCAGAGCGGGATTTCTTGGACTTCTTCTTCCGGCCCCTGCGCCGGGCGGCGGGCTTTGCCGGCTTGGGCGGCTTCGCTTCCTCACGCTTCGCGGTCCGCCGCTTGGCGCGTTTCCACGCCCGCTGTTCGGCGGCCACGAGCTTGCGTAAGCGTTTCGCCTCGCGGCGCGCTTCCTTGAACTGCTTGCGGGCGCGCTTCAGCCGGTCCTTGGCGAGGCGCAGCTGCTGCTTGGCGACCTGCGCACGCAGCTCCGCGCTGGCCACGGATTCCTGGGAGGCCCCTTCGGGAGGATTTGCGGTGTCTTCTCGGTTCTTATTCACGCAAACCGAGTGTCGCAGAAGGCTCTGCGGTTATCCACAGAATCTGTGGATAAGTCTGTGTGTGACGGGTATTGCAATCGCGTGAATCTGCAGCTTCACGCGGTTTTGCGGTATGCGATCAAATTTTGATCAACTCCTTCCCTCAGCCTCGCGAATCGGTGTGCTCACGGGAGGCAACGACCACCACTTCCGGCATCTCGCGCGACGCCGTCACCACCACTTCGGGCATGGCGGCTTCGACCGCGACGGGTGCGGCATCGGCAGCGGCGAGCTGCGCGGCTGGCGTTGGATCCTTCTGCGCGCAAGCCGAGAGCAACGCTGCGAGTGCGGCTGCATAGAGTGCGCGGGCGTACGGCGTCCGCGGCCGGTGTGTCGTTCTGCTCATGACTCGTATCTCCTGTCCTTGCGTCCTGTTCGAGTCGAACCACGACGGCGGGTTCGCACGAGCTCGTGAAGTTTGCGTTAAGCCTGTCTTGGCGATCATTGGCGTGCTCCAGCAGGGTTTGGTAACCCAAGGACGAACGGGCGACCCGTTATCCGACATACACGGCAGCCGGCGCGCGGTTGCAGTTTGTTACTGACTTTGGACAGGGTCCGATCCTGACCCCCGGGACGTGTGGGTGACCGGATGCGTCCCTACTCTCCGTCTGAGAGGGTCACGGAGAGAGCTCATGCACGACGTCATTGTCATCGGCGCACGATGCGCAGGCGCGACTACGGCGATGCTCCTGGCCCGCAAGGGTTACCGGGTGCTGCTGATGGATCGCGCCACCTTCCCCAGCGACATTCCGCAGGGACACTTCATCCATCAGCAGGGACCGATGCGTCTGCAGCGGTGGGGACTCCTCGACCGCATCAAGAAGAGCGGTTGTCCCGATGTGGACTCGTGCACCGTGGACCTCGGTGACTACGCGCTGCCCGGCACCGCGCTCTCGATCGACGGCGTGGCGATCGGCTACGGGCCCCGGCGCAACGTGCTCGACCAGATTCTCATCGACGCGGCGGTGAGCGCGGGCGCCGAGCTGCGCGAAGCGTGCTCGGTCGAGGCGTACCTGCTCGACGGCGATCGCGTCACAGGCGTGCGAGGGCGCGACCGCGCCGGCAACGCGTTCACGGAACGCGCCACGATCACGGTCGGAGCCGATGGTCGCAATTCGCGCCTCGCGCAGACCGTGAAAGCGCCGATGTACGAGGACGCGCCGACGCTGCTCTGCTATTCCTTCTCGTACTGGAGCGGCGTTGCCGCGCGCGACCTGCGCGTGTACGCGCGGCCGGATCGCGCACTGTTCGGCTTCCCGACCAACGATGGCCTGTATGCGGTGTTCGCCGGTGTGCCGATCGCGGAAGTCGCCTTGATGAAGGCCAACGTCGAAGGGCACTTCATGTCGTCCGTCGCATCGGTCCCTGCGTTCGCGGACTTGCTGCGCGAGGGGCGTCGCGAGGAGCGCTTCTACGGTGCGGCCGACCTGCCCAATTTCTTCCGCAAGCCCTTCGGCCCCGGCTGGGCGCTGGTCGGCGACGCCGGCCATCACAAGGACCCGTACATGGCCCTCGGTGTGAACGATGCGCTACGCGATGCGGATTTCCTGAGCGAAGCGCTCGACGAAGCGTTCTCCGGGCGCGCCACTTTCGAGACGGCGCTGGCAGGGTACGAACGCCGGCGAAACGAAACGGCGATGCCGCTCTATCGCGAGAACCTTCGCAGCGCGCGCCTGCAGCCGGTGCCCGACCAGATCTTCCGGCTCCGCACGGCCTTGCGCGGCAACCCTGCAGCGACGCGCGACTTCTATCTCGCGCGCTTCGGACGCCTGCCGTGGGAATCCTTTTTCAACGAAGAGAACATCCAGCGCGTGATGAAGGCGGCCTGAGGCTCAAACACTCAGGAACGCGAGGGTGCTGACGATGGCGCCAATCACGATCGCGAACAGTCCCGTGGCGCCCATCCGCAGGCGCAGTGGCGCGGTGATTCCCGCGCTGACGCCCGACCACATGGCGCCGAGCGACGCGCCAACGAAACCCGGAACATCGCGCCAACCGCGGCGTCGATGCAGCTCTGCCATCACTCGTGTGTGAAATTCGGCGCCGGCCAGCGGCTCATTCGCGCTGGCGAACCTGCGCAGCAGGTCCTGATCCAGATCATCGGACATGACGAGTGCCCTCGATGGGTTGATAGGCGTCCAGGAGCGTTCGCAGACGTTCCGATCCGCGCTTGATGTGCGACTTGACCGTGCCGAGCGGCAAGTGCGTCGCCGCGCTGATCTCGCCGTGACTCATGCCTTCGTTGTACGCCAGCACGATGCAGAGTCGCTCATCGCGCGCCAGATGCGCAAGCGCCCAGTCCAGATCGAGCGCTTCACCAAGGGTGGGCGCATGCGTCGCCTCCACGGCGGGCTGCTCTTGTGGAGGGGCCGCGCGCAAATGGCCGAGCCAGGCGTTGATCGCGAGCTGACGCAGCCACGCACCGAAGGCGGCGACGGACTTGAGATTGCGCAGCGACCGCCACGCCTGTATCAGCACCTGCTGCGCCAGGTCGTCCGCGAGCGCATGGTTCCGGCAGAATCGGCGCAGGAGATTGCGCAGCCAGGCCTGCCGGCGCCGCACGAGCTCCGAAAACGCTGCCTCGTCGCCGCCGATCGCGAGCGCGACCACGGCCGCTTCCGCGGCCTGGCCCAGCGCCGCGGTCGACAGCGGGCTCCTCACGCGCCGGGTCCGCGGGTCGCGCGATCGCGCTCGAGAACGCGGGCCGCGATGAGCAGCCCTGCCCCGGCGCAGATCGCCAGCACGCCGGCGCCGAGTACGGGAAACAGCGCCTGCTCCGCAACCATCGAGATCGCCCACGAGAACAGGCCCAGTCCGACGCCGCCGGCCATCGAGAGGATGCCACCAATGCGCAGATTGATAGGCTTCACCTCGGTCTGATGCTTGTCGCGCGCCATGAGGCGCTCGATGATCGCCGGATCGAGCTGCTGGCCGCGCTCGATCGCCGCCCGCAGCGGCTCGAGCTCCATCTGGCGCTTCTTGTATTCCATGATCATGCCGGCCACGGCCGCCACGGTCATGAACACCCAGAAACCCAGGCCCAGGAAGAGAAAAACGGGGGCATACATGGTCGTCATCCTTCGCGGTGACTATCGGGTGCCGTATAGATGTATGCCGGCCCGCGTTTGGATGCAGGCCGGCTACTGCTGGGCCGCGTAGATCCTGCGCACCGATTCCATCGTGTCCGCCTCCTCGGCCCGCTTGTCGTCGCGATAGCGCTTCACGCGCGCGAGGCGCAGCGCGAGACCGCCGGGGTAGCGCGGGCTGGCCTGCAGATCGCTGAACGCAATCTCTACGACCAGCTCCGGGCGGACATACACAGTCCACTGGTCGCGGCGAGTCTCCCGCGCCAGCAGCTCGCGCGTTTGCCATTCGAGCATCGCGTCCGTCAGACCCTTGAAGGTCTTGCCGAGCATCACGTACTCCCCGGTGCCAGGCTCGATCGCTCCGAGATGCAGATTCGACAGCTTGCCGGTGCGGCGCCCGTGGCCCCACTCGACGGCGAGCACCACCAGGTCGAGCGTGTGGGCTCGCTTGATCTTCAGCCAGCTCGCTCCGCGATTGCCCGCTTCGTACGGTGAGTCGAGCGACTTCGCCATGAGGCCTTCGTGGCCGGCGGCCATCGCGGCATCGTAGAAAGCGCGCGCCTCCTCCTTCGATGCCGTGACCAGCCGTGGAATGCGCAACCACTCCGGAACGGCATGGATCAGCGCGTCGAAGCGCTCGCGCGTCGGACGGTCCACGAGCGAGCGGTCTTCGAGCCGCAGGCAGTCGAAGAAGTACGCGTGGATGGGCAGGTCGCCGCGCAACTTCTCCACGTTGAGCCGGCGGCCGAAGCGTCGCATCGTGATCTGGAATGGATGCGGCCGACCGGTGGGCGTGAAGGCGATGGCCTCGCCGTCCAGCACCACTTCGCGCACCGGCAACTGCCCGATGGCGTCGACGATCTCCGGAACCGCGCCGGTCACCTCGTTCAGGCTGCGCGTGTAGATGCGAACGGTGTCGCCCGCCTTGTGCACCTGGATGCGGGCGCCATCCATTTTCCATTCGAATGCAACTTCGCCGGAAAGCTGTTCGAGTGCTTCATCGGTATCCGCCGCGGTCTGGGCCAGCATTGGCGCGACGGGCACGAGCAATTCGAGCTGAAATTTCTGCAAGCCCGCGCTTCCCTCGAGGAGCGCCGCGCGCGCGACGGAGCCGATGCTCTTCGAGTACATGGCTGCACGCCGCACGTCGGCTGAAGGCAGGGATGCGGCCGCGGCGATGGCGTCGACCATCACGCCGATGAGCGCGCCCTGGCGCAGCTCGCCGACCAGCAGCGCGATGAGGAAGCGTCGTTCGGCCACCGTGGCCCGCGAAAACAACTCCCCGAGCGCCTCCGATCTGCGATTCGTCGCCCCGGCGCCGCGAATGCCCGCGATCTCATCGAGCCGGCGATCCACGTCGGCGAGGGTCAGCGTCGGCTCGATCGTCGCCGTGCCGGCGCTGGCGGCGGAAAGCGTGGCGTAGCCGAGCCCGATGCGCCCCTGCCGGGTTTCCCCGGACAGGTACTGGACGCCGATTTCGACCTCGTCCGGCGTGAGCGCACGGATGCACGCGGCGAGCTCCCGAATCTTCGCGAGCCGCGCGGCGGACGCAGTGACCTTCCCGGAGGTGTCGACGACTGCGGCGAAAAGCGTCAAGCAGGCACCCGATACCAAAGCCACAGTCTCAGCAAGCCGGATGCCGCTTGCCAAGTGTGTATAAACGATATATACAGTCGCGCATGACACCTTCTCTCTCCATGCGCCTCGGTCCCATCTCCGCAGCTGCGCCGGGCGCGCTCTACCAGCAGATCGTCGACGCCATCAAACGGGAGGTAGCCGCCGGGCGCATCGCGCCGGGCAGCGCGCTGCCCTCGTTCCGCGCACTCGCAGAGGAGCTGCTGGTCAGTCTCATCACCGTGAAGCGCGCGTACGAAGAGCTGGAGCGCGAAGGGATCATCTATCGCCGGCAAGGCCTGGGTACGTTCGTCGCCGAGCGCGGCGATGACCGCACACGCGCCGTGCGGCGGGCAGCGGCGGAGCAAGCAATCGCCACGGCCGTGCGCGCTGCACGCGAGGCCGGCATGTCGGACCGCGAGTTGCAGCAGGTACTGCGTGAAGCATTGAAATCCACCGCGCGTGACGATCGAGCCATCGCATCATGAGCACCTCAGCCATCAATATTCGCGATCTGCGCAAGAGCTACGACGCCTCTTTCGTGCTCGGCCCGCTTTCGTTCGAGATTCCGCGCGGCGCGATCTGCGCGCTGGTCGGTCCAAACGGCGCCGGCAAGACCACGCTGCTGAACTTGCTGATGGGCGTAGGCCGCGCAGATGGCGGCAATGCCGTGCTTCTGGGCCACGACGTGCATACGGCGGACGTGGAAGTGAAACGCCGCGCCGCTTTCGTCAGCCCGGAGCTGAGCTACAGCGCCTGGGGCACCGTCGGGCGCGCCATCGATTTCGTGAGTGCGTTCTATCCGGACTGGAATCCCGAGCGCTGCGAGCAGCTCCTGTTCAATTTCGGGTTGCATCGGCACGAGCGCATCGACGCGCTCTCGTTCGGTGCACCGGTGAAGCTCTCCGCATTGCTGGCGCTCTCGCGCGAGCCAGAGCTGCTGCTGCTCGATGAGCCGACCGCGGGACTCGACCCCCTCGCGCGACAGCTCCTCTTTACCGAGCTGCTGCGTTTCATGCAGAACGAAGAACGCACCATCGTCATCTCCTCGCACCAGCTCACCGAGCTCGAGCGCTTTGCGGATCACGTCGCCATCCTGAACGCCGGAAAGCTCGTGACGTACGGCGCGATCCCGGACCTGCTCGAGCGTTACGTTCAGGTCGACGTGCTGTTGAAATCCGACGCCGTGCTCGCGCGCAGCGGTATTCGAGTGCTCGCCCGCGAAGGAAGCCGCGCCCGCCTCCTCCTCGATCGACAAGCCGTCGAGCCGGGCACGCTGGGTGCGTCGGGCATCGAAGTGATCGGCGAGAGCGCAGTGACGCTGGAAGAGTTGTTCGTGGCGCTCATCAAGGGCCGCGGCCTGATGCGCTGGCAACCGCGGATGGTCGCCGCGTGAACGCGCGCGTATTGCGGCTGCTGATCGACTACGTCCTGCGCACGCTGGGAGTGTGGCCGCTGCTGCTGTTGGTTCATGCCATGCAGATCATCGCGTTCTGGGCGACCGATCTGGCGCGTCTGCCGCTCCTTGGCATCGTCATCGCGAGCCTCACGTACTTCGTGGCGTCCGAGTCGCCGGTCGCGGTATTGAAGACGCTGCCGCTCTCGCGCGTGGATATCGCGTTGTTCCGCTGGTGGGCGGGAATCGGCTTGCCGGGGGTGGCCCTCGTCGCGTGCACATTCATGTCCTGGCTCGTGACCTTCGACAATAGTTGGCCACGCCCACCGCTATCTGCGGTCACTCTTTATGCCGCTATCGTCTGGGCCACTCTGGCATGGCTCGCAGTCTTGCCGCTCCCCAGGAAGAAATTCGTGTGGGCAACACTCGGCGCCATCGGCTTCTACGGCGTACCTGCGTACATCCTGCCGATGGCGGTGATCGTCTTTGGCGTGGCACTGAGCATCTTCGCGTACGTGCGCGCGTGGCAAGGAATGCTCACTCAGCTGTCGCTCCCGGACGTCTTCACGCGAAAACCGGTCGTGCGATCGTCGCGCTCTGGAAATCTGAAAGGCTGGTCGGTGATCGCCGCGGACGTAGCACGCAGCACCGCGATCCTGTCCGTGGTAGCCCTCGTCGGAGCATCCATCGCCCGATGGCTCTACCCGATCATCGATGGGCCGACGCCATTCGTATGGGTCTTCGTTTCGTGTGTCGCCGTCGCGGCCTGTCTGCAAACGCGGCGCTGGATCCAGGCCGTCGTACCCCTGCGCGCGTTGCCGATCCCGCGGCATCGCCTGACGCTGATCGTTTACGCGTTGCTCATCGTCCCCAGCGTCATGGCCTGCGCGGTCTCATCGGTTGTGCATTGGCTCGTGCCGCAACTTGGCATCGCCGTTCCGCCCCACATGTTCATAGTGTTTCTCGCAACCCCCGCGATCGTGTTCCCCTGGCAGCACCAGCGTCGGGTGGCTTCACAGGCGGCGCATGGGCTGCAGCAGTGGGCTCCCCTGATGCAACTCGCGGCGTGGCCGCTGTGGGCCGGCGCGCTGTCCTCGTTCGGTGGCCCGCACCTCATGCCCGCGTGGTTCCTCGCCCTGCTGCTCATCTTCGCAACGGCGTTCATCTTTCTCAGCTACGCGGTGCTGCTCGTCAGCATCAATCAACCGATTCCGCGCCGGGCATAGCCGCGGAACAGGGCCGCTGCATCCGGCTCGAAACGGAATGCGCTGAGGAAATCCTCGATCCCGTACGAGCTGTGAGTCCTGCGGATGGAGGCCATCAACGTGGCCGCCTCATCGAGCCGCGAGGCTGCGGCCAGGCAATACGCGGCGATGGCGCGCACGTGCACGTGCGCATTCGGCCGCTTCGCAGCGTTCACCGCGAAGTTGGCGGCCTGCTCGAACTGCCCGAGGCGCACATGCGCCATGGCGCGCGAGGCGAGCATCGCGAACAGTAGCGGATCGAACGGGCTCAGGTGTCGCGAATGGTCCGACGAAGCGATCGCGAGCTGCGGATCTCCGGACTGGCTGTGCACGAACGACAGCGCATAGTGCCCGAGCGCGTAGTTCGGGCTGAGATCGACGGCGCGGTCGAGCGCCACGAGGCATTCCTCGGGCCGACTCTGCAGCCATAGCGCACGTCCCATCGCGAAATGCGCGGCGGGATCGCGCTCGTCCACCATCAGGCTCTGCGTAGCCGTCGCCATCGCGCGATCGATCTCCGCCTCGCGCTCCGCAATCCGGTAGAGGAAGGCGTTCTGGAAATGCGTGAACGACAGGCCGGCATGCGCACGCGAGAACGTGGGATCGAGCCGCACGGCCATCTGGAAAAAGTGCTGTGCCTGCGCGTTGTCCGACGGGTCGAACCGGTACATGTGCCAGAGGCCGCGGTGGTACGCCTCCCAGGCATCGAGCGAGCTGGGCGGCTTGAGCAACGCCCGGTTGCGCTCGGCCATTTCGATCTCACCCGCGATGGCTGCGACGATGCGATTGCCGATTTCGTCGAGCACGAGCAGCGCGTCGTCGAGCGCGTAGTCGAAATCCTCCGCCCACACGATGTGCGCCGTGCGCGTTTCGGCGAGCTCCATCATCACGGTGATGCGCTTGTTCTGCCGGCGGAGCGAGCCGCTCGCAACGTAGTCGACGTTGAGCATGCGGCCGGCCGCCTCGGCACCCGTGCCGCGCTCGGCGAGCGCGAACACCGTGCCCTGCGCGATCACCGCAACACTGCGCAATTTGGCGAGACGGGTGATGACGTCGTGAACGAGCGCGCCTGCGAGACTCCCCGCCTTCTCATCTGGAGCCGAAAGGTCCGTGAGTGGCATGACAGCGATCGAGGCGCGACGCGCCGCCGTCGGCACGGAGGACGCCACTTCCACGAGCGACACCACGGCGTTCCGCTCCGCGCGTGTCGCCGAATGCCAGGCCTTGCGCAGCGGCGCCGGATCGAGATCTTCGGCTTCGAAGAGTCGGATCGCCGCTTCGAGGCGCTCCTCTCCTTCCCGAACGCGGCCCGCACGCGCGAAGGCGCCGAACAGCAATTCGTTCGCGCGCCGATCGAGCGGCGCCAGGGCGAGCCATTGCTCGAGCACGCCGACCACCTCCGGCGAGTCGGCAGGCAACGCCGCGACGAGCTGCTCGAGAATGGCAATGTGACACGCGCGGAATCGCTGCCGCTGCGACACGAGCCAGCCCGTGAACTGCGGATTGCGATCCAGCTCGAGCGTGTCGAGAAACTCGCCGCCGAACCGCGCGGCCAGCTCGCGCAGCCGCTCCGCCGACAGGGGCGCGATGCCGCCCTGGATGGCCTGGGTTACTTCGAGTGCGTCGACCCCACAGTCTTCCAATGCAAGCGAGATCATCTCGCCCGAGGTCTGCACCCGCCGCCGGTCCGGTTCATCCAGCAGGCCGCGCATCTTGCTCAGACACCAGCGCAGCTCGCCGCGCGGATCGTTCGGCACCTCCCAGAGCAACTCGCACAGATGGGCCCGCGACAGAGGGCGGGGAGCGAGGGCCAGATAGCCGATCAGCGCGCGCACCTTGCGAGAGGCTGGCAGGACCACTGTTTTTCCGGCGCGGACGACGCCCAGGGGACCCAGCAGGTTCAGCAATAGCTCTCCCGCAACCCCCCTCGGGTCGGGTTTTCCCTTAGTGGGTTGCGGTGCCATTCCCACACTTTAGCGCCCCCGAGATGTGATGCCGCTCGCATTTGCGCACCGCATGGTGGTCACGGGTTGCGGAGATGGTTAGTAGCCCCCACCGGCGTGACACAGCGCGCATCCCCCCTGTCTCATAACCGGAGACTGTCTCGTTATGAGAGCAACCCGCAAGTCACGGCGAGCGGGATTCACCCTCCTGGAGCTCATGACCGCGACGATCGTGGTCGCACTCCTGGTGAGCATTGCCGTGCCGACCTATTTCGCGCGCGTCGACCGCCTGAAAGTTGACCAGGCCAAGCGGGATCTGCTGGAGCTCGCGGGGGCCATCGAGCGCTATCGCACGGCGAACAGCTTCCGCCTGCCCGACTCGCTAGCCGATCTGACGAACGTGCCGACGCTCGACCCCTGGAACAACGCCTACCAGTACCTCAATTTCGATTCGGACGATCCGAGCGTCAAAGGCAAGATCCGCAAGGACCATAACCTGCACCCGCTCAACTCCGAGTTCGACCTCTACAGCATGGGCGCCGACGGCACCTCGTCTCCAGCCCTCACCGCCGCCGCGAGCAAGGACGATGTGCTCTGGGCAAGGGACGGCACGTTCGTCGGATTGGGCAGCGACTTCTGATGCCTGCCCTCCCGCGCCCCACCGGCGGACTCGGGTCCCGCGTCGCCCTGCGGACGTATCTGCTCTTCTGCCTGTGCTCGGTGGCGCCGGTCATTCTCTTTGCCGTGCTGGGCTACGGCTACGTCCACACGCAGTTGAGCGAGGCGGCGCAATCGCGGCTCGATGCCGCAAGCAAGCGTTACGGTGTGCTCATTTATGAACGCCTGAGCGAGAGCCAGGCGTTTCTCTCGGAGCGCGCACAAACCTATCTGCTCGGACCGCAGCCGCCCGCTCCGGAGATCTTCCGTAGCGAACGCGTACGCGTGGTTTCGGTCCGCGATGAGCCCGCGTCGACGCAGCCCGCGCACACCCTGGAAATCGTCGAGGTCGACGGCGCACCGGTCGTGCACGTTCGCGTGACGGAAAGCCTCGGTGGCCGCACGGTCACCCTCGTGGGCGAACCGGTGCCCTCATATCTGTGGAACGACGATGCGCTGGACCTCGGGGACATCAAGTATTGCGTGTCCACGGCGGAGGGCGCACGCCTTCATTGCGACGGCACCGAGCGGCACGCGGCGGCAACCGCGCCGCTCACCGGCAAGTGGAACCTGTTTCTCCGTGCCGGCTTCGGTGCCAACGATTGGCTGATCCACGCAGAGCAGCCGCACGATGCGGCCGTCCCGGCCCTGCGCGCATTCCGCGGCACGCTGTTGCTGGCGACCGTGCTCGCGATTGCCATCGCCCTGCTCATCAGCTCCGTTCAGATCCGTCGCAGTCACCGACCGCTCGCCATTCTGGCCGCGGCCGCTCGACGCATGAGTCGCGGACACTTCGACGCCCCGGTGCGCATCTCGGGTCACGATGAATACGCCGGACTTGCGCGCGTCTTCAACCGCATGTCCGGAAGTCTCCGCCGGCAATTTCAGCTTCTCTCCGCATTCGCGCGCATCGATCGGCAGATGCTCGAGCACCCGGCCGTCGAGCCCGTCGTGGAGAGTGTGCTTCCCAAGATACGCACGCTGCTCCATTGCGAGACTGCCGCGGTCGTTCTGCGCGAGCCCGGCACGAACGTCGCTCGGGTCTATACGGTGCGCGCCGCCACCGGAGCCCTCGATCTCACCCGCTCCAACATCGGCGACGCCGAGTTGCGCTCGCTGATGGGCGACTCCGCGAGATGGCTGACGAACGCGACGCTCGCGGACAGCGAGCTGCACTTCCTGCGTGGCCAGAGCGTTTCGGCCTGGCACGTCGCCGGAATTCGGGTGGGCAACGAAGTGCGCGGCGCGCTCGTTCTGGGATTCCGCTCCCGCCCCGCACGCAACGGTCGCGTCGGTCGCCATGCGTCGAGTCTCGCCCGCCGGCTCGCCGTCGCGCTCGGAAACGAAGACCGCGAACGGGCACTGCTGCAGCAGGCTTACTACGATCCGCTCACCGGCCTGCCCAATCGCCAGCTCTTCAGGGACCGTCTCGAGCAGGAAGTAACGCGGGCGCGCCATTCGGGCGGCGCCGTCGCGCTCTTCTTCATCGACCTCGACCGCTTCAAGAACGTGAACGACTCGCTGGGCCACGGCGCAGGCGATGAGTTGCTGAAAGTCGTCGCGCGCAGGCTTGCCGAAGTGGCAGGCGACACGCGGACGCTCGCGCGCCTGGGCGGCGATGAGTTCACCGTGATTGCACCCGTTGCCAGCGCGCATGCCGCAGGCGGGCTCGCGGCGCAGATGCTGGATTCCGTGAACGCACCGATCACGATGCATGACATGCAATGCGTGGTGCAGGCCTCGATTGGCGTCGCGGTGTACCCGCAGGACGGCGACACGGCCGAAACGCTCGTGCGCAATGCCGACACCGCGATGTATCGCGCCAAGTCTCTCGGCCGCGGCGTGGCCGTGTTCTTCGAGGACCGGATGAATGCCCAGGCGGTACGGCGCTTGCGCATCGAGCAGCGTCTGCGCATGGCTCTGGAACAGAACATTCTCGAACAGCATTACCAGCTCAAGGTGCATGCAGGCGACGGCTCGCCCGCCGGATTCGAGGCGCTCGCGCGCTGGACCGATCCGGAGCTGGGCGTCATCCCACCCGCCGAGTTCATCGCCGTCGCCGAGGAATGCGGGCTCGTCGCAAAGATCGACCGGTGGTCGCTGCGCACCGCCTGCCACACGGCCCGGCGCTGGCTCGACCTGGATTTCGACTTCGGCCACATCGCCGTGAACATCTCGCTCCGCCATCTGCGCGATCACACCTTCTTCGACGTGGTCGAAGCGTGTCTGCGCGAGTATCAGTTGCCGGCGCAGGTGCTCGAGCTCGAGATGACCGAGTCCACGCTCGCCGACCATCCGGAAGAAGTGGGCCGCGTGCTGCAGCGGATCCGCGCACTGGGCGTGCGCATCGCCATCGACGACTTCGGCACCGGATATTCGTCCATGGCCGTGCTGCAGAAGATGCCTGTCGACATCCTCAAGATCGATCGCGCGTTCGTCATCCATTGCGCCGAGGACGACGACGCCGCGGCGCTGCTGAAGGCGATGATCAGCGTGGCTCATGGCCTGCACAAGGAAGTGGTGGCGGAAGGCGTCGAAACGCCGGCGCAGGCCGCGATGCTTCGCGCGCACGGCTGCCAGTTCCTGCAGGGCTATCTCTTCGCGCGCCCCATTCCCGCCGCGCAGATCGAACAATCGCGCCGGCGGGCTGACGTTCTCCTCACCGCATAAAGCCGTTCGCCACGGCGTTTCGACCGCTCGACATGTTTTCACGGCCGCCATGCGCGCCGGCGGTAGCCTGCATCCATGGCGCCGATCGTCTCTCTGCAAGGCGTGTTCAGGACCGTGCTTCGGGGTCTCGACCTCACGATCGAAGCCGGTGAGTTCGTCGCGCTGCTGGGCACTGCGGGAGCGGGCAAGACGACGGTGCTCAAGCTCATGGGCGGCCTCGATTATCCCGACGTCGGCGCCGTCACCGTAGCCGGCCTGCGCCTGGACAGGCTGAGCACCCGCGCACTCGGACGCTGGCGGGCGCAACACGTCGGCTTCGTGTTCGAGCTCTGCCATTTGTGGCCGATGCTGAGCGTCGAGCGGAACGTCGAAATGCCGCTGCTGACGACCGGGCTCTCGCGCTACGAGCGCCGGCGCAATGTGCGGGCGGCACTGGATTTCGTGGGACTCCTGCGGCACGCCGAATACAAACCGTGGCAGCTCACGGGCAGCCAGCAGCAGCGTGTGACGATTGCGCGAGCGCTCGTCGCAGACCCCGCGCTCCTCGTCTGCGACGAGCCCACGGGCGATTTCAATCGGCAAACCGCCCGCGAGATACTCGATCTCCTCCAGAGTCTGAACGAGCACCTGGGCACGACCATCGTGATGGCGACCCAGGATCCGCTGACGGCTGCCTGCGCATCGCGGATCGTGCAGATCGAAGCGGGCCGGTGCATGCCGCGCGTTCCGGTAGCCACCGCGCTCCGGGCCGTGTAAGCATCGTTCGCGTATGCACGGCCCACTCGACAAGCCGCTCGCCATCGAGGCCCCCACGTGGCGGCGCTCTCTGTTGTTCTGGTCGCTGCAGATACTGTGCTGGGCGTGCTATTTCTGGTCGCAGGCCTCGGGCGAGGCCATCTTCGCATCCGTTCCCTGGGAAAAGGCCCTGACGCTCTGGGGCGTCATTGCGCTGACGAACCTCGCGGTGACCGCCGCGACCCGTACCACGTCCAGGCGCTTTGGCTGGCTCACTCTGCGCCCGGGACAGCTCCTCCGGCGCGTCGTGGTTGGATGGATGATCGCCGCATGGCTTGCGTTTGGCGTCACGATCGCAACTTCGTCGTGGGTCTACGGCCAGCCGATCCCGCCGATTTCGGCGACGATCTACGTGAAGCTGTCGCGCGGGCAGCAGCTCTTCAACCAGTTCGTATGGAATTCGAGCGTGCTGCTCGCCTGGTTGTCCGCGTACTTCGCAATCGTGATCCAGCGCAAACGTCACCAGGAAGAATTGCGTCAGTCGCAACTGAGCGCAGCCTTGCAGGACGCGGAGCTGCGTCTCTTGAAAACGCAGCTCAATCCGCACTTCCTGTTCAACGCGCTGAACAGCGTTCGGGCCCTGATCGCCGATGAGCCGGCCAAGGCACAGGACGCCGTCACGCAGCTCTCCCGCACGTTGCGCTATACCCTTGCGGCCGGCGACGCGGAGCTGGTGACCCTCGCGCGCGAAATGGAAATGGTGAACGACTATCTCGCGCTGGAAGCCACGAGACTCGCGGAACGCCTGCAGATCGTGCGCGAGATCGATCCACAGGCGGCGAACGCGCGGATCCCCGTGATGCTGCTGCAGACGCTCGTCGAGAACGCGATCAAGCATGGCATCGCGCCCCTGAAGCGCGGCGGAACGCTGCGTATCTCGGCACAGGTGGTGAACCACGAGCTGCGGATCGAGGTCGAGAACCCGAGATCGCCCGCTGCGGTGAGTGCCGCGCCCTCGCAAGGTGTCGGCCTGACGAATGCGTCGAAGCGTCTGCGCTTGCTCTTCGGTGCAGCGGCGGTTCTGCAGCTGGATCTTTCGGATCCGCAGCGAGCGCTGGCAAGTGTGCGGCTGCCCGCATGAAGGCGCTGATCGTCGACGACGAACCTCTCGCGCGCCGCGAGCTGCGTCGGCTCCTTGCCGCGTTTCCGTGGCTCCAGGTGGTGGGCGAAGCAAGCGACGTGGACGAAGCGCGCGAGCGCATCGAGCAACTCTCACCCGGCGTCGTGTTCCTCGACGTGCAGATGCCCGGCGGCACCGGCTTCGACCTTCTCGCGCAGCTCGATCACATGCCGCGCATCATCTTCACGACCGCATACGATCATTACGCTGTGCAGGCGTTCGAGGTCAGCGCGCTCGATTACCTGTTGAAGCCCGTTGAGCCGGAACGCCTGGCGGCCGCGCTCGCGAAGGTCCAGGCACCTGTCCTCACCCCAGCTGCGCTCGAGCAGCTCTTCGTTCGAGACGGTCCGCGCTGCTGGTTCGTGCCGTTGCGCGAAGTGAGCGTCTTCAGCGCCGAGGGCAATTACGTGCGGCTGCAATGGGGCAAGGTGCGGCCGCTGCTAGGCCGCTCGCTCGTGGCGCTCGAAGAAAAGCTCGATGCCCGGCGCTTCTTTCGTGCCAACCGGCGCCAGATCGTGAATCTCGACTTCATCGCGAGCGTCGAGCTGGGTGAAGGCGGGCGGCTGCACGTGCAGCTCCGTGACGGCCCCGAAATCGAGATTTCGCGGCGGCAGGCGCGCCTCTTTCGGGCGCGCACCAGCGTTTGAAGCGAGCTCGCGGGCCAGCTCGAGCATCGGATGGTCGGCGTCCACGGTGTTCTCGAGGTTCGAGATGGCCGCCACGAACGCCTCGTGCGCGTGGAACGCGTCGCCCTGCTTCTCGAACACCCGGCCGAGCATCAGCAAGGCGAGACCCGTGCGGCTCGAATGCGGCAGGTCCCCTTGCGTGCTCTCTGCGAAGTTGAGCGCCTGCTGCGCATCCGACTCTGCCGCGGGCAGGCGGTTCTCGAGCAGATTCAGCTCGGCGCGGATCATCACGCTGGCGGCCGCGAGATACGCATCTTTCGCACCGGACAACGCAGTGTCGAGATGCGCCCGGGCTTCGGCAAAGCGTCCTTTCTTCAGCGCGATCCGCGCCCGCACGTTCGATACCTTGATCGACCATGGCGACCCGGGCGCGACCGCGGTTCGCAGGAGTATGTCGGCTTCGCCGATATAGGCTTCCGCAGCGGCGAAATCGCCGAGCTGCAACGAGACGGACGCAAGGCCGATCGTGCAATAGAGACGCAGCGCAGGCGCGCCGTCCGTCGAGCTGCGCTGAGCGCACGTTTCGTAGCCACGCTGCGCTTCTTCGAAGCGCCCGATGCCTTCCAGCGCGTGCGCGCGATTCGACACGAGGTAGAGAGGCGGTATCGCGGCGGCATCCGTCTGAGCGGACAGTCTCAGTGTCTCGTCGTACAGCGCCAGCGCTCGCCGCGGGTTTCCGGCGCCGTCGCTGACGATGGCCCAGTTGTTGCGCACGGAGATCGCCTCAGGCCCCAGCTCGTGGCCGACACGCGTGAACTCCTCGAGCGAACGCGCGTAATACTGTTCCGCCGCCGCGTTGCGCCCGTTGAGATGTTCCGCGTAGCCCATACTGCCGAGAAACACGGCCTCGACGATGGGCGGCGGATTGGGGACCTCGCGCAACTTCTCGAGGGCGAGCGCTGCATACTTGAGCGCATCGGCGGCATCCGCCTCGTTCTGTGCGATGTACGCGAGGTCTTCGAGGCATTGCGCCGCCTGAAGCGGCATGGCGTCGGGATCCGCCACCACGCGATTCAGTATTTCACGAGCTTCCGCGACCTGACCGAGCCCGGCCATCGAGAGCGCGTGACTGCACGTGAGCTTGCGACGCAGGTCGCTGTCCGGAGAGCCGGCGACGATGGCGAGCGCTTCGCGCAGGAGTGGCTCCGCACGAGCATCCTTCCCTGTCGTATGGTAGTAACTTCCGAGCATGCCGAGCACCGCTGCCCGATGCTCCGGCCGGTCGCGAAACTGCGAGTTGGCCAGTGTCTCGCTCCGGGCCAGCATTTCAGTCACCGACACCGGCCGGCCCGAGCTGCCAGCCTCCGTGATGAGCAGATCGAGAAACTCGGCAACCGCTTCGCTGCGCGAGGACAGTGCGATGGCACGGTCGCGTTCCGTGCCGGCGGCGCGCGCCTGGTAGACCGCAATCGACGCTGTGATGAGCAGCGCCGCTACCGCCATCGTTCCGATCAGCACCGGAAAGCGATGGCGAGCCACGAACTTTCCCGTGCGATACCAGCTGTTGCCACTACGGGCCGCCACTGGCTCGCCACGCAGATACCGCTCGATATCCTGTAGCAGCGCGTCCGCACTGGCATAGCGCTCGGCTGGCTTCTTCTCCAGCGCCTTGAGCACGATGGTGTCGAGATCACCCCGCAGCATGCGGGACAACGCGCGCGCCGTCGTGCCGCGCGCTCGCGCTGATTTCTGATCCACCATGACCCGGCTGGGCGGCAGCGGGTCGATCTTGAGGATCGCTTCCTCCAGCGCCGCGCGCCTGAGATGCCCCAGGTCATAGGGACGGCGACCCGTCAGCAGCTCGAACAGCAGCACGCCCAGCGAATAGATATCCGAGGCCGTGGTCATCGGTTGCCCGCGGATCTGCTCGGGCGCCGCGTAGTCCGGTGTGAGCGGCGCAAGCGGCGGATTACCGCTCTCTTCTGCGCAATCAGTTGCCATGAGGCCGGCGATGCCGAAGTCGAGCAGCATCGCACGACCGTCGGGACCCACGATGACGTTCGTCGGCTTCAGGTCGCGATGAATGACGAGATGCCCGTGCGCATACTGCACGGCGCGCAGCACCTGCTGGAACAAGCGCAGGCGCTGTGGCACGTCGAGCTCGTGCTGGTCGCAATAGTTCGTGAGTGGAACGCCGCCCACGTACTCGAGCGCGAGGTAGGGTTGCCCGTGAGCGCTGCAGCCGGCGTCGTACAGGCGCGCGATGTTCGGATGCGAGAGCTGCGCGAGGATGTCCCGCTCGATCTCGAACCGTTCTATGAGCCCCTGGCTGTGCTGCCCCATGTGGGGGAGCTTGAGAGCCACCGGACGCTTGATGCCGCCGTCGCTGCGCCGGGCGCGCCAAACGACGCCCATGCCGCCGCGGCCGATCTCCGCTTCGAGCACGTACGGGCCGACCGTCGATCCGGCGGTGAGCAGCGGACCCGAAGGTCCGCCCTCACCCATCAACAGTTCCGGAAACACGTCGCGGAAGTCCCGCGTCTCGTTGCTCACATCGTGCCTCAGCAGCGCGCGCAACTTGTCCTTGTAGGTGGCGTGTGCAGGCGGAAGCGTTTCGAGCCAGTGCTCACGCGCATCCGTCGAGACATCGAGTGCTTCGTCCAGCAATCGCGACAGTGTCGCCCATTCGTCGGGGTCAACCTGCACGCCACTCCTCTCCCTGTCAGAAGTCGAAACTCACCCGGCTGTAGAGGAACCGGCCCGAACGCCCGAAGGGCGAGTAGTTCGAGAAGGACTGCGTGCCCGTGCCGTTCGCAGCCGGCGGATTCGGGTCCGGGTACTCATCGAACAGATTCTCTGCGCCGAGCGCGACGTGGAAGCGCTCGCCGAACGTGAAGCGGCCTTCGAGATCCACCAGCGTTCTCGCCCCGAGCACGACGTCGTTCGGCCGCCTGCCCGCAGCCGTGGCTGCAAACGTGGCGCCCGCGGCGGTGTCCGGCGAGAGCGCGTCGCCGTAGCGAGTGGCGCGCAACGTCGCACCCCATTGATTGCGGGTCCAGTTGGCGGACGCGGCGATCTTGCTCTTCGGGTTGCCTTCTTCGAAGGTCAGCACGTTGAAGCGCTCGAACAGCCGTGGAGCCGGATTGAGCGCGGCAACCTGCGGCGTCTCGGGCACGTGCGTGACGTCAGTCGAATTGAAGTTGGCGGCGAAAGTCAGGCCGAGACGGCCCGCCGTGCCCAGCTCGAACGGATAGCTCATCGTGAGGTCGACGCCCTGCGTGCGCGTGTCGACACCGTTGATGAAGAAACGCCCGCCGCCGACGCCAGCGAAGCCCTGATTCGTGAGGAACAGCCGCACCGCGTCCTGCGTGAGGTTTTCCGAGAGCACGATGCGATCGTCGATGTTCACGCGATATGCATCGAGCGTGATGTCGAGGCTGCCGAACCGCAGCACCGTGCCGAGCGAATAGCTGATCGACTTCTCCGGGTCCAGCGGCTTCGCACCCAGCGCCTGCGCCACCGGATCCGTGACCGGAAAGGTCGTGATCTCGAATGGCACGCCGCCGATGAAGTTCGTCGAGGTCGTCGCGAAGAACTGCTGCTGGAGCGAGGGCGCGCGGAACCCGTTCTGCACGGATGCGCGCACGGCGAATGAATCCGTGAAGTCGTAGCGTCCCGTGAGCTTCCCGGACACGTTGCTGCCGAAGTCAGAGTAGTCCTCGAGGCGCACGGCGGCGGAGGCAAGGAGCTTGTCCGTGATGTGAGTGTCGAGATCGACGTAAGCGCCGACGGCGGTGCGGTTCTCGTCCACGACGTTCGCCGGACGAAAGCCCGGGAACACCTGTGCACCCGAAGCGGCGAGATTGCCGTTCGGCAAGCGAACGCCGCCGTTGATGTAGGAATCGGGCTCGCCCGCGGTAATCGAATAGCTTTCGCGCCGCGCTTCCAAGCCGATGGCCACGTTCAGCGGCGTGGCGAAGCCGATATCAACACCACGCACGCCGGAGAGGTTGAGGACGATCTGGTCGTAGTCGAAGCCACCCGCATCGAATTCGGTCTTGCTGGCCACGCCCTGCGACCGGTTGAGCGTATTCTCGATGGTGAAGTCCATCTGGTTCAGGCCATAGACGAGCGAGGTGTCGAGGTTCCAGTCACCCACGCTCCATTTCACGCCGGCAGCCGCAGAGTAATCGTCCACGTCGGGCGCGATGACGGGCAGGAATCCGTCGGGGTAGATCTGCACGGTGTTGCGGGCATCGTTCGCCGGACGATAGAAACCCGCCGAACGCACTTCCCGCTTCTGGTAGCTCGCCCAGCCATAGAGCTTCGCGCCACTCGCGAGGTCATACCCTGAGTTCACGAAGACGGTTTTCTGGTTCAGATCGGGCTCGCCGTACCAGGAGTTGAATCGATTGAAAGTCAGCTCACGGGGGTCGAACTGACCGTTCGGCAGCCGCGCGTACTGCTGGCGCGTGTCGTAGCCGCCGCGCTCGGTGCGCGCCTGATCCTTGTATTCCGCCGCAAGAGTGAGGAAGCCGTTGGCGCCGAGAGGCAGGCCTTTCCACAGGGAAGCGGTCAGCGTGTTGCCATCCGAGACGCTTCGCGAAACGTCCGGCGCTACGGCCCAGGGGGCGTTCGGCAGAAGCACTGGTGTGCTGTCGAGCGTGGCAGGTGTGCCCGCAATCACGTCGTAGCTGGTGTCGTAGTAACCATACGTCGCTGCGGCTGCGCCGCCGTCGCGTTCTTCGCGCAGACGCATGTTGATGACGCCCGCGATGGCGTCGGAGCCGTACTGCGCAGAGGCGCCATCGCGCAGCACTTCCACTGATCGCACCATCACGGACGGAATCGTGTTGAGATCCGCGCCGGAAGCGCCGCGGCCGATTGTGCCGTTCACGTTGACCAGCGCCGCAGAGTGACGGCGCTTGCCGTTCACGAGCACCAGCGCCTGATCCGGCGCGAGCCCGCGCAACGTCGCGGGACGCACGGTGTCCGTGCCGTCGGCCAGCCCGGGGCGCGGGTAGTTGTACGAAGGAAGTGCTTCGGACAGCGATTGCTGAACGTCGGTCATGCCAACGTTCTGCAGCACCTCGTTCGAGATCACATCGACGGGCACGGCGCTGTCGAGCGCCGATCGATTCTCGACACGAGTCCCGGTGATCACCACCTGCTCCGGTACGCCGGGTTCATCCGGCGCGGGACCAGCGTGGGCCATGGGAACGAGCGCGAGCGCAACTAACGGGACGGCCGCGGCCATCGTGCCGCCGGCGAGACCTTTGTCTCTCATGAGAGCAACTCCTGGAATAAAACGCGAACACAGGCTCGGCCATCCAGACGCCGAACGGTCGCGAAACCGGACAGGAGTGCGGTTTTGGGTGACTAACGCAGGGATTCGGCGAGCAGCAGGCGGGCTTTCTGCCAGTCGCGGCGCACGGTGCGATCCGTGACGCCGAGCGCATCTGCAATCTCGGTCTCGGTCATGCCGGCGAAATAGCGCATCTCCACGACGCGCACGAGCCGGTCGTCCACCTTCTGCAGCGCTTCGAGCGCATCGCTGATGCGCACCACCTGGTCGTCGCCGGCGATGAGCTCGTCGGCGAATTGTGTGGTGAGGGATACATGTATCGCATCGCCGCCGCGCCGCTGCGATTGCCGCTGACGCGCGAAATCCACGATGACCGAGCGCATCACCTGCGCGGCGTACGAGAAGAAATACCCTCTCTCCGTGCCACTCAGCTGCCCTGCCTGCAGGAAACGCAGATAACTCTCGTGCACGAGCACGGTGGTGTTGAGCAGCGTGTTGCGACCGCCGTCACGCAGCTGCGCACGCGCGCGCGAACGCAACTCCTCGTAGGCAACGGCGAATAACTTGGCTCGGGCCGATTCGTCGCCGTCGCGTGCAAGCTGCAGAAGTTTCTTTAATTCGTCCATGGAAATTCCAGAGAGACCCCCTGAGTACCGAATTGCGGGGCTTGAGGTTCATCGTCAGTATTACCATGGTCACGACTCTGGTAGCGATCCCAGTAAAGTCGCAACTCGGCGACGTCCTATTCCAGAATTGAATGAAGACATGCCGCATCTGATCTATCACATGTGTCGACGCGCAGAGTGGGACGAGGCGCTCGCGCGCGGCGCGTACGCAGGCTCGTCGCAGGATCGGGCCGATGGCTTCATTCACTTCTCGACTGCAGAACAGTTGCCGGAAAGCGCACGGCGCCATCGATCCGGACAACCAGGTCTCGTCCTGCTGGCGGTCGATCCGCAATCGCTCGGAGAAAAATTGAGCTGGGAAGCCTCGCGATCCGGCTCTCTCTTCCCGCATCTTTATGGAACATTGCCGCTGTCGGCGGTGCGCTGGGTGCGGGATCTGCCGCTCGGCGCGGATGGCGTGCCGGTGTTGCCGCCGCCCGACTGAAAACGATTCAGGCGCTCCGGAGCGCGCCCATGCCGTTCCACACGTCCTGTGGAACCTCGAAGTCCTTGCGGACGCCGTTCACGTCCTGCATGCCGAATCCCATGACCTCCCGCTGCACGACGTACGCGAGGCACGCCTCGGAGGCTTCGTGCAGGAGCTGAGAGCGGCTCTGGCCGGCCAGCGTGCCGCCATCGAAGTGGCGCAGAGCCTCCAGCGCCCTGCGTAACCGGCCGGCGCTGCGTGAGAGCGACTCCGCGCGCTCACGCGCGATTTCGGCCTGGACGGCCGAGAGCTTCTTGTCTTTGACACTCATGAACGAACTTGAACATCCGCGGGAGGTGGGCGTCTAATGGTTTCGAATTGTAAATAGGGGAGCCTCCATGCGAACCGCGATTATGCTCGTCGCGAGCCTCGCGCTGTGTGCGGTGGCCTATGCAGATGGCCCAGGCCAAGGCCGTGGCTCCTTTTCCTCTGGCCGCTCAATGGGTAGCCAGAACAGCGGCCGCTCCTACTCCGCACCCCGCGCCAGCGCGCCTCGCAGCAGCGGCAACTTCCGCAGCTACCGGAGCGAAGGCCGCGCCATGCCCGGGCGCACGTTCTCCGAAAACCGTGGGTTCAGTAATCCGCGGTCCGGGTTCCAGACAACCCGGCCGGACTTCGGCGGCGCCAACGGCCGCATGACGACGCGGCCCGGCTTCAGCACGCGCCCCGACATGAACACGGGCGATCGCTGGAGCGGCGATCGCTGGAACGATGGCCGGCGGAACGACGGCCGCTGGAGCAACGGCGGCAACCGCAATCGCGACGGGCGTTGGGACTTCGATCGGCGGCCTGGCTTCGATGGTCGTCCTGGAGTCAGCCGTCGTCCCGGTTTCTCCACGAATCCTGGTTTCAATCGCGGCTCGACCTGGCACGGCGGCTCGACCCATTTCCACGGCTCACACTGGCATGGCGGCCACTGGAGAGGCACCTTCTGGCCGCGTGTCTACTACTACCCCAACTACGTGAGTTTCTGGCCATACCTGCCGCTGGGCTATCGCACGTTCTGGTACGGCGGCATCTCGTACTACTACGTGAATGACCTGTACTACACGTGGAGCCCCGCGCGTTACGGCTACGTCGTGACGGATCCGCCGCCCGCGGTCGAAAACCCCGCTCCCGAGTCCTCCGAACCCGGCCCCGGAAGCGTGTACGTCTATCCCCGCAACGGGCAGAGCGAGGAGCAGACGGCCCAGGATCGATTCGAGTGTCATCAATGGGCCGTGTCGCAGACAGGTTTCGATCCCACGACTGCAACCGCGGACACGCAGAACGCCGGCAGCGGTAGCGACTATCGACGCGCGCTCATCGCATGCCTCGATGCGCGCGGCTATAGCGCGAACTAGAAGTCTCCTGCGCTTCCGTCGCTCCCGAGGCAGGCGCATGATTCCCGCATGGGGCGCGAGGGGATCAATCGGCGCAGACTCCTGGCCGCGCTGGGACTGTCGTCTTTCGCGGGCACGCTGAGAGCCGCGCCGCCGGCTCCGCAACCGCGCGCCAGCTGCGTGCTCACTCCCAGCACGGGCGAAGGGCCGTACTACTTCGATCCAAAGCTCGTCCGCTCGGACATCACCGATCGTCAGCCCGGTGCGCCGTTACTGCTGGAGCTCCAGGTCGTCGCCGCGGACACGTGCACACCGATCAGCAACGCGCGCGTGGATGTGTGGCACTCCAATGCTCGTGGCATCTATTCGGGATACGAGGGACAGCGAGGCGTAGGCCCGCGCCCTGATGTATCGGCGGCAGGGAAGACTTTCCTGCGCGGCACGCAGTTCACGGACCGTGAAGGGCTCACGGTTTTCCGCACGATCTATCCGAGCTGGTACTACGGCCGCACGCCGCACATCCACTTCAAGATATTCCTGCAACCACGCGAGGTGGCGGTGAGCCAGATCTATTTTCCCGACGAGGTGAGCGATCGCGTCTACTCGGGGTCGAAGGACTACGTGGCACGCTCGCGCGACCGCGATACCTACAACGACAACGACACGATCATGCGTGCCGGGCAAGCGCTCAGCTCGCTCGTCACGGACGGGAAGGTCTATCGCGTGTCGGCCACCGTCGGAATTCGCAAATCATGAGTGTCGAAGAAGCACCCGTTCTGATTGCCGGCGGCGGCATGGTCGGTCTCTCCGCGGCCACCTTCCTTGCTCAGCATGGCGTGCGCTCGATCGCCATCGAGAAACTGAAGGCCAGCTCGCCTCTGCCGCGGGCCGCGTTCTTTCACATGCGCACGCTGGAGATGTTTCGCTCCGTCGGCATCGAGGATCGCGTGCGCGAAGCGTCAGCCAAGGACTTCGTTCCCGAGGGCGCGATCATCGCGATGGATTGTGTCTCGGGGCGCAAGCTCGCCGACATCATCCCGAATCTCAATGAAGGCGTGGAAGCGCTGAGCCCGTGCCGGCGGCTGTTCCTCAATCAGCCCAACCTCGAGCCGATTCTTCGCGATCGGGCGCGCGAGGCGGGCGCCACGGTCGTGCAGGGCGCCGAGATCGCCGAGGTGCGGCAGGATGGCAGCGGCGTCACCGTTCGGGTGAAGGATGTCGACACGGGCGTCGCGCGCGAGCTGCGTGGCAAGTACCTCATCGCTGCAGACGGCGGTCATTCGCGAGTGCGCGACGCGCTCGGCATCGGGTACGACGGGCGCGGAGCGTTCTCGAATTCGCTGACCATCTATTTCAGCGCCGATCTTGCGCCGTGGATCGGCAACAATGCGTGGAGCATCATCTACGTCAACAATCCGGCGATCGGCGGCTTCTTCCGCATGAATCGTGCGGCGAACGCGGGCTTTCTCGCCGTGAACACGGTGGGCGATCCGAAGCAGGACCCGCAGGCTGCGTCGAATTGCGCGACCGACCTGAGCGAGGGACGGCTCATCGAGCTCATTCGCGCGGGTGTGGGTGTTGCCGATCTGCCCGTGAGGATCGATGGGTATACGCGCTGGCGCGCGACTGCAGACGTTGCGCAGAAATTTCAGCACGGCCGCATTTTCATTGCGGGCGATGCTGCTCATTTGATGCCGCCGAACGGGGGGTTTGGCGGTAACACGGGCATTCACGACGCGCACAACCTGGCGTGGAAGCTTGCGGCTGTGCTGAAAGGTCATGGGGCCGAGCGGTTGCTGGAAACGTACGAGAGTGAGCGCAAGCCCGTTGCGAAGTTCACTGTCGAGCAGGCGTTCACGCGGTACGTGACGCGGACAGCGCCCTGGTTGCAGCCGAGTCAGAAGACGGATGCCCTGGTGCATGACTTCAATATCGAGCTTGGATATCTGTATGGCTCACCGACCGGCACGCATGCCGATCCGCGTGAAACGTACGGGATGCCGGGGGCACGGGCGCCTCATGTTTGGCTGACTCGCAAGGGTGAGCGTGTTTCCACGATCGACCTCACTGGGCATTACCTGCTGCTTGCAGCACGTGAGGGTGTTGCCTGGGTTGACGCCGTGAACGAGGTTGCTCGTTCGTTCAAAGGTCTTGCGCTGGATGCGTACTGCATAGGCAAGGACCTTCAAGATCGCGACGGCAGATTCGAGCAGGCGTTCGGCCTTTCGAGCGGAGGCGCCTCGCTCATTCGACCCGATGGGTTTGTTGCCTGGCGCAGTCCTGGTGGGGCTGCCGAGCCTGCGCGAGTATTGCGTGAGGCGCTGAGTCGAAGCCTCGGACACTAGCGTTCGATGCTGCGAGCGGCGCAGAGCGCCGTCACCAGAATTTAATTCCTCAGATTCGCAAGCCGCCGTCGAGGTCGATGCAACGGCCGGTGAAGAAATCGCTTTCGACGATGAACTTCGCTGCATCGGCTACTTCTTCGGCCTTTCCGGGACGTCGCAGCGGGATGGTCTGCAACACCTTGTCGAGCACTTCGGGCCGCATCGTCGAGAGAATCTCCGTTTCGATGAAGCCAGGCGCAATCGCGCCGGCCCGTATTCCGAAGCGCGCCAATTCTTTCGCCCACACCACCGTCATGGCAGCGACACCGGCCTTGGCCGCGGAGTAGTTCGTCTGCCCGGCATTTCCGTGCCGGGAAACGCTGGAGATATTGACGATCACCCCGCCCTCGCCGCCTTTGACCATGCGCTCGGCGGCTTCACGACCGCACAGGAACACGCCCGTCAGGTTCACATCCATCACCGCCTGCCACTGCGCGAGACTCATCTTCTCCGTGACGACGCCCTCCTTCGCCTTGATCAACAGCGCATCCCGGATGATGCCCGCATTGTTGACCAGCACGTCGAGCCGCCCGAAATCGCGAACGATCTCATCCATCGCGCGACAGACATCCGCTTCGACCGCGACGCTCGCAACGTACGTTCGCGCAGTCACGCCGTGAGCCGCGCACTGCTCACGGCTGGCTGCGAGCCCTTCGGCATTGAGATCGATCAGCGCGACATCGGCGCCCAACCCCGCAAACCGGACCGCAATGGCGCGCCCGATGCCACGCGCCGCGCCCGTCACGACGACCGTCTTCGACTTCACCTGCATGATCATTCCCAATCGCGCTCGAGCCGCCGCGAGCTCCAGAAGAACAGCGCGGCCGCCAGCACATAAAAGCTCGTGCCGGAAAGGATCGCATACCGCAGCGATTCGGCGCCAAACCGCACTGCCAGCGCATCCGACAATGCGCCGATGATCAACGAGCCGAGCCCCAGGCCGATGAGATTGTTGACGAACAGAAAGATCGCCGACGCCAGCGCGCGCATGTCCGGCGGCACGAGATGCTGAATCGCAGAGATCGTCGGACCGAGCCACACGAGACTGAGCCCCGTGGGAATCACGAATATGACGAACGCCCAGGAAAAGCCATCACCCAGCACGCCAATGACATAGAACGGCACGATGAGGATCAGCGCCACCGCCGGCACCAGCGCGTACGCAGCCTTGCGCGCGGCGCCGTAACGGTCCGCAAGTTGCCCGCCGAGCCAGACTCCGGCAACCCCGCCGACCAGCATGATCGCGCCGAAGTACACGGACACCTGCATCAGGGTCAGCCCGAAGCTGCGCACGAAGAATGACGGCAGCCAGAAGAACATGCCGTACCCCATGATCGAGCTGGACGCGGCAGCGACGGACAAGCCCCAAAACGCAGGCTTCCGTGCCAGCACGCGTGCCACGTGCGCGAGCGATGGCTTCGAGCGCGGAGCAGCCGACTGGACATCGAGCCCGCCGCGCGCCGGCTCGCGCACGGTGAAGAGCTGCAGAGGGGCGATGACGAGTCCGCTGATGCCCAGAATGAAAAACGCGGTCCGCCAGTCCACGAGCGAGGCAATCATGCCGCCGGCAAACAACCCGAGTGCACTGCCAATCGGAATGCCGAACGCATGCACACCGAGCGCGCGGGCACGCTGCGAGGGCGGGAAGTAATCGGCGATGAACGAGTACGCGGGGGCGACACCGCCCGCTTCGCCCACACCCACGCCCAGCCTCGCCAGAAACAGCTGCGTGAAATTCGTGGCAAGACCGCACGCTGCGGTGAATGCGCTCCACAGAGCCAGCGCCGCGGTCATGATCCACACGCGATTGAAACGGTCCGCAAGCCATCCGATCGGAATGCCCAGGGCCGTGTAGAACAGCGCGAACGCCGTTCCACCGAGCAACCCGAGCTGCGTGTCCGTGAGCCCGAGCTCCGCCTTGATGGGCGGCACCAGCACGCCGAGCACGATGCGATCGATGAAGTTGAACGTGTAGACGATGAGCAGAACGCCCAGCACGTACATCGCGTATGCGCGACTCGCCGGTTCGGCTCGCGCGGCCACACTCGGCGTCTGGACACTCACGCAAAGAGTCCCGCGAGGAACTCGTCGATCGCTTCCGGCACGCCGGGTTCGGTGAGCAAAGGCACGTGCCCGCGGTTGGGCACTTCGATGCGCTTGAGACCCGGCTTTTCCTGAAGCATGCGGTCGTAGGTCGCCACACTCAGCAAGTCCGACCTCGCGCCGCGCACGATCAGAACCGGCGCGCGAATCATGGCCCACACGGGCCAGAGATCGAATGGACGGCCCGCCTGTGCACGCATGGCGTCGCCGATTGCGGGATCGTAGTCCGCAACGATGGTGCCATCCTCACGCTCGCGATACAGAGCCCTGCAGTAGGTGAGCCAGTCCGCATCGTTGAAGTCCGGATAGGCGTCGCAGTAGTTCTCCCTCACCTGCTCCGCCGCCTCGCTCCACGAGCCCGGCGCTGAGCGCACGCCTACGTAGCCGGCAATGCGCGCCACGCCTTCCTGCGCCAGCTCGGGGCCAACGTCGTTCACGACGATGCCCGCGATCCACTCAGGAGCATGAGCCGCGAGCCCCATCGCCAGGATTCCGCCAAGCGAGGTGCCGATGATCGCGACCCGCTGCCCCGGTGCTTGTTCCGTAAGGAGCTTGATGACGTCCTGGTAGTAGACGGTGGGATGGTAGTTGGCGAGCTTCGGATCCCACTGCGAGTTGCCGCGGCCGCGCAGGTCCGGAGTCAGCACGCGATACGTTGCAGCGAGCCGCTCCGCAACTGTCGCAAAGTCCCGCGAGTTGCGCGTGAGGCCGGGCAGACACACGACTGTTCCGCGTGGACTCGCGGGCGCGTACTCGCGGCAAAACAGCGAGAGACCATCCGGCGCCGTGTACGTGAGCTCGCGATACGTCATCGCCCGCTCAGCTCCCGACGCAACTCGCGCTTGAGAATCTTGCCGTTCGCATTGCGCGGCAGGGCCTCGCGAAAGACGACGCCGCTGATCCGCTGCTGCCTGCCGACGCGTTCGTTGGTAAAGGCGACGAGTTCCTCCGGCGTCACCCTCACCTTCGGCACGACAACAGCGAGCGGAGTCTCGCCCCACTTCTCGCTCGGCACGCCGATGACGGCGACCTCCTGAACTGCCGGATGCTCTCTCACGATCGCCTCGATGTCCGCGGGATAGATGTTCTGCCCGCCGGACAGAATCATGTCCTTCTTGCGATCCACAATGTACAGGAAACCTTCCTCGTCGAGTCGCCCGATGTCGCCGGTGCGCAGCCATCTCAAGCCCGCCGGATCGACCCACGTGGCTTCGGCAGTGGCTTCCGGTCGGTTGTGATAGCCCTCCATCACGAGTCGCCCGTAGCCGACGACCTCGCCCTGTTCGCCAGATGAAACTTCGCGGTCGTCGTTGCCGATGATGCGGAGCTGCTGGCCGGGAATCGGCTTGCCCACCGACTCGAGGCGGCTGTCGAAATCTTCAGGCGCGAGCGTGGTGATGATGCCCTCGGTCAGACCGTACAGCTCGATCAGATCGCAGCCGAGCCGATCCCGGATGCCGCGCTTCACAGCCGGCGGCAGCGGCGAGCCGCAACACATGATCGTCTCGAGCGAAGAAAGCTCGTGGCGGTCCACACCCGCCGCCTCCAGCATTCGCTGGAGCTGCACCGGCACGAATGACGCATGCGAGATGCGATGCCGCTCCACACGCTCGAACACGCCATCGGGACTGAACTCGCGCATGATCACGAGCGTGCCGCCGACGAGAATGGTCGCAAGCATCGATACCCAGCTGATGTTGGAATACAGGCCCAGCGAACAGAGTGTGATCGCGCCGCTGTGATAGCGAAGCGCGATCGCCAGGTCGTTCGCCCAGTTCACGCGGCACCGATGGCTGTGGACGATGCCCTTCGGCATGCCGGTGGTGCCGGAGCTATAGATGATGTTGCATTCGGTATCGTCCTGGACGCGAACTGCGGGAGGCAGAGCGCGGTGCTCGTCGCGAAAGCGCTCGTAGTTGCGCCAACCCGGACGCGAGGTCTCGACGCCGATTCTCGTCAGCGATGCGGGGAGCTTGCCATCGGCGATCAGCCTGTCGATGCGCTCACAATGCTCGCCCGACGCGGCGACAGCGCACGCACCGCTGTCCGCAATCATCGCAGCGACCGCAGCGTCGTTGACCGAACAGTTGAGCGGCACGGCCGACACCGCCGCCTTCCCGGCGCCGAACATCAGCTCGACCATCTCGATGCTGTTCGCCATCAGCACGGCGATGCGCGCGCCCGGACCCACGCCGAGTGCACCGAGGCCATTCGCGACCCGATTGGTGGCGCGATCGAGCTCCCGCCACGTGCACTCGCGCTGGCCCTGGATCACCGCTCGCTTCTGCGCCTGCCAGTGCCCGTACTGCGCGATGAGATCCGGGATCAGCGGGCGCGGGATATCGAAGCTCCCCACCGCGGGCTCAATTCACGCGATAGATCGCGCTCAGCATGTACGTGCGCGGCGGTCCGTAGAACCCGTTGATCGAGTTGCCGAACGTTGCGCCCGGGAAGCTGTACCCGCCGACGCGGTACTCCTCGTCCGTGAGGTTCTTGCCGTGCAGACCCACGGTGAAGTGCTCGTTTGGCGAATTCCACACGATGCTGGCGTCGATCAGGGTGTACGCATCCTGGTCGAGCAGCGGCGTGGCGATCTCGAACATCTGGTAGTCGTCACGATAAGAGACGGTTGGGATCACGGACAGATCGCCATGCGTGCCGAGACTCTGTCGCCAGGTGAACGAGAGCGAGCCCGTGAACTTCGGCGTGTTCTGGAATGCGCGCTGGTCCGAGAGGTTGCGCCGTGTGTTCGTCGCCGGGTCATAGGTCACGAAGTCGTTGAACTCCGCATCGATGTAGCCGAGCTGCACGGTGGCCGAGAGCGAATCGGTGAAACGCAGGCCGCTCTCCAGCTCCACGCCCTGGATATCCGAGCTCGCGGCGTTATCCACGAAGCTCACGATGGTGGGCGGCGTCGTGGGCAGCGCGAACTGGGAAGTGATCTGCTGATCCTTGTACTTCGAGTAGAACGCCGCCGCTGCGAGGCTGACGCGGCCACCCGCAGTGGTCGTCTTGATGCCCAGCTCGTAGGTGTCGACGAGCTCCGGGTTGTAGCCGTTCACCGTGCCCGGGAAGGCGAACGCGTCGCCACGCATGTCGAAGCCACCGGATTTGAAGCCGCGGCCGTACGAGGCGTACAGCATCAGCTCCTCCATCGGCTTGTAACGAACACTGGCGCGCGGCGTGAATTCGCTGAAGCTGCGCGAGTTGGCGTAGCTCGTACGCAGCAGGCCCGGCACAGCCGCCGGATTGCCGAACAGCGGGCTGCGCGGACCGGTGAAGTTCTGCCGATACACCGTGCCCGTCTTGTCATCGTTCGTATAGCGACCGCCGATGGACAAGGACCATTGATCGGTGAGATCGAAGCTCACGTCGGCGAAAGCGGCCTTGCTCTTCGTTGCCACCTCACCCGCCGTCGCAATCGTGAGATTCGCAATGCCCAGCACCGTGTCGAATGCGCCGGAGGCTGAGCCGTTCAGGTAGAACAGACCGGCCACGGCTTGCATGCGCGCGCCGGTCCACAACACCTGCAGCTCCTGCGAGAACTGGTGATCTTTGTAGAACGCCGGAACGTCGAGCGCATTGGTCGGACCCGCGTCGAAATCGATGAGCGTGTCCGTCTCGCCCTCGCGATAGGCGGAGATCGACTTGAAGGTGAGCGCTTCGCTCAGTTCCCACTGGCCGAGGAGCGAGCCGCCCTGGCTGCGCACGCTGTTGTCGTCGCCAATGCCGGCACGGTTGTCGTACACGTTCGAGAGCACCGTTGCGCCCGCCGCGAGCCCCAGGCCCGGCGCTTCGCGGTGGCCATGACGCGCGTTCGATTGATCGTCGAGATAGTCGCCTGACAGACGGAACAGAACCTCTTCGGTGGGCTTCCATTCCATCGTCGCGCGATACGCGTTCACGTCCTTGTTGTATTCCTCGGCGCCGGTCGAGAGATTGGTGCCGAAACCGTCGCGACGATAGACGGCCACTGCCCCGCCGATACCGAAATGTTCGCCGAGCGGCGTCGAACCGGACACGATGCCGTCGTGCTGCTGGAAGCTGCCGAGATTCACCTGCGCGTTGAGCCGCGGCTCGGCACCGATTGGCTTGGTTACGTACTTCACGGCGCCACCGATGGTGTTACGGCCGTACAGTGTGCCCTGCGGCCCGCGCAGCACTTCGACGCGCTCGATGTCGTACACGTCCAGCACGGCGCCCTGCGGACGCGCGATGTAGACGTCGTCGACGTAGAGTCCGACGCCAGGCTCGAAGCCCCACAACGGATCCTGCTGACCCACGCCGCGGATGAATGCGATGAGCGTGGAGTTCGAGCCGCGCGCTACCTGCAACGTGAGATTCGGCGTGGTCTGCTGAAGCGCCGTGATGTCCGACGCTGCCGTTTCTGCAAGCTGATCGGCCGAATAGACGCTCACGGCGATCGGCACGTCCTGCAGATTCTCGGCGCGACGGCGCGCAGTCACGACGACCTCAACCGGCGCAGCGCCGACGCCTTCGTCCGTCGAGCTTTGTGAGAAGGCTGGCTCTGCGCAAAGCGCGAGTGCTGCCAGCAGCCCTGTTGTTCTGGTGACCGTGTTCATGCAATCGCCCCCTGCATTTTTCAACGGTCGTTGAAAGATAATTCATCGACTGTTGAAGTTCAACAGTCGTTGCACTACCGGCGGGAGTCGCCGAGAATTCATGGCCTTATGCCAAGAGAAGCGGGCGCGACCCGGCTCAAGATCCTCGACGCGGCGGAGAAACTCTTCGCCCACCGTGGTTTCCACGGCGTATCGATACGCGATATCACGCACGCGGCGGGGGTCGACGTGGCGCTCGCCAACTATCACTTCGGCCCGAAGAAGAATTTGCTGGCGGCCGTGCTCGAGCGGCGCGCCCAGCTCCTGAACGACGAACGCCTCCACATGCTCGCGGAGGCCAAGCAGCGCGCCGCCCCTGCCCCGGCGAGCGCCGAGGCAGTGATCAACGCCTTCACGTACCCGCTGAACAACAAGTCAGCGCGCGGCGGCCCGGGCTGGAAGAGCTATTTCGCGCTCGTCGCACAGATCAACAACTCGCCCGAGTGGGGCGGCATCATGATGTCGCAGTACTTCGATCACGTGGTGCACGTGTTCATCGACGCGCTCCGCGAGGTTTTTCCGGAGTGCGACGAGCGGGAGCTCTACTGGGCGTACCATTTCCTCTCCGGCGCCCTGACGCTCACCTTCGCGGAGACCCGCCGGGTGGACAACCTCTCCGGCGGTCTCTGCAAGTCCACGGACCTGGACGCGGTCCACGAACGCCTGGTGCCCTTCTGCGTGGCGGGGTTCCAGGCCCTGTGCAACGGCAAGCCACCGGGCCCCCGCCGACCCCGCAAAAAAAAATGAGCCGGTCTGGCGTTCATTTCGGCTTCTATGAACGTATCCACAACGGGTATACCCATGGCTCCGAAAAAATTCGACCTTTCCGAAGACCTGTTAGGGCGCTGTGCAGCGCGCGCCGCGGGCTACGACCATGACCACCGCTTCTTCGCCGAGGATTTCGACGAGCTGAAGGAGGCTGGATACCTCCAGGCGGCTATCCCCGCGGAGCTGGGCGGCCACGGGCTCACCCTCGCGGAAGTCGTCCGCTTGCAACGGCGGCTCGCCTACTACGCCGCGCCGACCGCGCTTGCGGTCAACATGCACTTCTACTGGACGGGAGTCGCGGCGGACCTCTGGCGCGCGGGCGACAAGTCGCTCGAGTGGCTGCTGAAGGAGTCCATCCGCGGCGAGGTGTTCGCGGCGGGTCACGCCGAAAGCGGCAACGACATCCCGGTGCTGCTCTCCACGACGAAGGCTGAAAAGGTGCCGGGCGGCTACCGCTTCACGGGCCGCAAGTCCTTTGGCAGTCTCGGGCCCGTGTGGACGTATCTCGGCATTCACGGCCTGGATACGAGCGATCCGGCGGCCCCGAAAGTCGTGCACGCGTTCATGCCCCGGAGCACGAAGGGCTTTCGCGTCGAGGAAACGTGGGATGTGATGGGCATGCGCGCCACGCGCAGCGAGGACACGATCCTCGAAGGTGCGGTCGTGCCGGACAAGCTCGTGTGCCGCATCGTGCCCGCCGGCGCTGCCGGTCTCGATTACTTCGTGCTCGCGATCTTTGCGTGGGCGCTGCTCGGCTTCGGCAACATCTACTACGGTCTCGCGCGCCGCGCGCTGGACATGACACTCGAATCGGCGAAAACGCGGCGCTCGCTGGCGGTGTCGCGACCGATGGCCTACCACCCGGAAGTGCAGCATCGTGTGGCCGAGATGGGCCTCGCGATGGAAGCCATCGAGCCGCACCTGGATCGCATCGCTGCCGACTGGTCAGAGGGTGTGAATCACGGCGCGCAATGGCCCGCGAAGATCATGGCGGCCAAGTATCACGCCGTCGAAGGCTCATGGCGCGTGGTGGACCTCGCGCTCGAAGTGAGCGGCGGGTTCGGCATCTTCCGGCGCAGTGGGCTCGAGCGCATTTTCCGCGACGCCCGACTCGGCCGCTTCCATCCGGCCAATTCCATGCTGACGCACGAGCTCGTGGCGAAGACCCTGCTCGGCATCAGCCCGGATGAGATGCCGCGCTGGGGCTAGCCGCTACGCGAACATCGCGGGGCTGATCTCGAGCGCGACTTCCGAGATGCGATCGGCGGGTATTCCGGCCCGCCGCGCATGCTCGCGCACGGCTTCGACGCTCGGCGCGTCGTACTCGCAGTAGATCTTGCCCTCGACGTCGGAGACGTAGCTGCGGATCCAGCGGACCTCGGGCATGCCCTTCAGCACCTCAATGGACCGCTGGGCCGCAAGCGTCAGTTCCTCGCGCGACAGCGCGGGAATGTTGCGTTCGATGATGTACCGTGGCATTGCCCTACTCCTTCATCGCATTTCGTACGTTTTCGATTCGCTGGCGCATGCGTTCTTCGCCCGGGGCGTCGCTCAGCGCGCGCCGCAGCCCCATGGACTGTTCGAAGCATTCCTCAGCCGCTGCGAATCTTCGCCCGGCGAGGTGCACATCCCCAAGCGCTGCCAGCGCGTGCGCCTCGAGGAGCTGCTCACCGGTCTGGCGATTCAGGGCCACGCTCTCTTCCAAAGCGGTACGGGCTTCGTCGTGTCGGTTCAGACGTGCCAGCGTGACCGCCAGGCTGTTGAGCGCGAGACCCTCGTGCACCTTGTCTCCCAGGCGTCGCAGGAGCGCGAGCGCCTTTTCATAGTGCCGCAATGCCTGCGCGTAGCGACCGCTCTCCCACTCCATGATGCCAAGCGAGTTGCGCAAAGCGGCCTCGCGACTCTCCTCACCGAGCGTGGCAGCCAGCGCGAGCGCGGCTTCGGTGCGTTTGATCGCTTCGGACGTCGGGCCTCGCTTGCGCACGCTGCGCGCGATGCCTTCCAGCGCCGCCAGCTCCCCATGAGCGTTCCCCAGCGGGGCGTGCAGTGAACGCACCTTCTCCCATGCGGATTCAGCCGCTGCGCTATCGCCCGTGCGTTCGAGCACGGTGGCCACGCGGGTACACATCTCCGCCTCGCCGGCCCGATCGTCGAGTTGCGCAAACAGGCTCGCAGCCTCTTCGAGACGCGGCAACGCCTCCGCGTATCGACCTATGCCGAAGAGCACGTCGCCCAACGCGCGCAGGGATTGCACGAGACCGTCTGCGTGCCGTGCGCGCCGTGACAGCGCGACGGCTTCCTCATACGTCTGCAGGGACTCGTCGATCCGCTCCTGTTGCAACAGGACGTGCGCGATTGCCATCAAGTGGAAAGAGCGCTGGATGGGCAGCAGACGTACGCGCGCGATATTGTCGGCGAGCCGGAGGCTGTTCAACGCGCGGCTCAGGTCTCCCAGCGAGCGGTAGACGTTCGCCAGGTTCGAGAGGCAGTAGAGATAGGTCGTGGCGTCCTGCTCCAGCGCCGGCATCGCGATGGCCTCTTCCAGGCTCGCAAGCGCAAGCGAATATTCGCCCATGCCTTTCAGGATGACGCCCAGATTCGCCAGATCGGCCGCAACGGCGTACTCATCGCCGCGCTCGCGATTTCTGGCAAGCGTGCTCTCGGTGATGGCGCGTGCCTCCTCGTAACGCCCTTCGTGCCAGCGCAGGAGCCCGAGGCTCCGCAGGACGTGTCGTTCGAGCGTGACGTCACCTCGCTCCCGGCACAGGCGCAGGGCGGTGCTCAGCGCGCGGTCCGCCGCATCGAAGCGCTTGAGGAGCGTGGAGAGATCACCCTGGCGCAGATAGGCCTGCGACAACCGTTCGGACGAGCCGCGCGGTGCGAGCAACGAAATCAGCTCATCCACCAGTTGCTGTTGCCTGCCGCGCAGTCCGAGCGTTTCGCAGAGGCGCTCCTGCTGCAGCAGTACGGCTGTAAGGGTATCGAAGCGTTCGTCGCCTTCCGGAAGACGCTCAACCCATTCGCGCACGCGATCCAATGTCGCGAGCGCATCCACGAATTGGCTCAGCGCGCTGGCACGAGTGGCCGCGCGACGTCCGTGATGAATCGCCGACGCCCACGTTTCGGCGAGAGCGAAATGGTGCGCGAGCAAGGCGGCCTGTTCGTCGCTGCGTCCTGAAGGGCCGTGCTCGATGGCACGGCCGACCAGATTGTGCAGCGAGCGTCGTTGATGCCCGAGCAGGCTGTCGTAGGTCACTTCCTGCGTGAGCACGTGCTTGAACCGGTAGCAACGGCCCGACTGGCTCTCGGGTGCGCTCTCCCACGTTTGAATCAGGCCGACTGCGTTGAGCCGCTCGATCGCGCGCTCGGGCTGCGCCTGGCCGCCCAGCACTTTGACGAGCAGATCGTGGTCGAACTCGCGCCCGATGACGGACGCGACCCGCAGCACTTCGAGTGCGTCCCGGTCGAGACCGTCCAACCGCGCGCGAATCACGGCCTGCACGGTGTCCGGCAAGCGCAGCGTATCGATGCCTTTCTCGATCAGCGCGTGGCAGACCTCTTCGAGAAAGAACGGGTTGCCGCCGGTGCGCTCGAAAATCCTGCGGGCCAGTTCCGGCGACAAGTGCTCGACGCGCAGCACGCTCCTGATGATGGCGACGGAGCTGTCGAAGTCCAGCGGGCCCAGAACGACATCGGCATTCTCTCCAGGCACCGGGCGCGTCGTAACGAGGATGAGCACTGCGTGTGCCGCCAGTCCTGCGGCGAATCGGCGCAGGGTCTCGCGCGATCCGGCATCGCTCCAGTGCCAGTCCTCGAGCAGAAAGACGCTCGGCGCGACGCGTCCGAAGGCAATCAGAAACGTGGCCAACGCTTCGGAGACTTCGGCCTTCAGGAGATCGCCGCGCAGTTGGCGGGCCGCCGGCTGGCCGTCACCCGGTATTGCAAGCAGGTCGAGGTACAACGAAACGAACGGCTGCAGGCTGGAGTCTATGCGGATGATTCGCGCAGCCACGTCGTCCGCCGTGAGCTCGCCCTGCAGGTCGAGCGCTGCCTTCAGGATCTCGACGAATGGGAGATACGGGCCGCCTCCGCCGTACGAGACGCAACGAGCCTGCAGGATGCGCGCGTTCGCGGCGCTGATGCGCGCACGAAACTCATGCAGCAGGCGGCTCTTGCCGACTCCGGCTTCGCCTGCGACGAACACGAGCTGACCTTGTTGCGAGCGGGCTCGTGCGAAGTGCTCTTCCAGTGTGGCGAGCTCGGCGCTGCGGCCCGAGTACGGCGTGAGACCTTCGCGCTCGGCTGCTTCGAGACGCGTCTGCAATCCGGATTCGCCGATCACGCGGTATGGCGTTATCGGCGCGGACTCGGCCTGTGTGGCGAAGGGCTCATCGGGCGCGGTGCGCACGAACGGCGCGACGAGTCGCTGGCATTCGGGGCTGAGGAGAATCGCGTTGCGCCCGGCGCGGTCGGCGAGACGGGCTGCCACATGCACCGCCGTTCCTGTCACACCGTACCGCTGCGAACCGTCGGTCAGCTTGCGCGCGACGAGCGGGCCCGCGTCCAGGCCCGATTGCAGCTGCAGGGTCTGCGGCAGTTCGTTCGCGAAGCTGGCGCTCATTTCCTGCACGCGCGCGTGCAGCTCCATCGCTGCGCGCACGGCGCGCAGGTCGTTGTCCTCATGTCCGACGGGAATGCCGAAGAGGCAGCCGACCTCTTCGCCGAACACGTGATTCACGACGCCGCCGTGCCGCTCGGCGACGTCTGTCGCGATGGCGCGCACGCGGGCGGTGAGCTCTTCCAGTCGCGACGGCGCGAGATGCTCGACCACGGAAGCACAATCGGCCATCCGTGTGATCAGCACGGCTGCGCGGCGTCGCTCGCCGCTCGGCGAGATCGGGCCATCGTTCGCATGGGTCGCTTCGGAACGTGGGATGGCCGCCAGTTCTGCCGCGAGCTGCGTCATCGATGCCTGACGTTGCTCGGGACTCTTGGCCAGCGCCTTGCTCAAGACGACATCGATCGAGGCGGGCAGGTCCCTGCGCAATGTGGCAAGGGGCGTTGGCTCTGCGGTCAGCACCCGATCGCGCAAGGCCAGCGTGCCGTCGCCAACGAACGGCCGCGCGCTGGCGATCATTTCGTAGAGCACGACGCCCAGCGACCAGATGTCCGTGCGGAAATCCACTTTCTCGCCGCGCGCCTGCTCGGGGCTCATGTAGGCCGCGGTGCCGACGGTGGACTCGTGCAAGGCGAACGATTCGTCCGCGATGCGTGCGACACCGAAGTCGAGAATCTTCACCGCGCCGTCCGCGAGCAGCATGATGTTCGAAGGCTTCACGTCCCGGTGGATCACGCCGGACTCGTGTGCTTTCGCCAGCCCGTTTGCGATCTGTATGCCGATTGCGATCGCTGCGTCGAGGATGAGCGGGCCGCGTTCGAGCCGCGTCTTCAGCGTCTCGCCGTCATATAGCGCCATCGCGATGAACGGCTGGCCGTCGGCCGTGCCACCGATCTCGTGGATGGTGCAGATGTTGGGGTGATCGAGCGCGGCCGCTGCGCGAGCTTCGAGCAGGAAGCGCTGGCGTGCGTCAGGCTCCGCGACCAGGTGCGGCGGCAGGAACTTCAGCGCCACGTGGCGCCCGAGCCTCTCGTCGCGCGCCTTGTGGACGAGGCCCATGGCGCCGGAGCCAAGCGGTTCCAGCACGGTGTATTGCGCCACCTTGCGGCCATGCCAGTCCATGGCTGAGACATGCTCGCGCAACTGCGCGGGGGCTGTGATCTTCGCGGCGAGCTGATCCAGCATGCCTGCGCATTCGTGGCTATCGAGCAGCGACTGCACTTCCTGGCGCAGATCGGCATCGCCGGCACATTGCTGTTCGAGCAACTCGCCGCGCTTGGCTGGCTCGCACTCCAGCGCGGCGCTGAATACGTCCTGCACTCGCATCCATCGCTCGGCAGACATGAGCGATGCCGGCTGGCTCACTTGCGCAACTCCCGGTTCAGCCACGCGCGGGCGACGGCCCAGTCACGCTTTACAGTCGCCGGGGAAGTTTCGAGCACGTCTGCGGTTTCCTCTACGCTCATGCCACCGAAGAAGCGACATTCGACGATTCGTGCATGCCGCTCGTTGATGATGGCGAGACGCTGGAGCGCTTCGTCGAGCGCGATGAATTCGTCCGGCCGCTCGGTGACGGCGATGAGCGCGTCGTCTTCGAGCGTTTCGGGCGCGCGACCTCCCCCACGCTTCTGGCTGCGACGCGCGACCGCATAGTCGATGAGAACCCGCCGCATGGCCTGCGCCGCCAGCGCAAGAAAATGCGCGCGGCTCTGCCATCGGATGCGTTCCAGCTTGGCCAGCTCGACCCACGCCTCGTGCACGAGCGCAGTCGTGCACAGCGTGTGGTTCGCGCGCTCGCCACGCAGCTGCCGCCCGGCAATCCGGCGCAGCTCTGCATACACCAGTGTAAATAGCTCATCCATGGGGCACCGCGGTCGATCTTACGGCCGGCCGCTGAGGCGCCTCAATGGTTGAGCCGGTTTGCCGGCGTTTTTGGCTTCTTAGCGACCGAAAATCGCGTCCATCATTGCCGGGAGATTCCCGAGGGCGATATTGATCTGTGTCATTGCGCTGATGCGCTCGCCAACATCGTCCGCATAGCGACTTCCCGCGGGGCCGGGCCCGAGGCCCCAGAGCTTGGCGTACATCTCGGGCTTCAGCTGGATACGCCAGGTCTTGAGGGCGTAGGCGCGGGCGAGCTCTCTTTCCTGTTCGTTCAGCGGGGCCATTGCTCGCGGACGCCGGCCCAGAACGGGGCGGCCTCGCCGAAGAAACGTGGCATGTCGCCGCGATTGCCGCCAACGTGCTCTTCCAGCACAGCAACGTCTCTAGACCGTGACAACAAAGACGGCGTGCGAGATGAAGGAGACGCGCGCTGCCGCTCATCCCTTTCGACGCGCGCGTGAATTTCTGCATGTTTACGCAGAAATTCAGATGGAGCGAGCCGTCGTTTTCATAGACATTGGGCGCATCCTCACTGATAGCGGAGTAGCCATGAAAGTCTTCACGCATTCCTTACCCGAGCTCGAAGCAAAGATCACGGAGCTGGCCGGGCATCTCAACTCCGCCAACTACCGGCTGCTCCAGCTCATCGCCGAGTTCGACCAGCGCACCGGCTGGGCGGCGTCGGGGACGCAGTCGTGTGCGCACTGGCTCAACTGGAAGTGCGGCATCGACGTCGGCGCGGCGCGCGAGAAGGTTCGTGTGGCCAATGCGCTCGCTGGGCTGCCTCGTATCTCTGCCGCCATGGCGTGCGGCAAGCTGAGCTACTCCAAGGTTCGCGCGCTCACACGCGTGGCGGCGCCGGAGACCGAAGGGTTGTTGCTCATGATCGCGCTCCACGGAACGGCTCACCATGTGGAAACAACTGTTCGCTGTTTCCGCCGGGCGAAGGAAGCCGAAGAGCTCTCACGCGAAGCCCTGCAGCAGGCCGCGCGGAAGCTGACGTATTTCCATGACGCAGACGGGTCACTGATTGTGCGAGCGACATTGCCCGCAGAGGCCGCCGCGCTCTTCAAGAAGGCGATCGACGCGGCGATCGAGGCGACAGAGCGGAGGGACGTTTCAGCTGAAACGTCGCACGGCTCGGGTGACGACAGCGCTCACTCGCCAGCGAATGAAAGCCCAACACCAGGAGAGCGGCCACCCCTTGCTGTCCGCCGGATCGATGCGCTCGCGCGAATAGCAGAGAGCTTTCTGGCCCACGGCGCGGAGGTGCTTTCCAGCGGCGACCGCAGCCAGATCATCGTTCACGTCGATGCGCAAACACTTCGGGAAGGCTGCGCAGGCCGCTGCGAGCACGAGGACGGCCCCGCCCTCCCAATCGAAACCGCACGCCGCCTCGGCTGCGATGCGAGCGTCGTCTCAATCATCGAGAACGAAGACGGCGAGCCGCTCAATGTGGGCCGCAAGACGCGCACGATCCCGCCCGCACTTCGCCGTGCCCTCCGCTCCCGCGATCGCGGCTGCCGTTTCCCTGGCTGCAACAACAAACACTACGTAGACGGCCACCACATTCGTCACTGGGCCGACGGCGGTGAGACGCGCCTTTCCAACCTCGTCACCCTGTGCAGATTCCATCACCGATTCGTTCACGAAGGCGGCGTCGCCCTTCGCCTCCAGGCTGACGGCGCTCTGCAATTCGTGATGAAAGACGGCCGCACGCTCGACTCACCAATGCCCGTCCGCCCCGGTGCCGAGCACGGGCCACTCGCTCAAGACATCCTCCAAGGCGACTGGACCCACATGTTCGCGACCCACACAACAATGGACATCGCAATCACGCCAACAACTGCCGTCACTCTCTGGACCGGAGAATCGATGGACTACTGCACGGCCACCGAAGCGCTCCTCTACCAAACCCGCCACGCCCAGCGCACACAAGCGGCCATTGACGTTTCAGCTGAAATGCCAGCACTCCTCACTGATCAACGTCCCAACTGAACCGTCACGCACCCAATTCAACGTTTCAGCTGAAACGCGGATGACCCGATTGATCCGGCGGGCAGCGAGCCGGCAACGCCGGCGTCCGCTTTTCCGTACGACAACCCAACGTGTGGCAGCAGCGCCCGCGCGCAGAACACGCGCGCGCCTCCCGCCCACGCCCGATGCGCATCGCGCTAAACCACTTCAGCGCCTGCCACCCCGAGCGCGCGCATCAGGATGCGGGCGAACTCGGGGCCGATGCCTTGTTCTTCGTGTTTGAAGTAGACGTAGACGTCGGAGCAGTGGGAAGTCTTCTCGCGAATGACGCTACCCCACCTTTCGATGTCGGCGGGCTTATAGCCTTCGTCGCGGAGACGGAAGTAGGCATAGTTCGCCGTGATCTCGACCGGCGTGGAGAACTTCTCGCTGTCCGCCACGCATAGCGCCAAGTTCCGTGCACGGAGGCGAGCGAACACTTCTTCATCCATCCAGGTCGGATTGCGGAACTCGAAAGCGGCGCGCACGCCTTCGGGAAGCGTAGCGATGAAGGAATCGAGCGCGGCGACATCCTTCTTTGCGAACGGCGGCAACTGAAACAGCAGCACGCCGAGCTTCGGGCCGAGAGTGTTCGCCACGGTAAGGAAGCGGGCGGTGGCATCGGCGCAATCCCGCAAGCGTGCGATATGCGTGATGCCCTTCGGCGCTTTCAACGTCAACTGATAGCGCTCAGGCGTCGCAGCGCTCCATTGGGCAACCAGCTCCTCGTTCGGCATCCGGTAGAACGTGTTGTTGATTTCAACCGTCGGAAAGCGCGCCGCGTAGTAAGGCAGCATCTGCGAGGTTGGAAATTTTTCGGGATAGAAACTCCCGCGCCACTCGGGATAGCTGTAGCCCGACGTGCCAATCCAGATAGCCATGTCAGCGGCTGGCGCTGCCGGTCACCAGGCGTCGATACTGTCCGAGATGGCGAATGGCGTGTTGCGGCTTGCCGAGCGATTCGTACAGCCGCGCCAGGTTGAAATGACAGTCGGCGAGCGTCGGGTCTTCGTCGATCGCCTTCATGTAAGCCTGCAGCGCAGGCCCGGTGCGCCCGAGATCTTCGAGCAGCACACCGAAGTTGAACATCAGCAGTGGATCGGCGCCGGCTTCATCCAGCCCGCGGCGATACACGCGCTCGGCCTCGCGAATCTTGCCCTGCTCGTGCAGCAGGCGTCCCCAGTTGATCCACGCAGAAACGTTCTTCGCGTCGTCGTTCGCCGCGCGCTCGTACGCGTTCAACGCCGCAGGTGGGTCCGTGTGTTCGAGCTCCAGCGCCTTCTCGAACCAGTCCTCAGTCTCGGGTTGCACCGGCTCGCGACGCTCAACCACGCGCAACACACCGTTCTCGACCTGCACGTCGAGCCCGAGCACGTACTGTCCGTCATCAACCTGGAAATGGCTCGTGCCTTCACGCACGACGACGCGATCGCCTACCGCGCAGATACTGAGACCCGAAAGCGGCGCCTCCTGCGGCAAATGCTTGCGCAGATCATCGAGTGAGCGACGAATCCGCCGCCGCGACACCTTCGCCTGAATGAGCGCGCTGGCCGCGCGCAGCACGATGAGATCCTGGAACGAGAAGCGCAATTCGCGCCGGACACCACGCGCCGGCTTGACGAAGCCGCCCGTCACCAGTCCGCGGATCGTTCCGCGAGACAGCCGCAGGACACGTTCTACGTCCCGCACGCTGTATGACTGCATTCCTGAACCTGCGCTGGGTTACCGCCGGCTCGCCTTGCGCGCAGTCTTTGCAGGCTGTTCGACGCGCTTCGGGGCCTTGCGGGGGCCGAGTTCTGCGGTCGACGTCCGTGCCGATTCCGTCTTCTCGAGGCTGGCGCGCAGCGCTTCCATCAGGTCGATGACCTTGCCTCCTGTTTCCGGCTGCACTTCGGAAATGGAGATTTCCTGGCCTTGAACTTTCTTGTCGATCTCGGCCTGGATTCGCGCCCGCACCTCATCCTTGTAGGACGCGGGATCGAATGTGGGATTGGTCTGCGAATCGATGAGCTGGCGCGCGAGTTTCAGCTCCGCTGGCTTCACTTCCGGCTTCGGCACTTCCACTTCCGTCGAAGGCCGCACGTCCGCTGCGAAATGAAGCTGCTGCAGGGTGAGCACATCGCCGATGGGTCGCAGCGCCACGATGTACGCTTTGCCGCGCACGGCCCAGCGCCCCACTGCCACGAGCTTCGCTTCCTTCATCGCCTCGCCGAGTAACCCGTAGGGTTTCGCCGCACCCTTGTCCGGCGAGAGATAGTACGTCTTGTCGAAGTACACCGGGTCGATGGATTCCATCGGCACGAATTCGGAGATTTCGATGGAGTGCGTGCCCACTTCGTCCAGCGCCTTGATCTCTTCCGGCGAGAACTGCACGTACTGGTCCTTCGCGAACTCGTAGCCTTTCGTCATCTCGTCGCGTTCGACGATCACGCCTTCCTTCTGGCAGATGTACTGCTGCTTCAGGCGCGAGCCGCACGTCTTGTGCAGCAGGTTGAACGAGATCTGGCTGCCGGACTGCGTGGCGCTGTACAGCTTCACCGGTATGGCGACCAGACCGAACGATATGGTGAGTGATCCGATGGAGCGGGCAGCAGCCATGACAAGCCTCGTGAGCGTCCGTTAGTCAGGGTGTTCGGTCATTTTCGACCGGTACTTCCGAAAGCCTTCGTAAGACTCTGTTTCGACGTGAATACATCATGCCACCGGTCGCGCTGTTTTTCCAAGCGGTCCAGCACGTTTCCGACCCGGAAATCGAGCGGCTCGGCGGCTTCCAGTTCCTCCCAGGTCAGCGGCATGGATACCGGTGCACCCGCCACCCCGCGCGGAGAGTACGCCACGTTGAGGGTCTTGCCACGGACATTCATGTTGTGGTCGATGAAGATCTTGCCCGTGCGTTTCTCGGTGGCCCATTCCATGGTGATCTCGCGGGGATGCTCCCTCATCACGTGCCGGCCGACCATCTCGCAGATGTGCCGGGCCTCATCGAAGGTTACCGTACGATCGATTGGCACGAACACGTGCAGGCCGGTTTTACCGGACGTCTTCACCACTGCACTGAGCTTCATTTCCTTCAGCAACTCCCGGATCCAGAAGGCCACCTGCCTGCCGCCCGAGAACCCCTTCTTGTTGAGCTCCGGCTCGGCGCCCTTCGCCTCCTGCCCCGAGTAGATGTACGGGTCGATGTCGAACACCAGGTAGTCGGGGTAGTTGAGGATGGATGCCTCCAGTGTCTCGAGGCTCGACGCAAACTCCGTGCCTTCGGTGGCCGCATCCGGCCCGACGCGCGCTCGCGAGTGCCAGACGTGGAATTCGAGGGTGCCGTTCTGCCCGAGCCACAGGAGCGTCGGCAGGTTGTTCGCGAGGATGTAGTCGTGCTTCTCGTCCTTGTGCTCCGAGAACACGGTGATCATCTCGACGAAGTCCGGCCGCGAGGCATCCCAGTGCTTCTGGTAGAAGCGCTGGCCATCGATCCCTTCGGGCATGCGGATCATGGTGAGCGGCCGGTCCTTCAGGTGCGGCAGCATGAAGGACGACACGGCGGCAAGGTACCGGATGAAGTCCCGCTTCGTGATCGCGGGCTGCTTGAAGCGCTCGTCGGGCGGCCAGTACATGCGATCGAGATTGGTGAGCTTGATGGTCGCCTTGCCGACCGCGAGGGTGAGCTGCTTCGCATCCCCCTTGAGCTGGTCGAGGATGCCGCCCACTTCGTCCGCGGGAGTCGGGGTTGCCCGGGCGGGCTTGCGCTTCTCCGCGGCCTTCGGAAATCCCTTGATGGTCTTCGGGGCGATGTCGTCCCGTTCACGCATGAACACCGGCGCGCGGAGCATGCCGTCCGGCGTCCAGTCGTTGAAGGTGATCTCGACGACCAGCTTCGGCTCGACCCACGTCGTGGGCCGATGGAGTGGCGGTTTTTCTGCGAACGGTGAAGTTTCGCGCGTGATGCTCGAAAACTTATCGAGCAGCCGCGGCACGATGGCTTCCGTCAGCCCCGACCCGGCATGGCCGGCGTATTGCAGCTTGTTGCCGGCGTAGTAGCCGAGCAGCAGCGCACCCAGCGGCTCGCGTGCACCTTTGCCCTTGGTGTAGCCACCCACCACGAACTCCGCGGTCTGCGTAGCTTTCACCTTCAGCCACACGGCCGCGCGCTTGCCCGCGAAGTACTTGGCATCCTTGCGCTTGGCGACGATGCCTTCGAAGCCGCTCGCGAGAGAAGCCTCGTAGAGCTTTTGCGCATCGCTGCTCACGTGCACGAGCTGGATGTGCGACGACGGCAGCAGGCATTGCGAAAGATAGCGGCGCCGGTCGACATACGGCGCATTGCGCAGGTTCAGCCCGGCGAAATGCAGCATGTCGAAGCACACGAACACGACCGGCGACAGGCGCTGCGCCTCGCCGATTTCCTTCGGCGTCTTGAGCTGCGCACGATTCTGCAGCAGGTTGAAGGACGGGCGGCCGTCGGCATCCAGCGCAACGATCTCGCCATCCAGCACCATCGTGTCGATTGCCTGAGCCGCGAGATCGGCGACGACCTCGGGGAAGAACGAGGTGTAGTCGATCCCTCTGCGCGAGATGAGCTGGACGCTGCCGTTCTCGATGAACGCGAGCACCCGATAGCCATCGAGCTTCGGCTCGAACAGCCATTGGTCGTCCGTGTCGGCAACCGTGCCCAGCTCCGCGAGCATGGGACCGAGCTTCTTCGGTATCGCTTCTGCGGGGCCGGACGGTGCGAGGAGCGTGGGGTCGAAGCGCTCGCCAGGCGGGGCGCCCGCATCCAGGTCATCGAGCGTGAGCCCCGTCAGCACGGATTGATTGCGAGAGAGCACATCACCGCTGTTCGCGAAGCGATCGCGATGCTTGATGAGCAGCCACTGCTTGGGGTCGCCGCTGGTTTTCACCAGCGTGAACGAGCCTTTGATCTTCTCCCCGCGCATGAAGAAGCTGACCCTGCCGTCCGCCAGCTCCTTGCGCAGCCGCTCCTCGGCTTCGGCGCGATTGCCGAACGAGTACCGCCCGCCCTCGTCCGGTGAGTAGACGCCGCAGTCCCAGACGATCATGTTGCCGGCGCCGTACTCCTTTTCCGGAATGACGCCTTCGAACGAGGCATATTCGAAGGGATGGTCCTCGGTCTGCACGGCGAGGCGCTTTTCGGTCACCTCGTACGAAGGTCCCTTCGGCACGGCCCAGCACTTCAGCACGCCATCGAGCTCCAGGCGCAGGTCGTAGTGCAAGCGCCTTGCGGCGTGCTTCTGGATGACGAACAGGAGCGGCCCCGCGCGGGCGACGATCTTCGGCGCCGGCTCGGGCGTCTTCGTGAACGTGCGCTTCGCGGAATAGGTGTCGAGCGGGCGGGAGGCCATGGACGGAAGTCTATTATGCTTCCCTGCATGATCGACAAATACGGCTCTTGTGACGAGTTGGCCCAGGTCGAACGCTACGGTACGGACTATCGCATCCATACAGTTGTGCGGCCGACCTCACCTGTGGCCATCGTTGCACCCCATGGGGGCGGCATTGAAATCGGCACTTCGGAGCTGGCCGCGCTCATCGCCGGGGACGAGCACAGTCTGTTCGCCTTCGAAGGGCTGAAATCGTATGGCCTGAACCGGGACCTGCACATCACCAGCCACCGGTTCGATCATCCGGAGTGCCTGTCCTTGGTATCCCGTTGCCAGGTGGCGCTGGGCATCCACGGGTGTCGGGGCGAGTCCCATGTATACGTGGGCGGGCTGGACGGTGAGCTGACCACTCTGCTGACGGACCACCTCAACGCGGCCGGCATCCGCTCGAGCGCGGAAGGGCACCAGTATCCGGGCCGCAATCCGCTGAACATCTGCAATCGGGGCACGCGCGGCCGCGGTGCTCAAATCGAAGTCACGCGGGACCTGCGTGATGCTTCGGGGCGCGAACGCGTCGCTCACGTAGTCCGCCGTGCCCTCGCGGACTACGTGGCTGCCTATCTATGACGCTCGCGCGCGGGTGTGAGCGGCCTTGCGTGCAGCGGCCGAGCGACTGGTTTTCGAACGGCGGCTCGCAGCTGAGCGGGCTTGCCTCGCCAATGCCCGATGCGAGGCGGCGCTCCGACTCTCGCGCTTGAGCGCGTTGACAGTTGCGCGTGAGCGCTTCGCACTCGCCTTGCGTCGGCTGGGCGCGCCATGACCACGCGCGTAGTCACGCGATGCGCTCTTGCGCGTTCGCGCGGATGCGGCGCCTTTCTTCGGCGGTTTCAGGTTCACGCCCGCCCGACGCGCCTTCGACAGTCCAATGGCAATGGCCTGCTTCGTCGACCGCGCCCCATGCTTGCCTTCACGAATGTGGTCCATCTCTTCGCGAACGAATTCGCCGGCCTGCGTGGACGGCGACTTGCCTTGCCGCTTGTCGCGTTGGGCTCGTTGGAGGGTTCGTTTCTCCGGCATGACGTTCTCCAGATTCGACTGTAAACGCCGGATGGAGCAGCACTATTCGTGCCGCGCGTTGCTCAGCTCCACTCGGAGATGATGAAGCGCAACGTGCCGGTGATTCCAGGCGAGCGCGGTGCTGTCGCATCTCCGGTGACGAAAGGCACGGTGACCTCGACGCTTCCGCCGCGCAGATTCTTCGTCGGAATCGGCGTGCTCGATTGCCCGACGTTGTCGCTCTGCCAGTCGTAGGACACTTTCCAGTCTCCATCCTCTGTCTGCGGTGGAGTGAGCTCGATCACCACGGAATCCCGGAACAGGTACTGGCCTTCGTAGTGCCGGTTCGGCCAGAACTTCTTTTCCACTTCATAATCCGGCACACGCACGCCGAGCGTGAGGCTGTACGCGAGCGTCGGGCGGTTCTGGTTCACACGAAAGCGGTTTGCGAGAAACACCGTAGAGAGATACACGCGACGCGCCCACTTCTTCGCTGGATCACGCAGATCGACGTGTGTGCGGCAAGCAGGCGAGTCTTCTTCCGAGATGCGGCGGCTCAGATACCAGCGACCGCCCCGCGGCGAGGCGAGCATTTCGAACTGGTAGAGCCCATTCAGCGATCCCTTCTTGTCCGCTGCTTCCAGCTCCTGCGGCACGCGGATGTCCTCGATGTCCACCCAGATGTCGACCCGCACGTCGCCAAACAGAAAGCGCACCAGGTTCTGGTACGACTCTTCGCTATTCACGATGCCGAAATGCCCCGAGTGCGAGCGGTACGCGTAGGCCGTCGCAGACGGCACGGAGACCTGCCCTCTCGCATTCACGCCCCACACCGACGCATTCGCCACGCGCACGAGACCATCGCTCCCATGCCCCGCGAACGTGCGCGAGATGCCGGCACCGGCGCCATAGTCGCCGCGATTCGTGCCGACCATGCAGAACACGCGGCTGGACGGAAACACCTCCTCGGGCAACCAGTCGACGCGCTTCGTGCGCTTGAAGATGGCTTCGAGACCGAGGTACTCCGCCATGCGCTCGCGGTTGAAGTTGTCGATGTCGTTCACGCCGAGCCACTCGGGCACGTTGATGCCCGCGAGATCGATACCGTTGTGGGGCGTGGCATAGGTGAAATACTTGTCCACGCACTTGCGCGCGGTGTCCGTGCCCAGCTTCGAGTTCTGCAGAAAGGCGCGACACACGAGCCCGCCCATCGAATGGGCCACGAGATAACAGCGGAAATCCTTCGTCGCGACGTTGTTGGCCGGATCCGCGCAGACGAGCTCACGCACCTTGAGGATCAGATCGCTCAGGCCGCGCGCGAACTGCTCGATCTCGGGCGTCTTCGCATTGCCGAGCAGGCTCGATGCGGGCTCGTAGTAGCGATAGATGACGACGGACCGCGAGGCAATGGTGCCGGTCCAGTCCGGATCGAGAATGTCGACGCCATTCCGGAACACATCGGCATATCCGTAGTCGGACTGCAGCCGCACCAGCGGCGACTCGAAAACGAACTTCTTCGGCGCCTGTTTTGGATCCGGCGTCGCGCGCAGCACGGTGGAGCCGATGTTGAAGCCGCAGAACGGGTCCGCCGTGGTGTCGTCGATCTCATTTCGGGACATGGCGTAGCCACGCACGTAAATGATCGGCCGGAAGCATGCGTCGTCTGTCATGATTCGCCTCGGGTTGCTGGAAGAGAGTCACAGATGGCACTGATCGTAACTGGAGCATCGGGCAATTTCGGGCGCGGCGCCGTCTCGGGCCTGCTCGCGCACGTTCCCGCGAAAGAGCTGATTCTCGTCTCGCGCGACCCAGGCAAGCTCATGCACTACGCCGGCCTGGGCGCGACGGTACGGCGCGGAGACTTCGACGACGCCGCGTCATTGGCCACCGCGTTTGCGGGCGGCCACAAGATGCTCATGATCAGTGCGATGCGCGTGGGCAAGCGCATCCGCCCGCACACGGATGCCATCGAATCCGCCGTGAAAGCGGGCGTGAAGCATATCGTCTACACGTCCACCATCGGCGCCACGCCTGACAATCCTTCTCTGGCGGTGAACGACCATCGGATGACGGAAGAGGTCTTGCGCAGATCGGGCATTGCCTGGACTGCCTTGCGCGACAGCCAGTACATCGATGCCATCGTCGAAGCGGCCGCACCGATCGCCATCGCCAATGGGCGCTGGATGGCGAGCGCCGCGGAAGGGAAAATCGCGCCCGTCACACGCCAGGACTGCATCGATTGCGCCGTCGCCGTGATGGCCGCGCCGACGGGTCACGAGAACACGGTGTACAACATCACCGGACCCGAGCTCCTCTCTTATCGGGACATCGCCCGCATCATCGCGGAAGTCTCCGGCAAGCCTATCGAGTATTGCAGCGTGACGGATGACGACATGTACCGGATGTTCGACTCCCTGGGCATTCCGCGCGAGCCCGTGGACGATAACGTGGTCGGTGGCGTGCCCTGGTGCAGCGACGACATGGTTTCGTTCGAGCGAAGTATCCGCGAAGGCCGCTTCGCCGTCATCACGGATGACGTGCAGAAACTCTCGGGCCATCCGCCTCAGTCCCTGAAGAAGTTCGCGCTGCTTAAGCTCGCTTCCGCAACAGTGTGAGGCCTTCGCCGATCGGCAGCATGGAGAGGTCGACGCGTTCGTCGTGGTGGACGTGATCGTTGAAGGCACGCAACGCGCACTGGATTGGACCTTCCTTGCGAATGATCGGTGCGCCTGAGACCGCGAGCGTGTTGTCGGCCGCGATGAGCCCGCCGGGGCGGATGAGCTGGAGCAGCTTCTCGTAGTACGCGATGTAGTTCGGTTTGTCGGCATCGACGAACGCGAAGTCGAACGTGCCCTGCCCGCCTTGCGCGAGCAGCTCGTCGAGCGTCTTCAGACCGGGCTGCAAACGCAGGTCGATGCGCGATTCGACGCCCGCTTCGCGCCAGAACGGGCGGCCGATGCGCGTCCACTCGTCGCTGACATCGCACGCGATGAGCTTCCCGTCGGCCGGCAGAGCGAGCGCAACGGCCAGCGCCGAGTAGCCCGTGAACGTGCCGATCTCGATGCAACGGCGCGCGCCGATCAGGCGCACGAGAAACGCCATGAACTGGCCCTGCTCGGGGCTGATCTGCATTTCCGCTTCAGGATGCGGGGCAGTCACCTCGCGCAGGCGCGCGAGCGCCGGGTGCTCGCGACTCGAGGTCGCAAGCAGGTACTGGTAGACGTCTTCGGCCAGGGTGTTCGTTCTGACTGACATATCAATCTGACTTGAAGCCGATGCGCGCGTGGGTGCCGTCGCAGAAGGGCTTCGTGTTGCTGCCCCCGCAGCGGCAGAGTTTTGCCTGGATGACGCGCGCCACCACGCGGCCCGTGCCGCTGGTGATTTCGAGATTGCCGCGCACCTGGAGCGGGCCATCGGGTTGCGGGTCGATGGCCAGCGGACCGTCGCGCACGGCGAGCATGTCGGCCTTGCCGGTGGCCGGCTCGCCCGACGCGGCGAAATGGGCGTCGTGGTGCGAGCCGTCGCAGAACGGTTTGTTTTTCGAAGCGCCACAGCGGCAGAGGGTTGCGCGGTAGCCGATGGCATCGCCGTTGAGGCGTATTTCGGCGCGCACGGCGTAGGGGCCGGCTTCTCTTATTGCTATGAGATTCACCGGAGGGGGTTGCTCGTCGTGTTTGCCGTCCTTGCGGGTGTAGCGGATGGCGCCTGAGGGGCAGGCGTGGGCTATTTCTACGAGTCTGTCTACTTCTATACCGTCGGGGTTGATCCACGGGCCCTGGACGTTGGCGAGGAAGACTTTGGGGGCGCCGGTTACGCAGAAACGCGCGTGAATGCACTTCTTCGTTTCGTAGAGGAGCGTTAGATCGTTGCCCTCGATGTGTTCGGTGCCGTTGATTACCGTTGGGGTCGGAATGCCTGTCGCGGTTTTTGAGGGTGCGGGAACTCCGACGGACGATGGGGTAGCTCCGTTTGTCGCTGACTGCGTCGTCGAAGAAAAGCCTCTTGTCGCACGTTGAGACAAGGAGGTCAGCAGGCGCGACGCGGAGACGGCACGCGGGTCGCCGGATTTGGCGCATACGACGGCGGCGTCGGCGATTTCGGCTATGCGCTCGATGAAGTAGCGATTGGCGCTGGGGCCGGGGAGGACCGGAGCGGCATCGCGCAGGGCGGTGAAGGACATGCCGGCATTGCAGCCGGGGTTGGAGGGGCCGGCGGGCAGGCGCGCGGCGCGCTCTGCGAGATGCGAGGCGGCGCGCATGAGGCCCAACGCGAGATCGACTGCCAGCGCCTTTTCAGGCGCGGGCCGGCGCACGGTGTACGAGTACGCGAGCAAACGAAGCATCTGCGCATAGCAGGCGTTCGCGATGTCCACTGTGACGAACGCGTCTTCGTTCTCGATCCACACACGCCCTTGCGGACGCATCGGTGGCCGCAACACCGGATTGACGGCCGCCGGATACGCGGGTTGGAACGAAGGATTCGCGGCCTTCAGTGCCGCAAGCTCCGAGCGAACGGAAAGGAAGCGCTGATAGTGGGACCCGCTGGCGTCCTCACGCGCGCCCTCTCCCTGCGTCACGATGGCATCGAAGGCTGCCAGCGCGGTCTTGAGGCATATGACGGGCTTCGCCCCGGTGAGCGTGACTTCCGCCTCCGAGAGTTGCAGGTTCGGATCGCCACAGAACGCCGTGGACTCACCCAGGCGCTCCACGAGCTTGCGCAGATTCTCGCCGAGCTTCGTGTAGAACACGCCCACGGTCTCGTAGTCGGTTCCCATAGGGGTGAGACGCAGCCGCGGGCTGCCGCGACGGAACGGCCACTCGGGCGCAAACCCTTCCCCGTCCGGCTCGGTCGAGCCTTCGGGACGCTCGAGATGAATAAAGTGCTGAAGCACCGCCTCGTTGAAGGGGGCGAGCTTCACGACGATGCCGGCCGGTAGTGCACCCGGATCGAGCGGAAAGTTGCTGCGACCGAAGCGCGGCGAGGCCCCGAGCGCTGCCGTGATGTTCCAGACGGCCGCGAGGTGGCCCATTTCGTCGATGGCCACATCGAGAATCGTCTGGCGCCAGCGCGCCACGGCCGCCGCTTCGTCCCTGGACAACCCCTCGCCTTCCCCACTGCGCAGCGTGAACGCCGCGTAGAGATAGGTGCACATCAAGTTGTGCTCGAGCTCGGCGGCTTCGTATAGCGCGGAGATGACGTGTTCGCGGCTCATGGGTCCAGTCACGATACCGCACCTGTCAAGCCCCGTCAGTATCCCGGTCGGGAGACGAAAGCTGACGGCTTCGTAATACGACCTCGACGAAGCCGCATGTATTCTCGGACGATGCGTGTGCTGGTTGTCGAAGACGATCACGTCGTGGGCGACGCCGTTCAACGTGCGCTCTCGCTCGACGGTCATGCAGCGGACCACGTGGACACCGCCGAACGTGCGAAAGCAGCGCTGCATGCCGAAACGTTCGACCTTGCGATCGTAGACATTGGATTGCCACGCGAAGACGGGCTGCAGCTCGTGCGCGATCTGCGTCGGCGCGGCCGCACCGTACCCGTGCTGATGCTCACCGCGCGCGATGGCCTGCAGGATCGCGTGAACGCGCTCGATCTCGGCGCGGACGACTATCTCACGAAGCCATTCCAGGTCGCGGAGCTGCTCGCCAGATGCCGCGCGCTCGTGCGCCGTGCGAACGGGGTGACGAGCACGGAGGTCGTGTTCGGCTCGCTGAAGCTCGATCTCGCGCACAAGCAGGCGACGATCGACGATGAGCCGCTCGAGCTCACGCGCCGCGAATGGTCCGTGCTCGAATGTCTCGTGCTGAACGCGGGCCGCGTCGTGTCGAAAGAGAAGCTCATGAGCGCGGTGGCGAGCTGGAACGATGAGCTCACGCCCAATGCCGTGGAAGTGTACGTGTCGCGCCTGAGAACCAAGCTCGGCGACGCGATCGTCATCCGGGTGATCCGTGGCCTCGGTTATCGCCTCGACGATCACAGATCCTAGGAACGCGGCATCCATCCGGCGGCGGTTGCTCGCGCTGCTGGTGGTGCCGGCGATTCTCGTGCTGTTCGCCGGCACGGTGAGCGACTACGTCTCGAGCATCAACCCCGTGCGCGATGCATACGATCGCGCGCTCGGCGATGCCGCTTTCGCGATCGCGGGCTACGTGCGAACGAGCCCGGACGGACGCATGTCGCTGGTGCTGCCTGAAGAAGCCATCGGCATGCTGCGCGCGGACGCGCTCGATTCCTTTTACTTCCGCATCTCGGCACCGGATGGCTCGCTCATCGCGGGGGACAGCGATCTGCCGGAGGCACACCGGACCCTTGCGAACCCCTCGTTCCAGACATCGAAGTACCGTGGCGAGCCGACACGGATCGTCAGCTACCGAAGCCTCTCGAATTCCGGCGAAGTCACGACCACGGTCGCCGAGACGATGAACAAGAGAGAGCGGGTGCGCAGGCAACTCCTCTCGGCGGTACTCACGGCGGACTTCGTGGAGCTCATCGCAATCCTCACGTTCGTCTGGCTCGGTGTGAGCCTGGCGCTGCGGCCACTGCACGCGTTACGCGAACAGATCACGAAGCGCTCGGCGCGTGAGCTGGAGCCGCTGAGCGCGCGGTCGGTCCCGACGGAGGTACGCACGCTCGTCGACGCCCTGAATCGTCTTTTCAGACGCATCGACGATAGCAGTCGCGCTCAACGGCAGTTCCTGGAAAGCGCGACTCATCAGCTCCGCACGCCGCTCGCCGGAATTCAGGCGCAACTCGAGCTGCTCATCGCGGAAGAGTGCACGCCAGCCAAGCAGAGCCGCCTGGGCCTTACGCTCGGTGCGACGCGCCGGCTTTCGCATACGACGCAACAGTTGCTGGCACTCGCGCGCTCCGAGCACGCGGCATCTACCGAAGCGGACTTCCGCATGGTGGACCTCACGAGCGTGGCGGAAGCGGCGGTTGCGGATCAGTTGAACCGGGCGGTGGCCGCGAACATCGACCTCGGCGCGGAACTGGAGCCCGCCGCTGTCTACGGCATCGCATGGCTGCTCGCGGAAGCCACGAACAATCTGGTCGATAACGCGATCACGTACACGCCGGAAGGCGGCTCGATCACCGTCCGCTGTGGCAGAAGCGAGAACGGGGTGTTTCTGGAAGTCGTCGACACCGGCGTCGGGATTCCGCCGCACGAGCGGTCGCACGTCACCGAACGATTCTTCCGCGGCGAGATGTCCCGTGGCTCAGGCAGCGGGCTCGGGCTTGCGATCGTGGCGGACGTCGCCCGCCTGCACGGCGCCGAGATGACTATCACAGCGGGCGTCGAGGGAGGAGGCACCGCAGTTCGCCTCGAATTCCCGGCGACGCCCGCCGTGACAGGTCGCCCTCAACCGAAGTGATACGCGGCGGCAATCGCCACCGGAAAGGTCCAGCGATCGTTCGCGTCGTGCCCGGAGTCGAAACCCAGCTCGCTCAGCGCCGGATCTTTCGCGCTCGGCGGCTCGCCCATGTGGTCGGCGCCCACGCTGAAGCGGACGGCGAAGCTGCTGTTCGGGTTGTACTCGACACCCGTCTCGAGGCTCTGGCTGAACACGGTGCCCGGTCGCGTGAAGCGCACGTTGTGCACGTTGATGGCCGTGTCCGGCACCACAAAGTTAGCGCGCAGGGCATCGAGCCGTGTCGCGCCGAGCGACACACCCGCGAAGGGTTCCCATGCCGTGCCCGTGGTCCAGAGGTAGCGCGTACCGAGCTCGAATCCCTTGTTGTCCTGATCGGCGAACCGTGCAGCGATCGGCTCTCTGTTCGGCAGCACCTCTGTGCTGAACGTTCCGACGCGACGCTCACGGCCCTCGAGCGATTCGTAGTTGAAGCGCCCGAAGCTCTGCAGGTTGTCACTGAACGAGTAGTTGAGCTCGATGCCGGTGTCGAACGTGCGGTGAAACAGATCGTCATATTTCAGCTTGTCGAGCGAGAGCGTCCCCAGATCGGTGGTGACGGCTGTATGCGGCGAACGAAGCGATCCCGCCTGGGTGATCGTGTCCCCGCCGTACACGGCAACTCCCCACGGGCTGTCAGCGCTCGCCGTGCGAGCGGCGCCCGTCGCCATTGCAAGCGCTGTGAATAATCCAACGGTTCGAGTTTTCATGAGCGTCCTCTCCAGTTGAGCACGCGAACGACGATGCGCGTTCAAGCTGACGGGGAACTGACGTTTGTGCGACCCTTGGGCCATGAGCGATACCATTGAAGTGGAAACGGGAACGAAGCCGACGGGCGCCGTCATCTGGATGCACGGCCTCGGCGCGGACGGTCACGACTTCGAGCCCATCGTGCCGGACCTCGTGCAGCCGGGTGAGCGAGCCCTGCGCTTCGTCTTTCCGAACGCGCCCGTGCAACCCGTGACCATCAATGGCGGTTACGCGATGCGAGCCTGGTACGACATCTCGGGTCTCGACCGCAATTCCGCGCAGGACGAGAAAGGCATCCGGGCATCCGATGTGCGCGTGCGGTCGTTGATCGAGCGCGAGAACGAGCGCGGCATTCCAACGGATCGCATCGTGCTCGCCGGCTTTTCGCAGGGCGGAGCGATGGCGCTCTTCACTGGCCCGCGTTATCCGGAGAAGCTCGCCGGGATCATGGCCCTGTCGTGCTACATGCTGCTCGCGAAAACATTCGAGACGGAACGCTCAGCGGCGAATCAATCGACGCCCATCTTCCAGGCCCATGGCCGCATGGACAATGTGCTTCACCCGCAGCTTGGTGAAGACACGCGGCAGTTCCTGGAGAAAATGGGATACCAGGTGGAGTGGCATGCGTATGCAATGCCCCACGCCGTATGTCCCGAGGAGATCGATCACATCGCAGCGTGGCTGCGTCGCGTACTGCCGTAGTCGCGGGTCAGCGCAATCCGCACTGACGTGCAATGGCGCGATCGAGGAACACTTCGCACGCGGCCAGCTCCGATCGCTCGATGAATTCATCGGGCTTGTGGGCCTGCTCGATGCTTCCCGGCCCGCAGACCACCGTCGACCAGCCCGCGCGCTGAAACTGCCCGCCCTCGGTGCCGAAGGCCACCGTGGTGCTTTCAGCAGTCGTCTGCGCGGCTGCGCGCGCGAGTTGCTCGGCCACACCGCCGTCGGCTTCGAGCGGCGGTACATTCGCGAGCACCTCGTTTTCGATCGTGCAGCGCTTGCCTTGCGCGCTCAGTTCCTTGCAGCGGCGCTCAGCAAATTCGGCGACCGACTTCAGAATCCTGTCTGGCGTTTCGCCGGGCAACGCGCGCAGATCCCAGGTGAACTCGCATGCGCGCGCGAGGATGTTCGTGGCCGTGCCACCGTGGATCGTGTTGACACTGAGAGTCGTGTACGGCGGCGTGAATCGCTTCGCACGCTCGGAAGCGATGCCATTTGCAAGCCCACGGGCAAGGCTATCCAGATGCGCGATGACCTCGGCCGCGAGCATCACGGCGCTCACACCCTGGTGCGTGAGGCTCGAATGCGCCTCGAGGCCGATGACCTTCGTGCGAGTCGAGCAGATTCCCTTGTGCTCGTTCGCCACGCGCATGCTCGTGGGTTCACCGATGATCACCGCGCCCGGCTTCGGCAGGCGCTCGCCAGCAGCCGCAATCATGCGCGGCGCGCCCAGACACCCGACTTCCTCGTCATAGGAGAACATGAAGTGCACCGGCCGCTCGAGTTTCGCGGCCCGGAGCGAGGCCACGCGTGACAGCGCCGTTGCGATGAACCCCTTCATGTCGCAGGACCCGCGCGCGTACAGCCGCGAGTCCCGCGCAACGAGCTTGAACGGATCGCTGGTCCAGGCCTGCCCGTCGACAGGCACTACGTCCGTGTGCCCGGAAAGCACGAGACCCCCTGCAACGGACGGTCCGATGCTGGCGTAGAGATTCGACTTGCGGCCCGTGTCATCCGGCACGAGGTGCGAAGCGACGCCCTGCTCGTCCAGGAAATTCCGCACCCAGTCGATGAGCGGCAGATTCGAATCCCGCGACACCGTGGGGCACGCCACGAGGCGCTCGAGAATCTCTACGGTACTGAGCGTTGCCATGCGTCTCATTGTACGCCGCGCATCCAAAGGACCCGCAATCGCGTAATCTCGGACATCATGCGGATCCTCGCCCTGCTGGCCTCACTGCTCGCTCTCACTGCCTGCGCCTCGCTCGGATCGGGGCAGCCTGAGCCCGGCGATCTCCGCCCGGTGCCGCATGTGGACCTCGAGCGTTACATGGGCGACTGGTTCGTGATCGCGAACATCCCTTACTTCGCCGAGAAGAACTGCGTCGACTCCGTGGAGAGCTACGCGCTGCGTGCCGACGGCCGCATCGACAACTGGTTCGAATGCCGCGAGAAGTCGTTCGACGCTCCCAGGGAACGCAAGCTCACCACGATCGCAACCGTGTACGACAAGCGCAGCAACGCCGAATGGCGCGTGCCGTTCTTCCGCGTGCTGAAGATCAAGTATTTCGTGATCGATCTCGACGCCGAGCAGTATCGCTGGGCCGTCATCGGCCACCCGAGCCGGCGTTACGGGTGGATCATTTCCAGAACACGCACGCTGCCCGAAGATCTTTACGCGAGCATCCTGCTGCGTCTCGCATCGCAGGGTTACGATCCCACGAAATTCGAGAAAGTGCCGCAGGTCAAATAAACGAGATGGTGCGGATCTCGATGCTCTCGCGCGCGGGCGCAGCGGGAGATGCGGCCGGATCGTCGAACGCAGTGTGCCCGGTCCACTGCACGCGCGACCGATCCGAATCGAACAGCTTGAACGCCAGGATCTCCTCCGGCTCCATGCGTGGCACGTAATACCAGCGATGCTCCGGGTTGTAGCTGAGATTGAAGCCGAACATCGATTCACGGTTCGGGTCGTTCAGGCCACCGCGAATCTCGCTGTCGTTCAGATCCGTCTCGCGCACCGAAGAGGCATCGCATAGCGCGAGCGGAGTGCGATATACCGTGCGGATCGGCCTCCACAGATTCATGAGCACGAACCGACGCTGCAGCCACCGCGCTGCTTCAGCCGCGCCAAGGATGTCCTCGGCGAAACGACGCACGGTCCGTTCACCATAGTCGACATGCGCGCCGTACGCCGGCCGCTGTCCTTCGCCCGTGTCCGAACCATCGCTGCGCGCAACCTCGCCGAACACGAGCACTTTCTCCGCCCCGAGCAGCCGCTTCACGAGCGCATCGATCTCCGCGTAATACACGCTGCGCACCTCGGCGGGATCGTAGAAATCCTTTACATCGCTCGGCTCACGCAGCAGCACGAATCCATTACGTTCCAGCGCCAGCTCGCGTGCATGCGGCCGCATGTCCTCTATGCGCACACGATGTTCGTCAGGAGGCCAGTAGGAGCGCGTGCGATCGGAGGGATAGAAGATGGCCTTCTCGCCTCGCACGACGTAACGGATCGTCGCTTCCACCGCTGACATTGCGCCCTTACCCCTGCTCCCGAACTGCTGTGACTCTACTACAATCGTTCCGATGAGACCCCGGCTGCAACCGCCCGCGGCAAGCGAGATCACCCACACGCGTTTTCTCGTTTCCGCGGAACGCCTGTTCTGCGTGCACGGCTACGAAGGCACGAAGATCCGCGCGATCGCGAAACTCTCCAACGCAAATCTGGGGATGCTGTCGCACTACTGGGGCAGCAAGCGCGCGCTGTTCCGCGAAGTGTTCGAGCGGCGCCTGCGTCCGATCCAGGCCGAGCACATGCGCCGCTTCCGCGAGCTGGACAAGGCGATGCGCGCCGGACGCGCGGTGAGCATCATCGACGTGCTCAAGGCACAGATCGAGCCGAGCTTCATGCCGCCGGGAACTTCACGCGCGGATGCGCAGGGTGTGCGCCTTCTGCTCGGGCGCGCGCTCACCGACCCATCGCAGGAAGTGGTGAAGGTGATGGGCGAGATTTTTCACGAGTCCGCCAGCCTCTTCTTCTCGCTGTTGCGACGGGTGAGCCCCAACGTCAATCACAGCGAGTTCTACTGGCGCGCGAACTGTGTCGTGGGCGCATTCACCTTTGCCGAGTTCTACACGGAGCGTCTCACGCAATTCATCGATGAAGACCTGACCGACATCGACTGGTCCGCCGCCGCCAGCTACACGGTGCGCTTCCTTGCGGCTGGCATGCGCGCGCCCGCTGCAACGGCGGATCGTCCGCGCAGACCTGTCGCGAAACGCAGGAAAGTGCGCTAGCTGAGGCTCGGCACCCTGCCGACCAGTCGGCGGCGGCTCTCCCCGCCGACAGATGCCTCCCCCGGCACCCGGACCGTAGACTCCTGCGGATCGACCCGAGGAGCGCTCCAGTGATCGACGTTTACTTCTGGCCCACCGGCAACGGCAAGAAAGTCACCATCATGCTGGAGGAGACAGGTATTCAGTACCGGATCGTTCCGGTGAACATCAACAAGGGTGACCAGTTCACGCCCGAGTACGATGCGCTCAACCCGAACAACAAGATGCCGGCAATCGTCGATCCGGAGGCTCCGGGCGGCACGCTCGTCATCTTCGAATCCGGCGCGATCCTGCAGTATCTGGCCGAGAAGACCGGCAAGCTGCTGCCAGCGGACCTGCACGGCCGCTACCGTGTATTGCAATGGGTGTACTGGCAGGTGGGCGGCCTCGGGCCGATGGCGGGCCAGGCCCATCACTTCCTGAAGTACGCGCCCCAGAAGATCGAGTACGGGATGCACCGTTTCAGATCCGAGACCGCCCGGCTCTACAAGGTGATGGACAAGCAATTGAGCAGGAACGAGTATCTGGCGGGCGAGTACTCGATTGCGGACATCGCGGCCTGGCCGTGGGTCGTCCGGCACGACTGGCAGGAGCAGAACCTGGACGACTTCCCGAGTGTCAAACGGTGGTTCGCCGCCGTTGGCGCGCGGCCCGCGGTACAGCGGGGCGCGAACGCCGGAGCGGATCTCCAGGCGGCCGCGGCGACGATGAGCGTCGAAGACAAGAAGCGGTTGTTCAACCTGCGCGACCAGGATCTCTGATGGCCGAACGCACCGAGTGGGCATTTCCCGAGGCTCTGCAGCCGAAGGCGGAGTCGCTCAGCTTCAACCTCGAGAAAGTGCTGAGCTCGGTCGTCCTGCTGCGCGCGGAAGTACCCGAAGATGCGTTTACGGCGGACAGCCTCGGCACGGATCGCGTCGGGAGCGGCGTCGTCATTCGCAGCGATGGCCTCGTGCTCACCATCGGCTATCTCATCACCGAAGCGGAAACCATCTGGATGACCACGCGCGACGGCAACGTTCTGCCCGCGCACGCCCTCGCGTACGACTACGTCACCGGCTTCGGCCTCGTGATGCCGCTCGCCCGGGTTTCACTGCCGGCCCTCGCGCGCGGCAGCTCGGCGTCCGCACCCATCGGCGCGGAAGTCATCGTCGTGAGCCACGGCGGGCAGGGCCACACGTTGAGCGCAAAGGTGGTCGACAAGCGCGAGTTCGCCGGCTACTGGGAATACCTGATCGACGAGGCGTTCTTCACCGCGCCCGCCCATCCGCATTGGTCCGGGTCCGCGCTCATCGGCATGGACGGGAAGCTGCTGGGCATCGGTTCGCTCCTCGTGCAGGAACCGATAGGCGGCGAATCCATTGATGCCAACATGTTCGTGCCGGTGGATCTGCTCGAACCGATCCTGGACGACCTGTCGAACCAGGGCCGCGCGGCGCGGACGCCACGACCCTGGCTCGGGCTGTACGCCACCGAATCGCAGGGCCAGCTCGTGGTGAACGGACTTGCGACCGACGGTCCCGCGGCCCGCGCGGGCGTGAAGCTCGGCGACCGGGTGCTGGAAGTGGCCGGGCAGCGTGTCAGCGGTCTGCCGGATCTGCTTCGCAAGGTGTGGCGCCTGGGTCCGGCCGGCACCGACATTCCGTTGACGCTGGCGCGCGGCCAGTCGCGCTCACGAGTCCACGTGCGCTCGAAGGATCGTGACGAGCTCCTGAAGAAACCTTTGCGCCACTAAGCCCGCGCCTGCCGCGACCCTGTGGCGAATCCGAGGCGACGCTCGAGCCGTGTCACCAGCACTGAAGGTGCCACCTGTAGCGCCCGCGACAACCGGCACAGGACGGTGATCGTCGGAGAGTGGATGCCGCACTCGATCTGGCTGATGTAAGTGCGGTCGACATGGGATTTCAGGGACAGAGTGGACTGGGACCAGCCGCGGGCCAGGCGGTACTGCCGCAGGATTTCACCGAACCGCCGACTGATCATGTTCTTGCGTAAAGAAGTCACCGAGGATGCCGCCGCCATGCGGGTTCTAACCTTTCAGCTCTTCGATGGTGCGGTTGAGCAGAAAGTCCGGCCGGACTTCGAGTCCCTCCGCCACGGCGAGAAGGACGGTCAGCGAGGGCTGCCGCCTGGCGCGTTCGAGGAGGGACGGGTACGTGCGCGAGATACCACTGCGGAACGCAAGCTCTTCCTGGGACAGGTTTTTGCGTTCCCGTACTTCCTTGAGAACCTTGCCGAATGCCACCGCTGCCTTGCGATTGCGAGTCACCGCGTAACGATGCTTGGTACGGGACTAGTGCTCTACGGACGATAGTCGGAAACATGCCAATTTCGAACTTTGAGGACCCGCACATCGTCATGACGATCCCCCGCCGTAGACTCGATCCATGAATTGTCCATCCATGAAAGCGCTATCCAGCTTCGTAGTGCTTGCCATCGCGGCGGCGGTTACCGCATCCGCCGTATCGAAGGAAAGCCTGAGTCATCAGACGCGCATCGTCGGAACGGGCGCGCGCACCGTGATCCTGGAGTCAGGTCTGGGAGATACCCTCGAAATCTGGAAGGATATCCAGCCTCGAATTGCCGACCATTGTGCGCGCACGCTGGCCTACACCCGCGCCGGGTATATCGGCAGCGCGCCCGCGGAGGATGGACCGCGTGATGCCGCAACCATCGTTGCGGAGCTGCGCGCGGAGCTGAAGAAACGCAACATCGATCCGCCGTACGTCCTGGTCGGACATTCGTTGGGCGGTCTCTACATGCAGTACTTCGCGCGGAATTATCCACGCGACGTGGTAGGACTGGTGCTGGTGGACTCCACGCACTGGAATCAGCACATGGAGATCGACTCCTCCGCGAACACCGCCTATACGCGCGGCCGCGAAGTTACCCTTTTCATGCCGTGGATCATGCGGCGGGAATTCAAGGACAGCATTTCTGCAGGCGAGCAGGTGCACGACAGTCCGACTGCGGAATTCACGCCGACTATCGTTCTCTCGAGCACGCTGGCGCCAAAGGGCGAAACGCCTGTATCACGCACGGCCGCTGCGCGTCTGCAGGATGAGATCGCGGAGGATTTTCCAGGAGCTCAACATCTGCGGGTCGATGGCGCCGGACATTACATCCAGCGCGATCGCCCGCAGGTTGTGATCGATGCTGCCCGACAGCTCGCAGGCTGCTCTATTTCTTCTTCCGCTTCCGCGTCAGACCCCACTTCTTCTTCCAGTCCTTGATCGAGAAGACCGACGGACCGTATTCGCGCGAGATCTGCGCGACTGTCTTGCCACCTTCCTCGACTGCGCGCTTCACCGCCGCCTTGACGTCGGCGCCGTAGCGTGTGCCGCGCGACCTGAGCGGCGGACGGCCGCGGCGCTTACCCGTCGCGGGACCGTGCCCATCCGCTGAATTCAGCTTCGAGCGCAGGCCGTTCGACCCGTAGGGCAGGAGCCTCATGATGAGCTCGTCGATGCTCTTGAGGCCTACCCGAGCCGGCAGCGCTGCGTATTGCTTGGACGCGCGGGCCTTGATGCGTTTTTCGAGCGTCATGCGCCGACGCTCGAGTCTGTTCAGTTCAGCTTGCAAGGTTTGAAGATTCATTGGTGACCGAATTGCGTTCCGGGGGTTAGGGGTGTCAAAGCGTTGGGTATCCTAATGAATCCGCGCCGAATGCGCGAATTCGGCTGTTGCGGATGTCCTGCAGGCGCGCAATGAGCACTGCGCGACTCGATGATCGGCTCTCGCGAGCGGCCATCGTTTGACGAGCGTTCAGCAGTCATCCCTGAGTGCATTTGTCTATAGACCCTATGCCACGAAAAACCCCCTCAAAAAGGCCCACCCGTAGCCAATACCGGCAGGAATCGGGGGGCGCCGTTATCATCGTGGCCCATGTCTCCGCGTAAACCCCGATTCGAGCGGCATGTTCCCGAGGTCCGCCGCCTGCGCCTCATCGAGGCGACCATCGAATGCCTGAAGCGCTACGGGCACGAGGGCCTGTCCGTGCGGCGGATCAGCGCCGAAGCGGGCGTGTCCATCGGCCTCATCAACCATCACTTCCCCACGAAGAACGCCCTGGTGGCCGAGGCCTATCGGCACTTCAATGCCCAGCTCAACCAGGTGATCGTGGATACGGTGAACCACGCCCCGCACTCCCCGCGCGAGCGACTGCGCGCGCTGTTCCGGTCCATCTTTTCGCCGCCGAACCTCGACAAGGACGTGCTCACGGTGTGGATCGTGTTGTGGGGTCTATACCACCACTCGCGCGAGATCCAGAAAGTGCACGAGGAAGCGTACGGCGGCTATGTCGAGCTGTTGCGCGAGCTGCTGGCGGCCCTGCAGAAGGAGTCCGGCAAATTCCGCATCAACCTGCGTCTGGCCGCGATCGGGGCGCAGGCGCTGCTCGATGGCCTGTGGCTCGAGTGGTGCCTGGATCCAGACAACTTCTCGCCGCAGGAGGCCGTGCAGCTCTGCGAGCAGTGGGTGGACAGCCTGCACCCGAACGGGACGTCAGGCCGACAGCGCCGCGCGTGAAGCCAGGAGGCCCGAAACGCCGGTGATACCTGCACCGGGATGCGTACCGGCGCCACACAGGAAATAACCGCGGATCGGCGTCGCATAGCGCGCGAGACCCGGCACCGGGCGCATGAACAGGATCTGGTCGAGCATCATCTCACCCTGCGACACCGCCCCTTCGCGAACGCCGAACTGCGCTTCGAGCTCGGCCGGCCCCAATGCGACCTCGTCGCGCACGCAGGCAGTAAACCCAGGGATGTGGCGATCGAGTATCGCAATGGCGCCGTCCGCCACTGATTCGCGCGCGTCCTCATCGCGCAGGCGATAGGGCGTGCATTGGACATGTACGACAGCCACATGTCGGCCAGCGGGCGCCAGGCCGGGCTGCGTCACGCTTGGAAAACGCACTTCGATCACCGGCTCTTCGGAGCAGCGGCCGTACTTCGTGGCGTCGTACGCGCGCTCCACATAGCGAACACCGGGTGCGATGAGAACGGCGCCGGTGAAGGGCGCACTCGTACCCGGAATGGTCGGCAGGGCATCGAGCGCCAGGAGAATTTTCGTGGCGACCCCGCGAAAACGGATATTGCGAACCGCGTGGATCGTCTCGGGATCGAGGTGCACCGGGTCCAGCAGCTCGAGAAGACTCCGGTACGGATCGAGGCTCGAGATCACCGTGCGGGCAGCGATTTCCTCTCCGGACGCGAGCTGTATGCCGGCGACGCGCCCCTCACGAACGAGAACCTGCTGCACGATTGCGCCGGTCTCGACTGTGATACCCAACGCCTGAACACGACGCGCAAGAATTGAGACTAAAGTCGTACCGCCATCGTGCCAGCGCGCGCGTTCGCTGAACACGCCGGGCTGCGCTCCGACGTGGCGATGGAGAAACGTGAAAGTCGTGCCACCGCCGAACGGACCCTGGCATACATCCATCACGCCCAGCGCAGCGAGCGCACCTTTCAGCCGGTCCGATTCGAAGGTGTCATCCAGCATGTCCGCGAGCGCCATCGGCAGGGTGCGCAGGAGATCGACCATGCCGCTCCTGCCAAGACCACGGTAGCTGCGCGCCAGACTCGCGAGCCCGAGGAATTCGCTGGCCGTATCGGCATCGATGCGCGGCGGAGGCGCGCGATATAGCTCGGCGAGAAAGCGCGCGAGGGCTGCCATGCGCTCAGCGAAGATCGGCCACTGCTGAGCGTCGTTCGCTGAAAAATCCTTCAGGCCTTCGGCAGTCTCGGCGATCGTCGAGCGGAGCAGCAGCGGCGCGTGGTCGGCCAGAGAAACGAGTGCCGGATCGGAAGGCGCGGCAGCTGCGGGCATCACGCCAATCATGCGCATGACTTCAGGCGACAGATATCCCGCGTCGGCAGCGAGCGGCGCGGCGCGAAAGCCCGGAGCGAATTCGATCTCGCGGAATGCGCCACCGAGCTCAGCGTTCGCATCCACGAGCAACACCTTCGAGCCGCGCTCCGCAAGCGCGATGGCGGCGACGAGCCCGTCCGGGTCGCCTCCGACGATGATGCTGTCGAATGATCGAGTCATGCCGGCGCGCCTTCAGGTGTCCGCGAGGATGCGCAGAGCGGCGAGGCGACCGGCGGCGCCCATCACGCCGCCGCCCGGATGGCTGCTCGCGCCACACTGGTAGTAGCCGCGGATCGGCGTGCGATAACTCGCCCAGCGCGCGGCCGGACGCAGGAAGAACAACTGCTGAAGTGCGAGCTCACCCTGGAAGATGTTGCCCTCGGAGAGACCGACGGTGCGCTCGATGTCCGCCGGCGTGAGCACCTGCCTGCCGAGAATCGCGGACTTCAGGTTCGGTGCGTACTCGCTCAAGGTGTCGATCACCGTGTCGCCGAACGCTTCGCGCTTCGCATCCGTCCAGCCACCGTCGATGTGATACGGCGCGTACTGCACGAAGATGCTCGCGACGTGCTGGCCCGGCGGCGCCATGTTCGGATCGATCATCGAGGGGAACACGATGTCCATGTACGGCTGGCGCGAGAACTCGCCGTACTTCGCGTCGTCGTAGGCGCGCTCGAGATAGTCGACGCTCGGACTGATCGAGAATGCGCCGCGATGCTGCGGGCCCACGCCGGGCATGCAGTCGAACTGCGGAAGCTCCGACAGCGCGAGATTCACCTTGCCGGAGGAGCCACGGAAGCGGAAGCGACGAACCTGCGCGAGCAGTTCCTCGGGCAACTCCTTCGGTTCCACCAGATCGAGATAGGTGCGACGCGCGTCGAGGCCGGACACCACGACCGGCGCGGAAATCTCTTCGCCACTCTGCAGGACGACTCCCGTCGCGCGACCCTCCTTCACGAGAATCTGTTTGACCGGCGCTTCCGTGCGGAGCGTTGCGCCGAACGAGCGCGCGGCGCTCGCAATGGCCTTGCTCACCGTGCCATTGCCGCCCCTGCAGAATCCCCAGGCGCGGAAGGCTCCGTCGATCTCACCCATGTAGTGATGCAGCAGCACGTACGCCGAGCCCGGCGAACGCGGACCCATGAACGTGCCGATGATGCCGCTCGCGGATTTGGTGGCCTTCAGCGGACCGAACTCGAACCACTCGTCGAGATAGTCCGCGGAGCTCATGGTCATGAGCTTGTAGAGTGCCTGGAAGCGCGCGGCGCCCAGCGAGCGCAGATGCCCACCGAGCTTCAGCATTCCCTTCAGGTCGCCGGGACTGAGCGAGGTGGGATCGGGCGGAATCATGCCGAGCAGCGGCTTCACGGCGCGCGCCATGTGATACATGAGGCGGCCGAACTCCGCGTACGCGTCCGCGTCGTGCGGGGAGTGCCGATAAATCTCACGCCGCGTAAGGTCCGAGTCGCCCCAGCCCGCGAGATAGTCCCCGTTCGGGAGCGGCGTCACGGTGCTTTCGAGCGGGAGAATGTGCAGGCCGTGCCGCGGCAGATCGAGATCGCGAATGATCTCCGGTCGCAGCAGGCTCACGACGTAAGAGAACACAGAGAACGTGAAGCCGGGGAACACCTGCTCGCTGACAGCGGCGCCGCCGAGCACGTGACGGCGTTCCAGCACCAGCACCTTCCGCCCGCCGCGCGCGAGATACGCCGCGTTGACCAGGCCGTTGTGCCCGCCGCCGACGATGATTGCATCCCAGGGCTGCGACATGCTCACGCCTTCTTCCGTTCAGGGTCGAAGAACGGGAGCTTGCGCACCCAGGCGTTCGCGCGCTTGCGCTGATGCTCGACGGTGACTTCGATCTCTACGCGTGTGCCGGGCGCGAAGTGCGGCGCTTCGAGATGCGCCAGAGCGAGATATTTCTTCAGCAGCGGCGACCAGCAGCCGCTGGATGCGTAACCGATCTGGCTGCCATGCCGATAGATCGGCACGCTCGTGCGCCACGCGATGGTGGGTAGCGAGGGTGACAGCCCCACGGCATTGAACAGCGCTTCGAACGAATCCCACTCGACCTCGATGCCGACGAAGCGCCAGGCCGGACCGCGCGCGTGCTCAGCTGCGAGCGCCTGGCGGCCGTTGAACGCTTCCTTTTCGAGACTCACGGTCCAGTCGAGCGAGAGCTCATAGGGCGAGGACTTCTGGCTTTCGACCGTCGCGTGGTGTGCGGCGGTGTAGTCGACGTCCGCCATCACGAGTCCCGCTTCGATGCGTGCGACGTCCAGCGCCCAGATGCCTGCCGGTGTGAGTCCGTAGTCTTCACCGGCGCGCATGAGTGCATCCCACGCGTGGATCGCGTCGGAAGCGGGAATCCAGATCTCGTATCCGAGATCGCCGGTGTAGCCTGTGCGCGAAATCTCGACGTCGACGCCCGCGATACGAGCAGGTGTGACGCGGAAGTACTTCAGCTCAGCGACTGAGCCGTCGGTAACCGTTCTCAGCACGTCGCGCGACAGTGGCCCCTGCAGCGCGAGCGCACCGAGGATTTCCGACACATCGTCGATGCGGACGTCGAGGCCGAAGGCGTTCTGATGCAGCCAGCGGAAACTCGGGTCCGCGGAGGTGAGGCGATATTCCTCCTCGCCCAGGCGGCTCACCGTGCCGTCGTCCATCATCTTGCCGTGCGCGTTGCACCAGCCGGTGTACATCACCTGCCCGATCTTCAGCTTCGCGACGTTGCGCGTGACCATGCGATCGAGCAGGCGCCCGGCATCCCGCCCCGTGATGCGGTACTTGTAGAGCGGCGACACGTCGAGCAGCGCGGCGGCGTTGCGGATGGCCGCGTACTCCCGATCGTGCAGCCAGTCGTAGGCGCTCGCCACGCCGAAGCCCGCCCAGCGACGCCAGGTCTGGCCCAGCACGAGCGGCGCCGTGCGCGCATGGAATGGGGTGGTCTTGAGCATTTTAGTGAGTGTTGTTGTTGAACGAGCGTACAGCAACACGGCGGGAGGCGTCCAGACAGGGCGGCAGGTAGACTTCCGCGCGTATGGACACCTCACTCACCCGGGCGCATGGCGCCTACTTTCTCTCGGACGATCCGGCCCGCCTCGACCTCGAGGCGATACATTCGTACCTGAAGCGCGCGTACTGGTCCGAGGACATTCCGCTCGATGTGCTCGAGCGCGCGGTGCGCGGCTCGCTCTGCGTCGGTGCGTACGACGCGGGCGGCGCGCAGGTCGGGCTGGTCCGCTGTATTTCGGACTATGCAACGTTCTGCTACCTGTGCGACGTGTACGTGCTCGAGGAGCACCGCGGCCGCGGGCTCTCGAAAGCGATGATGGCCATGGTCGTTGCGCATCCGAAGCTACAGGGGTTGCGGAGATGGACCCTCGTGACGAACGATGCACACGGATTGTACGGGCAGTTCGGATTCACGGCGCCCGCGCATCCGGAGCGGTACATGGAGCGCACCGTGCCGGACATCTACAAACGCGCGGCAGCGGGCACTCGGTAGCTCATCCAGCGCTGCCGTTCGGCGGCGGGGAGATGCTCGATCGCGTAACGCAGTGCGGTACGAGGCATGGTTGCTGCGTGCCGTTCGAGGAACGCGCGCAACGTCGCCCGGTCCACACGCTTGCCCACTTCGCGCAGCATCCAGCCGACGGCCTTGTGGATGAGGTCGTGCCGATCGTTGAGCAATCGCGTAGCGATGCGCAGCGCGTCGTCCGCGGCCCCCTCCTTGATGAAGTGGAAGGTTGCGAGCATCGCGACCCGGCGCGACCAGAGGTGCTTCGAACCCGCCAGCTTGTCGAGCAGCCCGCGGTCCTTGTCCGCGAGCCACCCGCCTACGATGTACTCGGCGCTCGAATCGACCAGATCCCAGTTGTTGATGTGAGCGAGGCGCTTCATGTACAGACGAAATATGCGCTGACGAACGGAAGCCTCGCGCGTCGTGGTGAATTGATGCACGAGTATCAGCAGCGCTGTCAGGCGTTCCTCGTGGATTCTGGACGTGAGCAGCTCGTCGACTTCAGCCAGTGGCAATGCGCGGAACTGCCGTGCGACGAGACGCTGCTCGGGAACCGTGCAGCCGATGAAGATGTCGCCCTCACCGTAGTCGCCTTTGCCGGTTTTGAAGAATCGCGCGGCACCGACCGCGCGCTCAGGCGAAGCGAACTGCCGCAATGCTCGACGCACGGCGCGGTGATTGTCTTTCATGGCCGCGCATGCTATCGCATGCAGATGGAGAAACTGCTGCCTGCCCTGCTCGAGTTGGCCATCGACGCGGCTCGTGCGCCTGCCCAATCGATCCTGTCTGGATTCCGCAGCGACCGCCTTGGCGCGGAGATCAAGGGCGACGGCTCGCCCGTCACGCAGTTCGATCGCGAAGCCGAGCGCACCATCCGCGCGTTTCTCGCCGAGCATCAGCCGCAGGACTGGCCAGTGCTGGGTGAGGAATTCGGCGGCGACGACAGCGAGGGCGCACGCTATCGCTGGGTCGTCGATCCTATCGACGGGACTGTCGCGTTCACTCGCGGGCTGCCCACGTTTGGAACCTTGCTCGCGTTCGAGGATGTCGCGGCCCGGCGCGCGCTCGTTGGCGTCATTCACCTGCCCGCGATGGGCGAAACGTACTGGGCCGCGCGCGGACATGGCGCTTGGTGCAACGGTGAGCAGGTACGCGTGGCGCCGGAGCGCGAGTTCCGTGACTGTGTGATCTCAGCCACCGCCGAGCACTTTTTTCGGCTGGCCGGAATTGCAGACACGCACGAACAGCTTCGTGCGCAGGCCCCTCACCTGCGATGCTTCGGTGATTGCTGGGCGCACGCCATGGTTGCGCGCGGTGCGCTCGATGCGTTTCTCGAGTTTCGCCTGGCCCGATGGGACATTGCTGCCACGGAAGTGATCGTTGAAGAAGCCGGCGGGCTCGCCATTACCCGCGCAGCCCCCTATGCCCCAGGCAAATTCGATAGCATCGCCGGCGCACCTACCGCTACCCGCAAGATTGCCGAGATCCTTGGTTTTGGGGCTGCCGCCTGAACGCAGTCGTTCCTGTCAGCGTGGTCGCGTCTCAATAGATTTTCTGTTTTTTTGGGGGCTGCGCCCCCAAACCCGCCCGGAAGCGCACGCCATTTGAAGTCGGGGCGCACTCCCCCAAAGGACTCATGCTGCAGCAGCCCAGAAGCGCGCGCTGCCCGTGGCACAGCACTCCGAAGCTCGGGGGGCGCAGCCCCCCAAAAAAATCTATTGAGACGCGACCACGCTCGCAGGAACGACTGCGTTCAGGCGATGGGCGCGATCAACGAAGCGTCGTTGAACTTCGCGGAGTTCACCCGCGGGCTGACAGGATGCGATCGCATCCATTTCTCGGGATAGGCATGAAGGGCCGCCTTGGCTTGCACCGGGGTCCCGGTGAGCCACGTGCCGTAGTCCTTGCGGCGAAGGATCGCGGGCATGCGCCCGCCTTTGCCCACCACGGCAGCGACGAGAGGATTGGCGGGCACGGTGATGATCGCGCAGCTCTCGATCACATCGTCGTCGTCACTTTCCGATCGAGTCCAGAACGCAGCCAGCCCGAACACCATGCGATCGATGAGCCCGATGAAATACGGCTGGCGATACCGTTCCTTCGTGAGCTGCCAGCCGTAGAAACCATTCACCGGCAGAATGCAGCGCTGACTATTGAGCCAAGGGTCACGCGAGTCCGGCGTGTTACCCAGCTGCTCGAATTCGAAGTCGGGCCGTTCGTCCGGCCGCGGCACACCCTCCGCCTCGGGCGGCACCAGGCCCCACCGCATCATCACGCCTTCGGTCGCACCTTCGTGCGCGCGCAGAACGGGCACGTACTGCGGAAATGACACGTTGAAGCTCGAGTCGAATTTCCACCAACGGCTCGCCGGCTCGAACTCACGCTCGGCATCGATCTGCGCTGGCAGGACATAACGCTCGCACATGGACGCGAAGCCTACGACACGAGGCGCGCCCAAAAATGTGAAGGAAACCTCAGCCCCAGAGCTTCCGCGAGGCGAGCCGCGCACCTTCCGCGAGCGACTGCATCTTGGCCCAGCATATGGCCGGCAGCACGGCGCCGAAGCCCGCAAAGTGGCCGAACCCGCAATCCGTGCCAGCCATCACACGCTCGCGGCCGACGAGGTCCGCGTAACGGAGAATGCGCTGGGAGACGAGCTCCGGATGCTCCACGAAGTTGCACGTCGTATCGAGCATGCCAGGCACGAGCACCTTGTCGTCCGGCAACCGGTTGCTCTTGAACAACTCCCACTCGTGCTCGTGCCGCGGATTCGCGCCCTCGATGAGCAGACCCATCGGCTTCACCTTGAACAGTACGGGCAACACTTTGTAGAGCGGAATGTCGCGTGTGTGCGGGCCTTCGTAGTTGCCCCAGCAGATGTGCAGCCTCACGCGATCCGCCGGCACGTTGGCGAGCGCGTTGTTCAATGCCTCCACCTGCAAAGCCGCGTTACGCAGAAATTCGTCGTCGTCGACATCACGGAAGCGAATGTGCCGCCCCATTCCGAGATCGGGGCAATCCACCTGCAGCACGAGTCCCGATTTCACGATGGTTTCGTATTCGGGACGCATCGCCTCGCTGAGCGCTTCGAGATACGCCGCGTGCGATGGGTAGTACTCGTTCGGCTGAAACACCGCGATCGTTCCCGGCGACACGGCCGACATGAAACCTTCCACCGCACGCGAGCCGGCAAGCGCTTCCTTGAGTCGCGCGATATCCCGATGCAATGGCTCGAGCGTCTTCACCGAAATCGGGCCACGGCAGATCGGCCGCGTGTACTTCGGTGTTGCGCCTTCGGCCGCGATCTTGTCGCGGAACTCCGGGTAGTCGTCCAGATCCTGCGGCGTGGCGCGCGGCGCGTTGCCGATCTCGAAGCCGTTGAGGCGATGCTTGGTGTAGGTCGCGTAGCTGATCTTGCTGGTCTCGCCATCGTTCTGGATGTCGAGTCCGGCCTCCGTCTGCCGGCGCACGGCATCCACCACGCCGCGCTTCATCGTCTCCTCGAACTGCGTCGCGTCGTAACTCTCGCCACGATCCTGCGCGAAGAGGAAGTCCAGCACGTCCTTCTGGCGCGGCAGGCTTCCGACGTGCGTGGTGAGAATGCGATCGACGCTCGTCTTCATGGTCTCTTCCCCTCCCACGCATTCCTCAAGAGCTCGCGGATTCCATCCGGGCGAATCGGCGCGGGGTTGTAATACGGATTCTTCGTGGCGAGCTCGACCGCATGCTCGATGCCGCTCTCGGGCATGCCGATATCCTTCAACGCAACCCACGCACCGATCGCGAGGTTGAGATCGAACAGCCCCTGGGCAGCGTTATCCGCGCCCAGCGCGGCAGCAATTCTTCGCATCGCCTCTGGAGCCGCCGCGGTGTTGTACGCGACGGCATGAGGCAGAACGATCGTGTGAGTCTCGGCATGGGGCAGGTTGAACGCGCCACCGAGCACGTGACACAGTTTATGGTGAAGCGCCATGCCCACGGCGCCGAGCACGCAGCCACCAAGCCATGCACCGTAGAGCGCTTCGCTTCGTGCGGCGACGTCGCGCGGTTCATTGATTACTTTCGGCAGGCTGCGCCCGAGGGCACGAATGCCCTCCTCTGCCATGAGCGAAACCATTGGATTCGCGGTCTCGCTGTAGAGCGCTTCCACACAATGCGCGATCGCATTCACGCCGCTCGGTCCGGAAACGCCAGCGGGCAATCCGAGCGTGAGCTGCGGGTCGTAGATCACGGTGCGCGGCTGGACGTGCTCGTCTTTCTGCACGTGCTTGATGCCGTTCTCCGTGTACCCCCAGATGGAGGTGACCTCGGAGCCGGAGTACGTGGTCGGTACGGCGAGAATGGGCAACCGATGGTGATAGGCGATGGCTTTCGCCAGCCCGATGGTTGATCCGCCGCCAATGGCAACACAGCAGTCGGCCTGCACGCGAAGCGCTTCCGCGCAGGCATCACGCACCGAGGGACCGGGCGTGTGCATCTTCGCTTTGTCGTAGACGCCAGCGGTCTTCTCGCCGAGCAGCTCCGCACACCGCTCGGCGAGTCGCCGCTGACCTGCCGTTGAAATCACGAGTGCCCGCGACCCGAGACGCGCCGTCTCGACCGCCAGCTCATCCAGCGCGCCGCTCCTGAAGACGACGCGTGACGGCAGGACTTGGTAGATGAACTGGAGGCTCACCTACTAGACGTCGATCGGGTCGTTGAGGCGCTTGAGAAGCTCCTCGCGCTGCTCCTTGAACTGGGGCGACACGATGAATTCCGTGCCGAGCGTCTCTCTTGGCTCGTCTACCAGGAACCCGATCGAATGCGCCGCTTCGAACAGCGCGCCCGCGGGTGTCCGCACATAGACCGACTTGAAATAGGTACGGTCCTTGCGCTCGGACACGTCGGTGAAGCCGAGACCTTCGATCTCCGCCTTCACCTTGTCCTGCACGTCCATGTTCGGCACGCCGAACGCACCGTGATGGACCATGCCTTCGCCATACGACCAGTTGCCCGGTGCGCGATCCGGCTCGAGCATCAGGTCCACCTGCTTCGCCGGTCCGCCCTTGCCGACCTGGTAGCGATGGAACTTGCCGTCCTGGCCCACCTTGTTGTGGTTCCAGCCTTCGTTCATGAAAAAGTGCATGTCGTCGAGGTCGCGGAGCGAAACGGTCCAGCTGTGGAAGCCGCGGATCGCGGCCTTCTCGGGAACGCCGTACTTCGGATCCACCCACGGCTTGCGCGTGTCGCTGTCGTCCTCGACCAGCTCGAACAGCAGGCCGCAGTCGGGATGCTCCACCTGCATCACCTTCTGACCGAAGCGCTGATACTCCTTCGTGATCTTCACGTTCTTCTTCGTGAAGCGCTCACGCCAGAAGTCATGCGAGCCCTTCGGCACGGTGTAGCTGATGAGCCCGATCTGGCCCGTGCCCGCGCGCGCCTTGCGGCCCGTGCGACGCCAGGGGAAGGACGTGGTCAGGTTCCCGGGCGTGCCCATCTCGTCGCCGAAATAGAGGTGATAGATCGGCTCGACCCCGTCATAAAGAAGCGTCCTCTTCATGAGGCGCAGGCCGAGAGTCTTCACGAAGAAATCCACATCGCCCTGCGCCGTGCCAGTGCACAGCGTGATGTGGTGTAAGCCCTGAATACGATCGGACATGACGTCCCCCTTCTGTCGATAGACGTGAGGCGCACGCGCCCTCGCGCTAGCGTCCCCCCGGACCGGGGTACTTCGCAAGCATCCGGCGGAGAATCGATGCGGGGGGAACCATAGCGCGGACCTGCCGCCCCGGCCTTACCGCGTAGAATGCGCCGTTCAGCTTCAACGTTACCCTCCGGAGAACCGACACCATGACCAGCGATAGCCGAAAAGACCTCAGAGAACGCGGGCTTGCGATCCGCCGCCAGGTGCTGGGGGACAAGTACGTCGATCAGGCCATGAACAATGCAAACGACTTCAACAAGCCCTTGCAGGAGCTGTTGAACGAGTACTGCTGGGGTGCCGCCTGGGGACGCGAAGGGCTCACCCGCAAGGAGCGGAGCATGATCAATCTCGCCATGCTCACGGCGCTCGGCCGCACGCACGAGGTGGAAACGCACGTGCGCGGGGCGCTCAACAACGGCCTCACCCAGCAACAGATCGCTGAAGTGCTGCTGCAGACAGCGATCTACTGCGGAGTTCCAGCCGCGGTCGACAGCTTCCGCGCGGCTACGAAGGTGATTGCCGAGTATGGCAAGTAAGGAGCGCGTCGGCTTCATCGGGCTCGGCAACATGGGCGTGCCCATGGCGCGGCTGCTCGTGAAGGCTGGCTACGAGCTCACGGTGACGGATGCGCTGCCGGAGGCGGTCGATCGTTTCGCCGCCGGTTCCAAATGCGAGCGGGCTGCTTCGGCGCGCGAGCTTGGCAAGCAGTGCCCCGTCATCATCACGATGCTGCCGAACGGGCAGATCGTGCGCGACGTGTTGCTCGGTGCGCAGGGTCTTGCGCCTCAGCTCGCGCCCGGGTCGGTGGTCATCGACATGAGCTCGTCGTCGCCCATCGGCACGCGCGAGCTGTTCGCGGATCTCGCGAAGATCGGCATTCCGCTGGTCGACGCGCCCGTCTCTGGCGGAGTGAAGAAGGCCGCGGATGGCACGCTCGCGATCATGGTGGGCGGCGAGACCGGGCCGGTTGCGCGCGTGAAGCCGATTCTCGAGGTGATGGGCAAGGTGTTTCCGACCGGGCCTGCGGGCTCGGGGCATGCGATGAAGGCGCTCAACAATTTCCTGTCCGCCGCCAATCTTGCGACCGCGGCCGAGGCAGTGATCGCTGGCCAGCGCTTCGGGCTGGATCCGGCCAACATCATCGCGATCCTGAATGCCTCGACCGGACGCAACACCGGCACGGACTCGAAATTTCCGAACAACGTTCTGCCACGGACGTTCAATTCCGGGTTTGCGCTCGGGCTGATGGCGAAGGACCTGCGTCTGGCGCTGGAAGTGGCGCGGTCGAGCGGCGCGCCGGCGAGCCTGCTGGAGACGACGGCACAGATGTGGGCGTCGGCGGAAAAGCTGCTCGGTGGGAAGGCGGACAACACGGAAGTGGTGAAGTACCTGGAGTCGCTGGTTACCGCCGGCGAGCCTGGCAAAACCAATGGCTGATCCGACGCCTTACGAGGTTTACGCCATTCGCTACGCCACGGTGGCGCGCAAGGCCGCTGAGAATTTCATCGGTGGCGATGCGCACGAGGCCGGTGCGCGCATGGATTACTTCGTGTGGCTCGCGCGGAATGCCGAGCGTACGTTCGTGATCGATACCGGGTTCAACGAAGCGGCCGCGCGCAAGCGCAAGCGCGAGTTCCTTCGTTCGCCTGCTGAGGGACTGCGGCTGCTCGGCGTGGATGCGGCGACGGTGGAGAACGTGATCGTTACGCATCTTCACTACGATCACATTGGCAACTTCGATCTGTTCCCGAAGGCGCGATTTCATCTGCAGGATCGTGAGCTCTCGTACGCGACCGGGCGCTACATGTCCATGGAGTTCTTTTCGTACGCGTACGAGCTGGAAGAAGTCATCGCGATGGTTCGCAATGTGTACGCGGGGCGTGTGGAGTTTCACGACGGGGATGCGCAGATAGCGCCGGGCATTTCGGTGCATCACATCGGCGGGCACACACAGGGACTGCAGGCCGTGCGTGTGTGGACGCGTGTCGGGTGGCTAGTGCTCGCTTCGGACGGCAGTCACTACTACGCGAACATGGGCGAAGGGCGGCCTTTCCCGGTTGTCGCGAGCGTCACGGAGATGGTGGACGGGTGGCGCAAAGTGCGCGCACTGGCCAGCGACCCGCGGCACGTCGTACCGGGTCACGATCCACTCGTAATGAAGAAGTATCGAGCGCCGACACCGACGCTCGATGGCATTGCCGTGCGGCTCGACGACGAGCCGACCTAGCGCGGCCGCGCGGCTTGTCGGCCGCGACCTGAATGACGACGCGGTCCCCACGAGCGAGTTGCGCCGGGCCTTGGGCCGGCAGCCGCCGGGCGCTGTTCGGCGCGAGGCGGCGGCAGCGGTGCGCTGACCGGGTACGCCGGTAGCGTTGCCACCGGGAGCGAACGGCGTAGCAGGCGCTCGATGTCCTTCAGAAGCGGGGCCTCATCGGGCGAGACCAGCGATACGGCGGATCCGGTGCCGCCGGCGCGCGCTGTGCGGCCGATGCGGTGGACGTAGTCCTCAGGCACGTTTGGCAACTCGTAGTTGACTACGTGTGGCAGCTCCTTGATGTCGAGTCCGCGCGCGGCGACCTCGGTGGCGACCAGCGCCGTCACCTTGTTCGACTTGAAGTCCGCGAGCGCGCGCACACGTTGCGACTGGCTCTTGTTGCCATGAATGGCGGCCGTGCGAATGCCGTTGGCTTCGAGCTGCTCAGCGAGTCGATTGGCGCCGTGCTTCGTGCGCGTGAACACCAGCACCTGGTGCCAGCTTCCGTCATCGATGAGATGCGCAAGCAGATGACGCTTGTGGTCCTTCGAAACACGATAGACGCGCTGATCCACGCGATCCGCGGTGGCGTTGCGAGCTGCAACTTCCACCGATACGGGATTGCGCAGGAAGCGGTTCGCCAGCGAGCGAATGTCGTCCGAGTACGTGGCGGAGAACATGAGATTCTGCCGAACGGGGGGCAACAGCTTGATCACCTGCTTGATGGCATGGATGAAGCCCATGTCGAGCATGCGATCCGCTTCATCGAGCACGAAGTGCTGAATGCTGCGCAGATCGAGAGCGCGCTGGTCGTGCAGGTCGAGAAGCCGGCCTGGCGTGGCGACGAGCACATCGCAGCCATGGTCGAGCGCATCGATCTGGGGATTGATGCCCACACCGCCGAACACGACGACGGTACGCAGACCGGCGTACTTGCCATACGTGCGTGCGCTTTCGGCAACCTGCGCCGCCAGCTCACGCGTGGGAGTGAGCACGAGCGCGCGGGGTGCGCGGTTGCCAGAGGGGCGACCGAGCTTCTGCAGAATGGGCAGCACGAATGCGGCCGTCTTGCCGGTGCCGGTCTGAGCGCCGGCCAGCACGTCGCGGCCCGCGAGGACGGCCGGGATGGCCTGGGATTGAATGGGAGTCGGCGTGCTGTAGCCCTTTTCGGACACGGCACGCAACAGCTCGGGCACGAGCCCGAGATCGGAAAATGACATGGATCAAAAAACCTTTGTATTGAGCTCGCGCATCGGCACGGGGCCGCGGCGGTCAGAGCGAGGGATGAGTGAAAAATCGAAGTCGGGCTGGGATGCCTGACGGCGAGCAGACAGGGCGCTGACCGCGCGCCTCTGATTCAAGCGGCGCGAACTGTACAGGCTTTGCGCCGGGCCGTCCAATCGGGACAATCCCCCGCATGTCGCTGATCACACTTCTCGATGCGCACCTCGCCTATGGCGACAAGCCGCTGCTCGATGGCGCGAGGCTCGCGATGCAGGCGGGCGAGCGCGTCGGATTGATCGGGCGCAACGGCACCGGCAAGTCGACGCTGCTCAAGGTCATCGCGGGCTCGCTGCAGCTCGACGATGGGGAGCTGCAGCGGCGCGAGGGGCTGCGTATCGCGTTCGTCGAGCAGGAGCCGCAGATCGCGGCGGGTGAAACTTTGCGGGAGAGCCTGCTCGCGATGGCCGTTGCGCGGGGCGCGCATGCCGGGCTCGCGAGCGACGATCGGGAGCGGTGGCGGTTGCAGTCGCGGCTCGAAGAGTACCTGCACCGATTCGACCTGGATCCGGACCGTGCGGTGGCCGGTAGCTCGGGCGGCGAACGCAAAAGAGCCGCGCTCGCACTGGCTCTGACACTCGAGCCCGAACTGCTGCTGCTCGATGAGCCGACCAATCATCTGGATATCGACGGGATTGCGAAGCTCGAAGAGCTGCTGCTGAAGGTGCCGGCCAGCATCGTCATTACGCATGACCGTGCGTTTCTGGATCGCGTGACGACGCGCATCGTCGAGCTGGATCGCGGTGTACTGCGCTCGTATCCGGGTAATTTCGCGGCGTACGAGTCGCGCAAGAGTGAGGAGCTTCAAGCGGAAGAATTGGCCAACCGGCGCTTCGACAAGTTCTGGGCGCAGGAAGAAGTGTGGATTCGCAAGGGCGTGGAGGCTCGGCGCACGCGTAATGAAGGGCGGGTGAAGCGGCTGGAGCGGCTCCGCGTGGAGCGCGCGGAGCGGCGCGAACGCATTGGCAACGTGAAGCTGAGCCTGGATGCGGGCGAGCGTTCGGGGCGGCTCGTGGCGGAGCTGACGGACGTGACGCAGCGATTCGGGGAGAAGCTCGTCGTCGACAAGCTGTCGGCGCGGATCATGCGTGGGGATCGGGTGGGGCTCATCGGGCCGAATGGGGCGGGCAAGTCCACGCTCATTCGCATCATTCTTGGGTCGCTTCAACCTGACAGCGGCACGGTGAAGCTCGGCACGAATCTCGAAGTGGCGTACTTCGACCAGCTGCGGGAGCAGCTCGATCCGGAGCGCAGTGTTGCGGAGACGATCAGTCCGGGGTCGGACTGGGTTGAGATTGGCAGCGAGCGCAAGCACGTTGTCACGTACCTGGCGGATTTTCTGTTTCCGACGCAGCGGGCGAAGTCGCCTGTGAAGATGTTGTCGGGTGGGGAGCGGAATCGGTTGTTGCTGGCGCGGCTGTTTGCGCGGCCGGCGAATTTCGTGGTGCTCGATGAGCCTACGAATGACCTGGATATCGAATCGCTGGAATTGCTCGAGCAGAAGTTGCAGGAGTATCCGGGGACGTTGCTGCTCGTCAGCCACGATCGGAGGTTTCTGGACAACGTCGTGACGCAGACGTTGGCTTTTGAGGGTTCCGGCCGCTGGCGGGAGTACGTTGGCGGGTATTCGGATTGGGTGGCGCAGCGGCCGGCGCCTGTTGCTTCACGGCCTGAGCCGAAGGCTGCGGTTCCTGTGCGTGAGAAGGTCAAGACTCGACTGAGCTACAAGGAGCAGCGAGAGTTGGCTGCGTTACCCGAGGAGATTGAAGCCCTCGAACGTGAGCAAGGTGAGATCAATACGCGCATGAGCAGTGGTGATTACCACCGGCAGGGTGCGGAGAAGATTCGCGAGGATCGCAAGCGCCTCGAAGAGATCGAGACCTTGCTGCTGGAAAAGTTCGCGCGCTGGGAAGCACTAGAGGAGCTACGGAGCCGCGCCTGATTCGTCTCGGTGTCTCCGCTCAGCTCACAAGCTGCGCGGGTATGCGCACCTTCGGCGCGCGGCAATTCAGATAGCCGATGCGGCGGCCCCGGACGTCAAACCGGTAGCGAGTCCTCGGAGGGCTACGCAAACGCGCTCGCACTCGCGCGCAGCAGCCGCGATACGTATCTCGAGGTCGGCCTTCGGAAGCTTCGCGCCCGTCGCTTCCAGCTCGGCAGCCTGATCCCGCAACTTCCCCGCGTACAAATTCGCGCTGGCGCCTTTCAAGGCATGCGCGGCCTTTGCGATCTGGGCACCATCGCCAGAACCTGCACCGGCACGTAACGAAGCAATCAACTGCGCACTACTGCTCTCGAAACTATCCGCAATCGAGCGGATGAACTCCGCATCATCCCCCGTCAGCTCGCGCAGCTGCGCGAAATCGATGGGCGGCGCCTCGGCAGGCCGACTGACCATCGCCTCCACAGCGGATTCAGGCAGATTCGTTTCGTTCATGGCGAGCCCATATCGCTCCAGCACATCCTGGAGCGCCTCAACAGCCAGCGGCTTGGTCAACAGGGCATCCATGCCCGCTTCGAGACACCGTTCGAGCTGCCCCGTCATTGCATTCGCAGTGAGCGCCACGATGGGCAGGCGCCGATCGCCGCGCTCGCGGTCGCGAATCTCACGCGTGGCGGTGTAGCCATCCATCACCGGCATCTGCACGTCCATCAGCACGAGCTGAAAGCGATCCCGCTCGAATGCCGCAACGGCCTCGACGCCGTTCTCGGCCAAAACCACTTCGCACCCAAGCCGCTCGAGAAACCGTCGCGCGACCTTCTGGTTGACGAAGTTGTCCTCCACCAGCAGCACGCGACCCGAGAAGCGCCGCGGCGCTGAGCTCCCATGCAGGGCATTCGACGTGACGATCGGATGGGTCTGCGCGTGAAAGTCGTGCGCCTCACGCGCCAGCACCTTGTCCAGGCACGCCAGCAGCTCCCGCGCCTTGACCGGCTTCGAGAGATACCCCGCAAAGCCCATCGCTGCGAACCGGCGAATGTCGCCATGACGATCCATCGACGTCAGCAGCACCACACGCGCGCGCGACAGATGCGGATCGCCGTTGATCTTCTCGCCGAGCATGGCCCCATCCATGTCCGGCATCTGGAAATCCGCGATCACGAGATCGAACGGCCGCGACTGACCAATGGCGAGGCGCATCGCCGTGAGCGCTTCGCCCCCGCCCGACGCGAGCATCACGTCGTAACCCGCATGTTTCAGGTGCGAAGCCAGCACGCGCCGATTGGTCTCGTTGTCGTCCACCACCAGCACACGCCGCCCAGAACGCTTTGCTGCGGTCCCGGGCGCCGCCGCGCCGGTCACCACCTCTTTCATGGGCAGCGTGAACCAGAAGCTCGAACCCTTGCCGAGCACGCTCTCCGCACCCACCTCGCCGCCCATCATCTCGACGAGCCGGCGCACGATCGAAAGCCCGAGCCCCGTGCCGCCGAAATGCCGCGTGGTCGAAGAGTCCGCCTGCACGAAGGGCTCGAACAAAGAGCCGATCTTCTCGGGTGCGATGCCGATGCCGGTGTCGCGCACTTCGAAGCGCGTGAGCGTGTGCTCCGCCGTGCGTGAAACCACCGACACTTCGGCCGTAATCTCACCTTCGCGCGTGAACTTGATGGCGTTGCCGAGCAGATTGATCAGGCACTGGCGGATGCGCTGCGGGTCGCCCAGCACGCGGGCCGGCACATCCGGATGTACGTTGATGATCAGCTCCAGACCCTTCGCTGCCGCCTGGAATGCCATGGTGGCGCCGATGTCCTCGACGTTCCCCTGCAGGTCCATCTCGATGCAGTCGATGTCGAGCTTGCCGGCCTCGATCTTCGAGAAATCGAGCAGATCGTTGATCACGCTGAGCAGCGAGTCCGCGCTTGCGCGAATGGTGTCCGCGTAATCCCGCTGGCCGCGATCGAGCGGCGTGTCGAGCAGCAGGCTCGTCATGCCGATGATCCCGTTCATTGGCGTGCGAATTTCATGACTCACGTTCGCAAGGAACGCGCTCTTCGCGCGGTTCGCCGCCTGCGCGGCTTCGGAAGCGCGGATCAGCGCCTCGCGCTGCTCGTGCGCTTCGGTCACGTCCTGCATGGAGCCCGAAGCGCGATGATGTGCTTCGCCGGGGCTGCTGTGCGGATCGGGTTGGCCCCGCATCCGGTACCAACGGTAGGCACCGGACTTGGTCCGCATGCGGATCTCCATGTCGATGCCGCAATTCTCTGCGATGTTCTTCTGAACGGCTGCATCCGAGATGGGCAGGTCATCGGGATGAACGAGCGAGCGCAACGTGTGACGTCCCTCGCCGAGCTCGCCCTCGTCATAGCCGAGCAGCTCATGCAGACGCGGTGACATCCACATCTTGCCGGCCGCAAGGTCCACTTCCCACAGGCCGTCCTGAGTACCGTGAATGGCGCGTTCGAAGCGCTCCTTTGCGTCACGCAGGGCATCCTCGGCGAGCTTCTGCTTCTGGATGTCCTGGATCGAGCCGGAGAGCAGCCAGGCCACACCCTTCTCGTCACGCTGCGCATTGCCGCGCAGATGAAACCAGCGGTACTCGCCACCCTTGCAGCGCAGGCGCATCTCGAGGTCGTGATCCGCGCCTTCGTAGATGTGTGCGCGCGCGCCGCGCTCGACGCGATCGTGATCGTCCGGATGGATAATGGTGCCAATGGCTTCGAGCGTCTCGAGCGAAATCTCGCCCGGCGCGTAGCCGAGCAGCGCGTAGTAGTTGGAAGATGCCCAGTGCTTGTTCGCGCGCAGGTCCAGTTCCCAGTGGCCCTCCTGCACCGAGAACGAGGCGCGCTCGAGGCGGCGCTGCGCCTCGTGAAGCGCATCGGCCTGTTGCTTCAGACGTTCCTGAGTGAGGGCCTCTTCCGTTACGTCACGCGTCGCGCCGAGCGCCCGCAACGGGCGCCCGTCGGCATCACGAAAGAAGCGCTGATAGAGCTGCAGATGCTGAATGGACCCGTCGGGACCGTAACGCCGCATCCGGCATGAGAGGCTTTGCTTGCCTTCGTCCAGCGCCTTCAGCGTCGCGGTCCGTACGGCTGCCGCATCCTCGGGGAGGATTGCCAGGGTGATCAGCCGGTCCATCACTTCGATGTCCACCTGCGTCGGATCGGTGCCGTCCGGCAGCTCGTTGATCCAGGTGAACTTCTGGGTGACATACGAGAATTCCCAGCACGTGAGGCCTGCGGCCTGTGTGGCAACACTCAGCCGCTCGAGCAACTCACCCTCGAGACCTGCATGGGAAACCGGCTTGGGCTTGTGATCGTCGACCGCCACTATCGGCTGCGCCCCCGAACAATCGGCGAAGACTGTAGCCCGGTGCCACCTGCCTTAAGCGGCACGCCATCACATGTGGGGGGTGTTTTCTTTTCGGAACGCAGCCGATCAGGTCACGCTCCGGCCTGAGCGGCCCCGGAAATGTGCGTCAGATCAAGGTCCGGGCGGGTCTTCCGGGGGTGGCCCGAGGGCGGTCAGCAGGATCTCGTGCACGGAGCGGAAAGTGGTCGCCCAGAACGCCTCGCCCATCGCGGCCCGCAGCTCGGCGATCTGTGCGCGCGCTGCGCGTAACTCCGCGAGCGCGGCCACGGTATCGCGCGCGAGATGTTTCAACGTGTCCGCGGGCGGGAGATTGGTCTCGTCGGTCCCATGCCAGCGCATCATCTGGTCGAGGCGGGTGTCATCGAGCGCGAGCCGCTCGTCGGTCGATGCAGAAGACATCGACCCTGCTGGCTTCACTTGCATGTCCATTCAACTCGCTCCACACCCCGTGCAATGAAAAAGCAAATTGCGTGCCACTGTGTTGGGCATGCAGGATGCGGTATCAAGGTGACAACGATGCACGCGTCTCGACCGGATGAGCCCTCGCTTGCAAGGCGCCGTGCCGTGCTCGGCGTACTTGCCACGTGGTATGTCGGCGCGGTCGAGGCCGCAACGGCAGCGACATCGATGGAAGAAGTTGCGCGCGGCGTCTTCTTTCGTCGCGGCGTCGACGAGGACGCCACAGCGGCCAACGAAGGAGCAATTGCCAACGTCGGGTTCGTAGCGGGCCGGGAAGGCGTCGCGGTCTTCGATCCGGGCGGGAGCCTCGCCGATGGTGAGCGATTGCACGCGGCCATCCGCGCGCGGACGTCGTTGCCGATCCGCTATGTCGTTCTTTCCCACGCTCATCCCGACCACTCCTTCGGGGCGCAGGCCTTCGCAGCGGACCGCCCGCAGTTCGTGGGGCATGAGCGGCTACCTGGCACGCTGGCCCAGCGCGGCGAGTATTACCGCAAGCGGCTTGCAGCGATCGTTGGCGAACGGCGCGCCGGCACCGTCGTGATGCCGACCGTGCTCGTCCGCGACCGTACGGACCTCGATCTCGGCGGCCGCACCTTGCAGCTCACGGCGCATCCTGTCGGCCACACGGACAACGACCTCACGGCGGTCGATTCGCAGACCGGGACGCTCTTCGCATCGGACCTGCTCTTCGTTGGCCGCATACCGGCGCTCGACGGAAGCATCCGCGGTTGGCTGCGGGTGCTCGGTGACCTCAAGGCTCAGCCGGCGCGGCGCGCAGTGCCCGGCCATGGCCCGACCGGCGTAGACTGGCCGCAAGGCAGTGCGGACCTCGAGCGTTACCTCAACACCGTCCTGAGCGAGACCCGCGCGGCCATCCGCAAAGGCGTTCCAATCGAAGAAGCCGTGAACGTCGTCGGGCAGTCCGAGCGCGGCAAGTGGGCGCTCTTCGACGACTACCACGGGCGCAACGTCACTCAGGCGTTCAAGGAGCTCGAATGGGAATGACCCGGTCAGTGCGCCCCAGGGGGCGGCATTCACCGTGGATCGCAGCGCTGCTGTTCATCATCGCGCTCTGCGTGGCGCCGGTGCTCGCGGCTGCCGAGGGCTCGGCGCCGTCGGGCAGCGGCCTGCCGGACGCGATCACCTCGATGAACGCGGCGGAGATCGACGGCGCCGCTGCGGCGGACGACCCCTCGCGCATCGAGCGCTGGAATGCGCTCAAGGAAGCGATCTTCGGCAAGCGCGAGGTGATGGACGGCACGGCGGTCATCCAGCTCGATGCGCCTCCGCGCGCGCTGGATGCGGCGCTCGTGCCTCTCACGCTCAACATCGTTGGCGGGAAACTCGTGAAGGGCGTGTATCTCGTCATCGATAACAACCCCTCCCCGCTCGCCGGTCGCATCGTGTTCGGACCGAAGGCCGACAACAGCTCGCTGAAGCTGCGCGTGCGGGTGAACGAGTACACGCTGATCCACGCGGTCGCCGAAGGGCAGGACGGTGCGCTCTACGGCGTATCGAAGTTCGTGAAAGCCGCCGGGGGCTGCTCCGCACCTGCGGGCACCGACGAGCGCGAAGCGCTGAAAGATCTCGGGCTCATGAAGGTGCGCCTGCTCGGGACGTTCACGGCCGGCAAGCCGCTGCAGGCGCAACTCATGGTGCGGCATCCGAATTTCAACGGCATGCAGATGGACCAGCTCACGCGCATGTACACGCCCGCACGCTTCATCAAGACCACGGAGGTCTCGTACGAGGGCGCGAGCGTCCTGCGCATCGACTCGGACATCTCGATGAGCACCGATCCCGTCATGACGTTCGGTTTCGTGCCTCAGGGCAAGGGGCAGCTCAAGGTGCGCGTGATCGACAGCGACGATCGGACATTCGAGAAGAGCTTCGACGTGCCCGAAGCTGCAGGGCCGTCAGCCGCGTCCGAGCCGGAGCCGGAAGGATTCTGGACGGGCGAGATCAACTCGGCGACACCTGCCACACTGAAGGGCGGCACCGTCATTCGTGCGGCGGACCTCGCGGCCCTGATCAAATCGACCCGCCCGATCCTGCTCGACGTATCGAACTCGCCGCCGCGGCCCGAAAAGCTCGCTCCCCAGGCCGTGTGGATGCCGCCACCCCATCCGGTGATTCCGGACAGCGTGTGGCTCGCGGGAGTGGGCGCCGGGAAAGTGGATGCTGCGACCGACGACTTCTATCGCCGGCGATTGGACGAAGTCACAGCCAACGACAAGAACAAACCCATCGTCGTGTACTGCCATGAGCGCTGCTGGCTGAGCTGGAATGCCGCGAAACGCGCCATCGGCTATGGCTACCAGCGCGTGTACTGGTTTCCGGATGGCATCGAAGGCTGGCGCGCCGCCGGCTTCGCGACGGGCGTGGCGAACCCCGAAGCGCCCTCACCTCATCTCGACAAGGCCAGCTCTACCACCGCGTAGAGATCCCCGACCAGCAGAATCAGGATGACGAGAAACGAGAGCATCGCGCCGATCGTGCGCGACTTGGGGTCCTGCAAATACTGAAACGTGTAGAGGATGCGCGCGGCGACGAAGACGATGCCGAGCGCCGTCGCCCATGTCTGGCTCACCCACCAGCCGTAGAGCCATATGCCCGGGATGAAGGCGATCAGCATCTCGAGCGAGTTCTGATGCACGCGAAAGAGGCGCTCGAAGGTGGGATGGCCGCTCGTGGCCGGCGCGGCGACGTGGTACCGGCCCCGGGCCATGCCGACCGCCATGCCGAGAATCATGAACTGCAGTACGGCGACGAGCACGACTGCCGAGACCCACACCATAGAACCCTCTCCTCAATCCCTGCCGGCGGCGCGCATTGATGCACTTGCAATGTGCAGAGTCAAACGCGATTGAATCCGCCTGGTGCGCTCACCCGTCTCCGTGCCAGGTGAATCCCTCACGACTGAGGAGCGCACCCGAGGCCGCCGGCCCCCACGTGCCCGCGACGTACTGCTTCGGCGGCTCATCGCTCTGGTTCCATCCTTCGCGGATCGGATCGATCCACGCCCACGCGGCATCCAGCTCGTCGCCGCGCATGAATAGCGTGAGATTGCCCTTCGCGACATCGGTGATGAGGCGCTCGTACGCGTCGAGGCTCTTCTCCTTGAAGGTGTCCGTGAAGTGCAGCGAGAGGTTCACGGGCTTCAGGCGCATCGTCTCGCCCGGCGTCTTGGCGACGATGCAGAGTGTGATGCTCTCGTCCGGCTGCAACTGGATGATGAGCTGATTCTGGCGTGGCACGCGTCCTGCTTCGAAAATGGAATGCGGAACTGCATCGAACGTGACGACGATCTCCGCGAGCTGCTCCTGCAGACGCTTGCCGGTGCGCAGGTAGAACGGCACGCCCGCCCAGCGCCACGTGTCGATCTCCACTCTCAGCGCAACGAACGTCTCGGTGCGAGTGTCCGCCGGCACACCAGGCTCCTCGAGATAGCCCGGCACGGCCTTGCCGTTGATCGCACCGGATTTGTACTGGCCGCGCACCGTTTTGGTCTCGACCTCCGCGCCCCGGATCGGACGCAGGGAGTGCAGCACCTTCAGCTTCTCGTTGCGCACGGCGTCCGCTTCGCCGCTCACCGGCGGCTCCATCGCAATGATGGACAACAACTGCAGCAGGTGACTCTGCACCATGTCGCGCAGCGCGCCGGTCTGATCGTAAAAGTCACCGCGCCCTTCGACACCGACCTGTTCTGCCACGGTGATCTGCACGTGACAGATGCGCCCGCGCCGCCACAGCGGCTCGAACAGCGTGTTGCCGAAGCGCAGGGCAATGAGGTTCTGTACCGCTTCTTTGCCGAGGTAATGATCGATACGATAGATCTGCTGCTCGGTGAAGATGGAACCGACGAGATCGTTGATTTCCGCCGCGGACGCGCGGTCCTGCCCCAGCGGTTTCTCCAGCACCACGCGCGATTTCGGCGTCACGAGATTCGTTGCGGCAAGGTTCGCGCAGGTGGCCGTGAACAGGCTCGGCGCCATCGACAGAAACACGACGCGCACCATGTCCTCGCGCCCCTTCAGTGCGCGGGCGAGCTTCTCGAAATCCGCTTTGACGGTGGCGTTCACACTGATGTATTGCACGAAGCTGCAGAATTTTTGCCATTGCTCCGGCACCAGCTCCTCCGCACTCAGGTACTGCTTGAAGTGCTCGTGCACCTGCTCGAGGTACTTCTCCGTGGTGAGATTGGAGCGCGCGACCGCAAATATCTTCGAGCCCGGCTGGATCTGGCCGGCTGCGACCCGGCGATACATCGCGCGCATGAGCTTGCGCATGGCGAGATCGCCGGTTGCGCCGAACAGGACGATGTCGAAGGGATCGATCTTCTGGTGATTGGTCGAGGTCTGAGGTTTAGCCATGGCGCGTATGATAGAGGCTTGCGCGCAGCCGTAGCTTACGAATTCGAGGAAATGTTCTCATGATGCGCTTGAACGCACGCGTGCGGGAGGTGACGGAACGCATTCGCCACCGCAGCCACGCTTCCCGCACGGACTATCTCTCGCGCACTCGGGCTGAGGCTGCGGCCACTACCACGCGTTCGCGCCTCTCCTGCACCAACCTCGCACATGGTTTCGCCGCGTCGACGGCGCAGGACAAGAACGCGCTCAAGCAATTGCAATGGCCGAATCTCGCAATCGTCACTTCCTACAACGACATGCTCTCGGCACATCAGCCGTTCGAACGCTTCCCCGGGCTCATTCGCATGGCTGCGCGGGACGTGGGGGCCACGGCGCAGGTTGCCGGCGGTGTGCCTGCCATGTGCGACGGAATCACGCAGGGGCAGACTGGCATGGAGCTGTCGCTGTTCAGCCGTGATGTCATCGCCATGTCGACGGCGGTGGCGCTGTCGCACGGCATGTTCGACGCCACGTTGTGCCTCGGTGTGTGCGACAAGATCGTGCCTGGCCTCCTGATTGGCGCGCTGACATTCGGTCACTTGCCTACCGTGTTCGTGCCAGGCGGTCCGATGCCTTCCGGTGTCGCCAACAAGGAGAAGGCGCGCGTGCGCAAGCTGTACGCGGAAGGCAGGGCGACGCGCGAGGACCTGCTGGAATCGGAGTGCGGCAGCTATCACTCCGCCGGCACGTGCACTTTCTACGGAACGGCGAACAGCAATCAGATGTTGATGGAAGTGATGGGGCTGCACGTGCCGGGCAGCGCTTTCGTGCCGCCCAACACGCCGCTTCGAGATGCTTTGACAGCCGCTGCCGCCCGGCGCGCTGCGCGCATCACTGCACTGGGCAACGAATATCTCCCGCTCGCGGACATCGTCGATGAGCGTGCCATCGTGAACGCGATCGTAGGTCTCCTGGCCACCGGCGGCTCGACCAATCACACGTTGCATCTGGTCGCCATCGCGAACGCGGCAGGCATCCGCATCGACTGGAACAACTTCAGCGATCTGTCCGCAGTGGTGCCCCTCATCGCGCGCATCTATCCCAATGGCGCCGCGGACGTGAATCACTTTCATGCCGCAGGCGGCATGGCGTTTCTCGTGCGTGAGCTGCTCGCTGCGGGGTTGCTGCATCCGGATACGAAAACGATCAATGGTGCAGGCCTCGCCTCGTACGCGCAGGAACCTCACCTGTCAGCGGAGGGCGGCCTTGCGTGGCGCGATGTGCCGGCTACCAGTGGCGATACCTCGGTGCTTCGACCCGTAAGCGATCCGTTCAGTGCCGATGGCGGGCTCAAGCTCGTGAGCGGGAACCTGGGGCGGGCGGTCGTCAAGGTGTCTGCCGTGAAAGCCGAACACCGCATCGTCGAAGCGCCCGCACGCGTGTTCGACGATCAGGAACACGTGATGGAGGCGTTCAAGTCCGGCGCGCTGACGCGCGATGTGGTCGTGGTGGTTCGCTTTCAGGGTCCGCGAGCCAATGGCATGCCCGAGCTGCACAAGCTCACGCCGTGCCTCGCGTCGCTACAGGACAAGGGCTTCAAGGTTGCGCTGGTCACGGATGGGCGCATGTCCGGCGCATCGGGCGCAGTGCCCGCGGCCATTCATGTGACACCGGAATGCGTGGGCGGCGGTCCGCTCGCGAAGGTTCGCGACGGGGACATCCTGCGCCTCGATAGTGACGCCGGCGTTCTCGAAGCGTGCGTGCCTGCGGAGGAATGGGTGCACAGACCGCTCGCCACTGCGGATCTCACGCGTAATCACAATGGCACAGGACGCGAGCTCTTCAAGATGTTCCGCGCGCACGCTGCGGGCGCAGAACAAGGCGGGGGCTTGCTGCTTTAGAGCGGCTCTTCCAGAAAGTGCTGGACCTCGCGGATGAGCCGCATGCGGTTCGTCTCGAGGGACATCTGGTGCGTGCCTTCCGAAAGGATCACGAGGCGCCGGTTGTGCGCACCGGTGAGCTGCGGGAACAGAGCCTGCGCCATGGCCGGCGGCGTGGTTGCATCCCACTCGCCTACGATGACCAGCGTGGACGCCTTGATCGCCGCGGGATCGTAAACAGGCTTGCCCGCCCCCCAGATTTCCGCGAAGTCCTTGAACACGCCGTTTGGTGCGCGCAGCACGGGCGGATTGCGTGAAGCGCCACCCGGATCCGTTGCCTGCGTGGCCGCCCACCACTTGTCGTACCACGCGGTCGGGCTGATCTCCTCGACGCGATCTTTCGGGATTCCATTGATGGCAGTAACGCGCGTGCTGTCGTGAGTAACGGTTCGATACGCACCCTCGTAGGTGACGGTTCGCATCGGCAGCCACACCGGCGCGAACAGCACGAGACGCAACACTTTCTCCGGATTCTCTGCGGCGAACGTCGCCATCGTCGTGGTGCCCCACGACCAGCCGATGACGTTCAGCTTCGCGATCCCACGCCGCTTGAAAATGAAATCGACGGCTGCGCCCACGTCGCGCACGGCATCGCGTGTCACAGCGAACGGCGCGCTCGCCTTCGGATCGCCATCCATCGCCGCGGGGCGCGTCGAGCCGCCGTAGCCGCGCACGTCCACGCCGTAAACGTCGAACCCCTGCTGCGCGACGTAGTCCATCCATGAGCCGCCGGGCAGATCGACGTCGAACGCGCTGGCCACCGGAAAGGTCGCGCCATGCACGAACAGCACGACGCGATCGGGCGCGAAGCGCGTCGTGCCGGCCGGATGCCGATTGCGGACCTGAAGCTGGATGCCTGCGTCTGCCGCGGGGATTTTGAACGTCTCGCTCTCCGTGCGGGTTGCGCCAAAGGCGACCGGTGCGAGAACCAACGAGATCAGCGCGATAAGGATTCTGGTAGGCATACATATAGTATGGCAGCCATGACAGAAACCATCGACGGTGTGCTCGTCTCCGGCGCAGGACCCGTGGGTCTGGTGACTGCCATGAAGCTCGCGCGGGCGGGCATTCGCGTGGTCGTCGTCGACAGCGAGCCGACCATCCGCGATGAGCCGCGCGCCGCGGTCTATCACTCCCCGATCGTCGAACGCTTCGACCGGCTCGGCCTGCTGGACGATCTGAAGAAGGTGGGCGTGCTCAAGCAGGCCTATCACTACTGGAACATCCGGCACGAGCTGCTCGGTCATTTCACGTTCAGCGTCCTGCACCCGGAAGACACCGCGTATCCCTTCAACCTGCATCTGGGGCAGCCAACGCTTGCGGCCATCATTCTCCGCCACCTGCTCGAGGTGCCTGGCGCCGAAGTCCGATGGAACACGAAGGTGACTGGCGTCGAGCCCGACGATGACGGCGTGACGGTCACGGTGAGCACCCTCGAGGGCGAAAGCCAGATCAGGGCGCGATGGCTCATCGGCGCGGATGGCGCCCACAGCGGCGTGCGGCGCGCGCTGAATCTGAAGCTCGAAGGCGTGACGCACCCGGAATGGTTCGTGGCGACCAACGTGCGCTTCAACTTCGAGGCGCACGGCTACGGCCAGTCGAACATCGTGCTGGACCCGGAACACTGGGCCATCGTTCCGATCATCGATCAGACCGGACTCTGGCGCTGCACGTACCGCGAGGAGGGTCATCTCACCGAAGAGGAAGCGCGCCGTCTCGTGCCGGACCGGTACGCCCTGTTCGCCCCGGGTCTCGCGGACTGCAAGCCCACGGCTGTCTCGCCCTACCGCGTGCACGACCGTTGCGTCGACTCGTTCCGCGTCGGGCGTGTGCTGCTGGCCGGCGATGCGGCCCATCTCATCAATCCCATCGGCGGCCTGGGTCTCACGGGCGGCCTGCTCGATGCGCTATCGCTCAGCGACGTGCTGATCGCCGTGATCGAAGGCCGCTGCGGGGATGACGTGCTCGACGCATGGGCGCAGGAGCGCCGGCGCGTATTCCTGGAGGTCACTGCGCCGACCGCCAAGGAAAATCGCCGCCGCGTTTCCGAACGTGACCCGGACCGTCGCCGCGCCGACGTCGAGCGATTGCAGCGGCTGACCCGCGATCCGGAGGCTGCACGGCAGGCGCTGCTCGGGGTGTGCCAGCTCGTCGGCCGGGATGTCCTCCAGCGCACGTGAAGTACGTCTTGAAATGGTTCCTCCACTGCGGAGTTACCTTTGCCACACACGCTCATCGTCGGCGCCGGTATCGCCGGACTGTCGCTGGCGATTGCCCTTCGTCGTCGCGGAGTCGAGCCTGACATCGTCGAGCGCTTGCCGGACGGTCCGACGGAAGGCGCCGGTCTCTACCTGGTTGGCAACGCGACGCGGGCACTGAGAGCGCTGGGGCTGGGTGAGCGGGTCATCCTTGCCGGCCGACGCGTATACACGCAGCGAGTGTTCAGTCACACCGGCCCGCAGCTCGCGACAGCCGACGTTGAGGCATTCTGGAAGGGCTGCGGCCCCTGTATCGGTCTGCGACGCTCACACCTCCACAGTGCATTGTCCGGAGAGGCGGCGGGGCTCCGGATTCGCTTCGGCATCACGGTGCAATCGCTGCAACAGCAGGCCGACAAGGTCAGCGTTCAGTTCAACGATGGCTCCACATCCACTTACGACGTGGTCGTGGGTGCCGATGGCATCCGCTCGACCGTGCGCCGCCTGGAATTCGGCGAAAGCCGGCCGACGTTTCGCGGCCAGGTGGGCTGGCGGTTCATCGCGGCGCTGCCTGACGGCATCGAGGGCTGGTCCGCGTTTCTGGGGAGGGGCTGCACATTCCTGTTCGTGCCGGTGGGCGAGCACGAGGCCTACTGCTATGCCGACCAGAATGTCCCCACGCCCAATCAGGATCGTGCAGACCGCCGACTGCAGCGGTTGCGAACGCTTTTTGACGATTTCGCCGCGCCCGTGCGCGCCACGCTCGCGCGCATGCGTGAGAGCGATCCCATCCACTTCGCACCGATCGAAGAGGTGATCGCTCCGGCGATGGGTCGCGGGCGAATCGTGCTCATCGGGGACGCGGCCCATGCCATGTCACCCAGCATGGCGAGCGGTGCGGCGATGGCGTTCGAGGATGCGCTGGTGCTGGCGGATTTGCTCACACGCGACGGCGACGTGCCCGCTGCGATCGAAGGGTTCGTTCGCAGGCGGGGGCCGCGCATCCAGTGGGTCCGCAGCCAGACTGATCGCCGGGATCGCATGCGACGGCTTCCACCCGTCCTGCGCAACACCGTCCTGCGCCTGCTGTGGCCGCAAATCTACGCGGGGAATTATCGCCCGCTGCTCGGCCCTCTGTAGCAGGCTGTTTCAGACCTGCGTGTCGGTGGCGCTCGAGAGCAGATCGGTCTGCGCCTTGAGGCGATGCTTCGCCACGCGATGGGACGGCGTGTGCGGCAGGGATTCGGCGAACACGACGTAGCGCGGCACCTTGATGGGCGCAAGGCGCTCGCGGCACCACTCGACGATCTCGGGGACCGCGATCTGCGCGCCGGGTTTCGGCACGACGACGACGAGGACTTCCTCCTCGCCCAGCTCCGAAGGCACGCCGATCGCTGCAGCCTCCAGCACGCCCGGATGGCTCGTGACCACCCCATCCAGCTCCGCACCGGAGATGTTTTCGCCGCGACGGCGAATGATGTCCTTCTTGCGCGTGATGAAATAAAAATAGTCGTCCGCGTCCTTGCGCACGAGGTCGCCCGTGCGGAACCAGCCGTCGCGGAAAGCGGCCGCGGTCTGCTCGGGATCGTTCAGATACTCCTTGAACACGATCGGCGTCTGCACGACGAGCTCGCCGGTCTCACCGACGGGGCACTCGCAGCCCGATTCGTCTTCGATGCGCAGCGCCGAGAAGTTGCCGGGAAAACGCGGATGCACGGCGGCGACGCCGATGCTCGCAAGCTTGTGCGGACCCAGGAACGGATTGCAGGCGGCGCCAGGAATCTCCGTCATGCCATAACCTTCGATCACGTACGGCACGTGGAACTCCTCGTTGAACGCGCGGAGCATCTCGGCTGTGATCGGCGCTCCGTACATCTTGCGGATGCCGTGCGCGGGATTGAATTCCGAGCGTGGCCGTTTCATCAGGATGGAGCCAACCGCGGCCAGGAAGTTGAACTCAGTTGCGCGCGTCTCGGCTGCGAAGTTCCAGAACTGCGAAGCGCTGAAGCGGCGCGCCGTGATGAGCGTGCCGCCCGCTGCAAGCGCGCCACCGAGCGAATAGAAGAGCGCGTTGATGTGGAAGAACGGCAGCAGCGCGAGCAACCGATCCTCCGGCTGCAAGTGCAGCCGCGCGACGAATGCCTCGCCGGCGAGCACGTAGTTACGCTGGCTGTGCACGACGCCTTTCGGAAACCCTGTCGTGCCGGACGTGTAGATGACGACCACCGGATCGTCCGGCGTCACTTCAGGCAGCTCCACCTCTGCCGAATTCGCAGCGAGTCGGCTGATCGAGGCGCTGAGCGTCGCGGCGTCCGGCGAGTTGAGGCCCAGCTCGTTCAGATCGATCACCCGCACCGGACCGTTGTCGAGCCCATCGACGATCGTCCGCATGCGCTCGAGGTCCTGGGGCTGGCAGATGACCACGCTCGCGCGCGAGTGGCTCAACATGTAGCTCAGGTCGTTGTCCGTGGCTGCCGGATTGAGCGGCACGAACATCGCACCGACCTTCGCCGCCGCGAGAAAGATGATGATGCTCAGGTCCGTGTTCACGGAGACGAGCGCGATGCGGTCGCCCTTGTTCACGTTGCGTCGGGCGGCCCCCAGCGCGAGCAGCGTGCTCACCTCGTCCAGGGCGGCGTAAGTCCAGACGCGGCCTTCGAACTCGAGGGCGGAATGATCCGGACGCGCCTGGGCTCGCGAGGCGAGCAGCGTCGGAATCGTATCCGCGTGCGGCGGATACGAATCCAGTACTTCAGCGGGCGCCAGGTCCTGCATTGCTGCGCGTGGGACGCAGGCGGAAATCGTATTCCACGGTATAGAACGGCGTTGGCACCTCTTCGCCAGTCGGTGCACGGCCGGGCTCGTGCCTGTTGAACTTCGCGACGAGCGACTCCTTCATGCCGAACACGGCATCCGTATCCAGGTATTCGCTGCCGGCGACGAACAAGTGCGTCGTCACGGGTGCGTGGTCCGGTGCGGAAACGATCATGTGGATGTGTCCCGGACGATTGGGGTGGCGGCCCATCTTGCGCAGCATGAACCCGACGGGGCCGTCCGTCGGCACCGGGTAATACGTCGGCTTGATCGAGCGGAACCAGTAGCGGCCTTCGGCATCCGTGCGGATCCTGCCGCGCGCCTTCATGCCCACATCGCCGGACATCTGCATGTCGTAGACGCCCTCGCCGTCTCCCGACCAGATATCGAGCAACGCATTCTCCAGCGGCCGGCCGTCCGCGCTGATCACGCGACCCGAGTAAAACGCAGGCTCACCTTTCACGCCCACGGCAAGGTTGCTGCCGCGGGGCAGATCCGGAGCGCCCTCCCAGTAGAACGGACCGAGGACGGTGGATTCGGCAGTACCGTTCTCAGGTGGATGATTGAGGGAGATGACGAGCACCGACACGCCCAGTGTGTCCGACAGCAGGATGAATTCCTGGCGCTGCGGCGTGCACGTCTGGCCGACCTCGGTCAGGAACTGGATGGCGTTGATCCATTCCTGTTCGGTGAGCTTCACTTCGCGTACGAAGTCGTGCAGGTGGGTGATGAGCGAGCTCATCACCTCTTTGAAGCGCGGATCGTCGCAGTTGTCCATGCGCGAGATGACCGCGCGGGTAATGCTCTTCTCGTCGAACTCTCGCATAGCTTTTCCCCTCACCCAACCGTCAGGCCGCCGTCCGCGGCCAGCACGTGTCCCGTAATGTACGAGGCTGCGTCCGAGCACAACCACAGGATCGTGCGTGCAATCTCATCCGGCTCCGAGATGCGGCCCATCGGCACGCTCTCCGCAATCACGGACACGTCGATGTGCCCGCCGATCATCCGGTGCAGCAGTCCCGTGTTCACGGGCCCCGGCGCAACCGCATTCACCCTGATGTTCGAGCGGGCAACTTCCAGCGCCGTCGCTTTCGTGAGTCCCACGACGCCGTGCTTGCTCGCCGTGTAGATGGCGATGTTCGCGATCGGCTGGATGCCCGCGCTGGATGCCGTGTTCACGATGGCGCCGCCGCCGTGCGCCAGCATGTGCGGCACCTGGTATTTCAGCCCGTGCCAGATGCCTTTCAGGTTCACGCTGATGATGCGATCGAACACCTCCGAGGTCTGATCCTGCACCGGACCGAAGCCTCCTTCGATGCCCGCATTGTTGACGGCTGCATGGATACGCCCGAAGCGCTCTGCCGCGCGCTCTACCACGGCTTTCACATCCGCCTCGCGCGTGACGTCCGCCTCGATGAACGCCGCATCCACGCGTCCGCCGCCGCGAATTTCCGCCGCGAGCGACTGCCCGCGCTCCGCACCCAGGCCGGCCGCAAACACATTCGCGCCGGCTGCGGCGAAAGCGAGGGCCGTGGCCCGCCCGATCCCTTCGGTAGCGCCAATGATGAGCGCATTGCGGCCGGAAAGATCGATGGGCGGAGTGCTCATTGTGCCTCGTGTTCAATGCGCGGCCGCTGCGGCCGGCGCGGCAAGCTCCGATTTGTGTTCCTCGAGCAGCTCACGCACCGACCGGGGCTTGCGGCCGAGCAGGAGCTCGAGGGTCTGGCTCTTGATGTTCAGATAGTTGGTACGCGTCGCCACTCCGAAGGTCGCCGCAACTTTTGCGCCCGCCTCGGGCATGCCCGCGTTCACGAGCGCGGCGACGTACGTGGCGTCGTCCACCTCGGCGACGCGTATGGATTTTCCCGTCACCTGGGTGAGGAGCGTGGCGAAGTCCCGCTGGCTGAGCAGGTCAGGCCCGGTGATGTCGTACGTGCGCCCCTCATGGCCCGATGTGGCGAGCACCGCTGCGGCTGCCGCCGCACAGTCCTTGCGAGAGACCGGCGCCCACTTGCCCCGGCCGGCGTTCGTGACGATCTGCCCCGTCTTCATCGCCTGCGCAGCCTCGCTGAGCAAGCCCTCGGCGTAGCGTTGATTGCGCAGGATCGTGTACGGGATGCCGCTCTTGCGGATCGCCTCTTCGGTGGCGATGTGATCGCGCGTGACCGCAGCGGGATTGTCCTGAACCGCGTTGATCCACGACGTGTAGACGATGTGCTTGATCCCGGCGCGGCGCGCCGCGCCGATCGCCGCCGTGTGCTGGGCGACCCGATCCCCACTGTTCACGCTGATCAGCAATAGTTTCCTGCCGCCGGCAAAGGCCGCCTGCAGCAGTTCCGGTTTCGTGAAATCTCCGGCACGCACGTCGGCGCCGCGCTCCGCAAGTGACGACAATTTTTCCGGCGTGCGCGTGACCAGGATGAGCTTCTCGACGGGCACACCACGGCCCGTGAGCGCATCGATCGTCTCGCCGGCGAGCCCGCCCGATGCGCCGCTGATCACGATCTTGTCGGCGGCCGCCTCGTCTTTGTCCGCCGCGTACGTCGCCGTCGCGCTTGCCGCCAGGGCGAGCCCCAGCAGCGCGATCATGCCGCGCCGTGCGAGAGAATTCATCAGGGCTGGAGATGGGGCACGAGGCGGGCGATCTGCCGCTTCATCACGTCCGTGATCACCGGGCGGAGCTTGGCGACCTCGGTGTCCGGCAGCGCCTTCACGTCCGGCGGTACCGTGAAGTTCGACCATTCGTAGCTGTATGTGCCGCCCCACTCGCGATGCTGGAGGCGCACGCCGTCAGTCGTTTTCTGGACCAGCAGCATCTGGGTCAGATTGAAGACCACGGGCCTGGTGAGCCCTCCCGGTTCATCGCTCGTCGCGAAGCCCCAGCCCTGGATGTACTCGGGGAGCTTCTTCATGCGGTCGTTGTCGCCGTCGACCATCTCGGGCGACACGTTCGGGCCCGGCGCGACCACGATCAGCGCGGACAGCCGCTCCTCGTCGATCACCCGCTGCATCTCTTCGAGACACGCGCGCGAGAGCTTCTGCGACGTTGGGTTCGCAACGATCCACGGGCCCTTCTGCCGGCGCATCACCTCGGTCGCCTGGATGGCGACGGGCTCGAGACCCGCGTTCGTCAGCGACCAGATGAGCGGCTCGTCGATCACGTCCGCCACGGACCAGGGCGCGCGATAGGTGCGCAGGAAACTCTTCACGGCAGTCGCGCCGACATGAAAGTGCGTCACGTCCGCCGCCATCATGTCGATGATCCCGACGCGGCCGCCGGCGGGAATGGCCAGCGGCAGCTCCGCGGCATGGAGCCCTCCGCTTCCCAGCAGCACTACGACGGCAATCCAGATCGCCTTGATGTTCGACACGCTCCACCTCCGTCCGGCAAGGCCGGGTGTGCGCACCGCCTCCAGCAGCGCCCCTACTTCGATTGCAAACGCATCCGTGTCACGCCGTTCTCGTCGACATAGTCGCGGTTGTTCTCGCACACGTACTCGAGCATTTCGTAGCTGGGCAGGCGCCGGAACCCTACCGTGTAGGTGAACGGCTTCTCGAGGACGGTCGGATCTTCGATGGTGATCTCATCGTGCAGGATGTCCGGAGCGACGAGCCGGATGCGCTCACGGATGTGCATCTCGTTGCTGTGGGGCATGTCCCGGTAGCCCAGCACTTCTTCCTTGACGCCGATGGTGTCGACGACGAGCGTGTCCCCTTCCCAGCGGCCGACCGAATGGCCGAAATACCCGGGCGGCGTGTCTTCGATCCGGGCCTGGGCCTTGTCCAGGTAAATCCGGCGCACCTGGCTCATGGCCTCCGCGATGACGGTGACCTGCCCGGGGCTCTGGATGAATTCCACCGGGTAGATCGCTGACATCATCTCCGGCATGCCGTTCGGCAAGCACGAAGTGCTCGCGTTGGCGAGCGGCTCACCGCGCTTGTCGGACTCGACCTGCTTCGCGCGCAGCGCCTCGTACGGTCCCTTGTACTTGGGCTTGAGCAGGAGCGGTGACGGCGGGGGTGGCACGAGCTTCGGGTCCGGCGGCGGACCGCGAAAGCCCGGGTATCTGGCCCAGGTACCCGTGATGTCCGGGACCGCGGACTTCAAGCCGGCGGCCGCGGCGGCAGGCTGGCTGAATGCCAGCGCTGCCAAAACGGCGCCCGCGAGAATGGCTCGAACTGGATACGCGCTCATGGTTTGCCGTCCCTTCAAGGTCAGCGCGCGAACGTTCCGCCCGGAGGATTGCCGTCGCTCATCGTGCGGCCGTCGGCGAACGTCGCCGTTTCGAGCATGCCGCCCGGATCGCCATTCTTCAGCGGATTGATGAGGAGGGTCACCTTGTCTCCCTTCTTCACGTCCGAGTACTTCCAGCCGAGGCGCATGAGCACGTTCGGGCTGGCGCATTCGATGCTGTAGTGCTTGCTGCCGCCCTTGTCGTCCGGCACGTCGAGCTCAATGAATACGTGCGGGTTGGTCCACTGGAACTGGGTGACCGTGCCTGTGAGGGTCACGCGATTCACGTGATCGAACATCGCAAAGGAGTGATGGGCATGGGCGACACCCAGCCCGGCGAGCAGGATCGCAGCCAGCAGCGCCCCCCTCTGCATGAAACCCCCTGGTCACGCCCGTTTTGGTGGCGTGCTATATGACACGTGACGCGGGCGCAGGCAACGGGGGCTGCGCAAGTGTTAACTGGAGCGCCTACTTGGGGGCGGAGCTCTCCGAGTAGCTCCGAAGCACGAGGCCGTTGCCGGCCGACTCCACGATCTCACCGTTCGCCCCTGCCGCCGGCAGCGGCGGGCGGAACTTGCGGAACGCATCCCGCATCTCCGACTGGTACGCCTGGAAATCGCTGTAGTGCGCGTACTGTTCGGCAGTCAGCACGCCTTTCATGCGTTCGAGCAGGCGCTGGTCGCTCTCGTCCTGCCACTTCATCGACTGCTCGATCCGCTCCTCCTGAGTGAGGTCCTGGTTCACGATGGGGTTCGGGGTGTTGAACTGCTCTTCGCGCATCGTGTTCATGATGTTGAGGAGCTGCGCGCGCTGGCCCTCCGAGAGCGGCATGCCCATCGTGCCGAGCTGCTCGCCGATCCAGTTCACCTGCGACCGCTGGGGCATGCTCGCCTGGTAGTCCTGCCACAAGCGCACCTTGTCCTGCCCGATGAGCGCTGCGAGCTCCGCATCGTTGCGGGCCTTCATGTCGTGGCTCTGTTTCACGATGCTCGCCATGTCGGTCAGCGCCTGGCGGGGCTCGGTCATGCTGCGGTTCATCTGGTCCGCGAGCAGGTCGATCATCTGGTTGCTTTGTTCCTGAGACAGGCCCAGCGCGTCGCCGAGATCGGCGTATTGCTTGTGCAGGTTCTGGCGTGTCTGCGCACGCAGATACCGTTGCGCGGCGGGTGATGCCCGCGACATGGGCGACCCGGGGAAGAAGCCGCCCGGCACTGGATGCGCCATGGCTATTGCGCGTTGAGGGCCACCCATATTCGAAAACACGCCGAACGTTGCAATGCCCGGGCTGGCCGCATTCGTGCCGGCGGCCCTGGACCACGGATTCTGCGAAGTGCTTTTGGCCGGCGCCGATTGCGCTGCCGCCTGCATGCGCTGAGTTTCCTGCAGTCGCTGATCCAGCTCCTGGCGGGCGATCTGCAATTCGCGGATACGCACCTCCTGCTTCTGGGTCGTCGCGAGCGCTTCATCGGCGCGCTTGCGCTCCGAGCTCGCGCGTTGCGCGTATTGAATGGTCGTGGCGGCCAGTGCCGAGGTCGAGACGATCAGCAGCGGGATCAGGAATTTCATGGCGGCGGCTTCCGTGCAGTCACGATTCCTGTGAAAGATATCAAGAAGTTGTTACCGATCGTGACCGTACCTGCCAACGTCAGAAGTTATATCGGAGGGTTAGCCCGTACTCCCGCGGACGGCCCCGGATGGCGCCGAACCCGCTGCGCTGGGGCGAGGTAATCGGATTGACCTCCGCAGCCGGTCCGCCCGCATCGAAGAACCCGCCACCGAAGCGGTTGGAGAAGGTCGCGTACGTCTTGTCCGTCAGGTTGTTGCCGTAGAGCGCCAGCTCCCACTTGTTGCTGTCCGAGGCGTAACGGATGCGCCCGTTGAGCAGCCCGTAGGCCGGCTGCTCGTACGCCGAATCCGTGCCCGACGTGGGATGTGTCTGCTGCCTCGCCTGCCATGCGTAGTTGAGACCGAACGTCACACTGCCGCCCGCGGCTGCGAAGGGCACCGTGTAGCGCCCGCCCAGCGAATAGCTGGACCCTGCCGGCTCGGGGAACAGGAACGGCCCTGAGTTCGCCACCGGATCGAGCACGCGGTAACTGATGAAGCCTGCGGACGCATCGAAGACGAGCGTATCCAGCGGCGCCCACTGGCCATCGAGCTCCCAGCCCTTGATGTTCACATCGCCGGAGCTGACCACCGCGATCCGGAAGAAGAGCGGCGCGTTCTCACCGGGCGTGGCGACCTGTCGGGCCGCCTGCCGATCCGTGTATTCCATCGAGAAGCGCGTGGCGTTGAAGCGCAAGCGTCCGTCGAACCACTCCGTGCGGAAGCCCAGCTCCTTGTTGAGCACGTGCTCGGGAGGTACGGCGCGCGCAGCGGCGCTCTGAGCAGCGCCCGTCTGCGCGAACGCGGGACCCGTGGCGCTCACCACGTCGATTCCCGTGAACGAGCCGGCGCGATAGGCACGCGACGCCGTGGCGTAGACCATGAAGGAATCGGTGATCCGCTTGTCGAGTGTCGCGCGCCAGTCGACGGCGTTGAACGTGTCCTCGGCTTGGAGTGTGGTGCGATCGGTGCCCGGCACCGGTGTGAAATTCGCGGACGCGATTTCGGTGGCGGCAATCTCCTTCTTGTCCGAGGAGTACCGCACGCCGAGCGTGAGATTGAAAGCCGCCGGCAAGTGCACGGTGCCCGATGTGAACACGCCCCAGGAGTTCGACTCCTCGCGGGTCTCGTTGTCATTGGTCCGGAACAAGCCGGCGTCCGCGTTCGGCGGGTTGCCCGCCATCGGACCGCCGGCAAACGAAAACGTGCTGGTCGAGCGCCGCGTGATCGTCCAGACGTGCTCGAAGGTCTTCTCCCGATAGTACGTGGCACCGTTCACGAGATCGAGGTTCCCGTCGAACCAGCTCGAGTTGAAGAGAAACTCCTGGTACAGCAGCTCCGAAGTGAGATCGTCCGGGCGGATCTCCATGCCCCAGCCCTGCCAGTCGCCGATGTTCGAATTGTCGAGGTCCGAGTAGCCGGACAGCGAGGTGAGCGACATGCGCTCATTCAGCGTCCACACGAGATTGGCGATGGTGGTACGCGTGCGCGTGTCGTCGTGCTGGGCGCAGGCCGCATCCCAATCCGGGTCGAAGTCGTCGATGAGGCAGTAGGCCGGATCGGTGAAGTCATCCAGCAGGATGCGCGGGTCCTGCTGGCCGAGCGGCGCGCCGCCGGCCGCGACCAGGGCGTCGGACAGCCAGTCCGCGTGGTTGCCGTTGATCATGCCGGGCGCGATGTCGAACCCGAAGTTGTCGAGCGGACTGCCCGTGCGGTCGCTGCGCGTGTAGGCGTAGGACAGCGTGGCGGCGAACGCATCGCTCGGGACGAACTTCGCCTGCAGGCGCGCGAACACCTCCTCGCCACCACCGAGCTGCTGCGGCCCTTTCTGCACGTAGCCGTCCTCGTGCTGATAGCCGGCCTGGCCGCGGATGAAGATGTTGTCATTGAGCGGAACGTTCGCCATGGCGCTCACGTCATAGCGGTCGAAGTTGCCGGCGGTCACCTTTGCGTACGCTTCGCGCTCGGGCCCCGGCTGCCGGGTGAAGATACGGACCGCGCCGCCCGTGCTGTTGCGCCCGAAGAGCGTACCCTGCGGACCCTTGAGGACTTCGATGCGATCGATATCGACTACCGATAACAACGACCCCTGCGAGCGCGGCATCGGTACGCCGTCCACGTACAGCCCCACGGAGCGCTCGCTCGTCGCAGCGCCACCGCTGGAAATGCCGCGGATCATGAAGGTCGGCGTGTTGTTGCCCTGGCCGCGCGCGCCCTTGATCTCGAAGTTGGGCGAGAACGCCGTGACGTCCTGGATGTTGTCGACGCCCTTTTCCTCGAGCGCCTCGGACGTGAAGGCCTGGATCGAAAGTGGAGTCTGCTGGAGCGAGGTTGCCCGCCGTTCCGCGGTCACGACCACTTCTTCCAGCGTTTGTGCGTGAGCGGTTGCGCCTATTGCAGCTATGGTGGCGAGCGCCGTGTTGAGAACGCAGCCACGCGAGACCCTGCGGATCATGTTTCCGGCCCCCTCTTTTTGAGGTCGACCATGACCCAGCATGTTGACCGAGTCAACTTAACGGGCCGTTCGTAGGCTCATACATCCATCAGGCGGGGACCCCCATGCCAGCGCAACAGAAGAAACCCGGCAACGACCTGCAGACCTTCCGCACGCTCGCCTCCTTCCGCACGCACATGCTGGCGCGGCTGTCCGAGCGCTTCTACGAGCAGTACTACAGGCGCGAATTCGCGCTGTCGCTCCTCGAGTGCCGCCTCATCGGCATCACGGGCGGGTTCGGCCAGGTGTCCTTCAAACGGGTCTGCGTGGAAGCGAATCTCGACAAGAGCCACGCGAGCCGTCTGGTGGACCGGCTCATCCGGCGCCGTCTGCTGCAGAAGGTGACGAATCCGACCGACCAGCGCTCGGTGATGCTCGCGCTGACCAGCAGCGGCCGCGACACCCACCGCGCTCTGCATGCGGCCGCGACGCGGCTCGCCGCGGAGTGGCTGTCCGCGCTAGGAGCGGACGAACGCAGGGTCTTCCAGGAATGCCTCGTGAAGCTCACCGACCAGATCCGGGCGATGAGCGATGCGGAGGCCAGCCGGAAGGTCCGTCGCGCTGGCCACCCGGTGCGCGCGAAGGCCGCTGTGCCCGAACCGCCACTGCCGCAGGTGATCGTGGATCGAAAAATGGCCCGCCAGCTCTACGACCTGCTCGGCAGCGCCCTGGGCAACGCTAATCCGTAAGGCCCACTGGCCCTTAACAATTCCTTACAAAGGGTTGCGGTGTCAGCCTCGCTCCGTCCGGTGCGTTGTCATCTAATGCTGGCCATGCAAGACAAACCCCACATCCTCGTGGTCGACGACGACCGCGAGATCCGGCGCCTCCTCGGCGACTACCTGGAAAAGAACGGCTATCGCTCGAGCAGCGTGCCGGATGGCAAGGCCATGCGCCGGGCACTGGACATGGCCCCGCCGAACCTCATCGTGCTCGACCTGATGCTGCCAGGCGAAGGCGGGCTCGCGTTGTGCCGGGAAGTGCGGTCGCGCTCGCAGGTGCCCATCGTGATGCTCACCGCGCTCGGGGACGAGCCGGATCGCATTCTCGGTTTCGAATGCGGCGCGGACGACTACGTCGTCAAGCCTTTCAATCCGCGCGAGTTGCTGGTGCGCATCCGTGCAGTGCTCAGGCGCGCGGCTCACACGCCGCGCGACCCGGACACGAGCGAAGTACGCGCCTACAAGTTTGCGGGATGGCGGCTCGACACGACCACCCGCATGCTCGCGCGGCCGGACGGCACCGAAGTTGCGTTGAATGGCGCAGAGTACCGGCTGCTCTCCATCCTGCTGAGCCATCCGGGCCGTGTGCTCTCACGCATCCAGATCATGGAGCTCGCGCGCGGGCGGGACCTGGATCCTTTCGATCGGAGCATCGACGTGCGCATCAGCCGGCTGCGGCAGCGGCTGGGCGACGACGCGCGAACCGCCTCCATCATCAAGACGGTCTACGGCGAAGGGTACGTCATCGGCGTCGCAGTCGAGACGGAGTAGCGCATGACGCTGCTGCCGCAGTCCCTGTTCGCGCGGCTGTTCGCGGCAACGCTCGCAGTCATCCTCGTCACGCTCGTCGGCGTCGTGGTTCTGATCGCGCGCGAACGGCGCGACCTGGCATTTCTGGGCACGGGTGCCTGGAATACGACCAAGACGATCGCCGAAACGAGCGAAACACTGGCGAAACTCACAGGCGACACGCGTGCCGCAGCGATCGCGAATCTGCGCGAGCATCCGCTCGTGCTCGATGAAGTTCGCCGGCGCCGTCCGCAACCGCCGCGACCTGAAGAGCTGCGCGCACTCGAGCAGTCCTTCGCCGCACAGCTCAAACGGCAACTCGGTCCGGACTTCCGTGTATACGTTCAGCGTGCTTCACCGGAGCTCACCGAGTTCATTCGCGTGGACTCGATGCGCCTCGCCAACGCGCGACCCGCCGATGTAGCCGAGCGCCGTGCTGCGCTCACGCCGCACCAGCGCGGATTGTTCCTCGCGTGGCGTTACGACGTGGCGGTGACGCTGCCGGATGGCGAGCGCGTGATGTTTCGCGCGACAGCGCCGCTCCCCGCCCCTCCTCTGCCGCCGCGAATCTTCATTGAGCTCGGCGTGCTCACCGTGGTGCTGGGCATTGTGCTGTTCTTCGTGGCACTGACGGTGACGCGCCCGCTGCGTGAGCTCGCGAACGCAGCGGATGCGGTGGGCCGCGGCGCTTATCATCCGCCGCTCGTGGAACGAGGAGCGCGCGAGCTACGCCGCGCCACTCGCGCGTTCAACACGATGCAGGAGCGATTGCGGCGTTACCTCGAGAGCCGCACGCGTGTGCTCGCGGCCATGTCACATGATCTGCGCACCACGCTCACGCGCCTGAGGCTGCGCGCGGAAGCCATCGAGAACGACGATCTGCGCGCACGCTTCGCTGCCGATCTCGACGAGATGTCGCAGATGGTCCATGGCGCGCTCGGCCTGTTTCGCGACCTGAACAACGACGAGCCGCTGGACAGTGTCGACGTGGACGCGCTGCTCGAGACGTTGCGACTCGAGTTCAAAGAGATGGATGCAGACGTTTCGATCGAGGGCCGCACGCGTGGGCCGCTCTCCGCCAAACCGCTCGCGCTCAAGCGGTGTCTGACAAATCTCCTGCATAACGCCATCAAGTACGGCACGCGCGCCACGGTGCACGTGAGCGATGATGACGACGTGATCATCCGCGTTCGGGACGAAGGACCCGGCATTCCCGCCGCGTCGCTCGAGCAGGTGTTCGAGCCGTTCTTCCGGATCGAAGGATCGCGCAATCGCGATACGGGTGGAGCGGGCCTCGGCCTCAGCATTGCGCGCGACATCGCGCAGGCGCACGGCGGCTCGATCGTGTTGAGGAATCTCGAGCCGCGCGGGCTCGAAGCGGTGCTGACGCTGCCCCGGGCAGCGTCAGCCTCCGTCTCTGCCGAACCTCACCCGACGGTGGGTGAGCCTGCGGCCGGAACCGCGTGACGCACTACTGAGATTGCGATTGCGCGGGCGGCGGGCCCATCCGCATGTGCTGGCGGCGCTCCGCCTGCAACGCTTTCCACTTGTCGAGCTGGTCCGTACGCAGCACGCCGGTCAGCTGCTGCAGGATTTCTGCATCGGCCTTCTCCATGCGCGCCTTCATCTCCTCGGGCGTTGGCCGCTGGCCGGACGCCATGAACTGCTCGCGCTCGGCTTCACGCTTCGCGCGCTGCTCATCGAGGATGCGCTTCACTTCGGTCTTCTGGTTCTCATCGAGATCGAGCTGTTTCGCGATCATTTCGATGGGCGGACCGCCACGCGGCGGACCACCTTGCGGAGGGGTTTGCGCATTCACGGCCTGCGCGGCGAGCACCATCGCCGCGAGCGCGACGCTCAGACGCTTCATATCGTTCTCCTGCTGCGAGTTTCGATTCCACGCCACTGTAGGCGGCGGTCCGTGCGCGTGTTGTAAAGAAATGTCGAGGTCGCGGCGGCTGCGCACAGTCCGTTACAACGTTTGGGGCGACGGGAACGGTGGCACAGCACATGCTCTCCGATCAGCCCATGCGAAAAATCCGCGCCCCATTGTTCGTGCTGAGCCACATGCGCAGCTACTCGTCGCTTCTGGCGCATGTGCTGGGCTCGCATCCCGAGATCGACGGCTACTGCGAAACGCACCTTCGGTATTACTTTCCATTCGATGTGCTTCGCTTGCACTGGCGGGTGCGCAAGCTCACGGGCGAACCGCTGCGCGGTCGCTATGTGCTGGACAAGATCCTGCACAACTACACGATCTCACCAGGCATCCTGGAGAGCCGACGCATGCGAGCAGTGGTGATGCTCCGCCAGCCGGTGGATGTCCTGCAGAGCATCCTGCACATGGGCGCGCATCTCGATCCGGTCGAACGCAACACCAATCTGGATCACGTGACGGGGTACTACGTCGCGCGGCTCGGGAGGCTGACTGAGCTCGCACGGAAACTCGGGCGGCGTGCAGCGTTCGTGGAGTCCGAATCGCTGCTCGATCGCACCGATCACACGCTGCAGTTCCTGCGAGATCACCTGGAGCTGCGCGATCCGCTGCAGCGGCACTATCGCCGTTTCGAAAAGACCGGAAAGCCCAGCTTCGGCGATCCCTCACCGGCCATCCACAGCGGTGAGATTCGCACGCAGCCTCCGAAGCGCGTGACCTTCGCCATTCCTGCGATGTTCATGGACAAAGTGGCAAGCGCACACGCGGCCTGCCACGAGGCCTGCCACCGGCATTGCGCGCAGATGCCTGCTACCGGAAGAGCACGACTGCCTTCTGCAGAGTCACCCAGACACCCCAGCCGATCGGAATCCAGACTGCCGCCCACGCAAGGACGACCGCGACGGGACTGATGGCCACGGCATCGCCGTTCGCCGGCGCAGCGGCCGCCGGCCCTTTTGCGGCGAGCGCTTCTGCCTGCGCCTCTTCCGCCTTCGCGTGATATTTCGCATTGACCGGCCGCACGAGCGCGTTGCAGATGAAGCCAACGGCCAGCAGGCCCGCGAGGATGTACATCGTGATGTTGTACGCCTGCGCGCGCGGCACGCCGTGGTCGATCTGGAACTCGCGGATGTAGTTCACGAGCACGGGGCCGAGCACACCTGCGGTCGACCATGCCGTGAGCAGACGCCCGTGAATCGCGCCGACCATCTTCGTGCCGAACATGTCGGCGAGATACGCGGGCACGGTTGCGAAGCCGCCGCCGTACATCGACAGGATGATGCCGAAGAAGCCGACGAACAGCGCGAGACTGCCGATGCTCGCCGTCCAGGGAATCGAGGCATAAAGCGCGAGACCAAGCAGGAAAAAGATCGCGTACGTCACCTTGCGACCGATGCGATCCGACAGCGAGGCCCAGAAAATCCGGCCGGCGATGTTGAACAGCGAGAGCAACCCGGTGAAGCCGGCCGCAATCGCGGCGATCTGCGCGAGCTGATCCTGCGAGAGCTCGGTGAACGAGAGATCGACGCCAATGAGCTTGCCGCCGAACACTTCCTGCAGAAGCGGGGACGCCATGCCGAGAATACCGATGCCCGCTGCCACATTGAGGCACAGCACCGCCCAGATGAGCCAGAACTGCGGCGTGCGCCACGCCACCGAGAGATGCACGTTGTGGCGTGTGATGAGACCGTGTCGTGCGGTCTCCGGCGGTGGAGTCCAGCCTGCGGGTTGCCAGCCTTCGCGCGGCACGCGATAGCCGAATGCGCCGCAGATCATGAACACGAAGTAGATCGCAGCCAGCGAGAGAAAGGTCTCCCACACGCCCACCGATGCCGGCGTCGCGTAGAACTTCATCAGCCGGTCCGCGAGAGGTGCACCGATCATGGCGCCGCCGCCGAAGCCCATGATGGCCATGCCCGTCGCCATGCCGCGCCGGTCCGGAAACCATTTGATGAGCGTCGAAACGGGCGAGATGTAGCCGAGCCCGAGGCCGATGCCGCCGATGACGCCTGCGCCGAGCCACAGCATCCAGATCTGATGCAGGATGACGCCGACTGCGGAGATGACGAGCCCGCCGCACCAGCACACCGCGGACACGACACCTGCCTTGCGCGGACCCGCGCGCTCGAGCCACCCACCCCACGTAGCCGCAGACGCACCGAGGAACACGAAGAACAGCGTGTACGTCCAGCCGAGCATCGAGATCTTCCAGTCGCACGTGGTCGAGACGACCTGCGCGATGAAGCTCATGTCCTTCGGGCACGCGATGGATTCCGTGATGCCGATCGACTTCGACAGCGGCAGCCAGAACACGGAGAAGCCGTAGGCCATGCCGATGCAGAGATGAATCGCGAGCGCGGCCGGTGGCACGAGCCAGCGATTGAACTCCGGGCGGGCGACGATGCGCTCGCGTGACAGGAAGCCGTGCTCGGGCGCGAGAGTGGCTGACGACATCTTTGGGGTTCCCCCTGACCGTGTGGCTATCATACGAACCGATTCGCATCCGGAGCTACCTCAGGAGGGAACTGTCCCAGCCATGCACCACCCCAGCTCCGAAAGAGTTGCGATCTGCCTGCTGGCTGCAGCCTTGTGCGTTGTGTCCGGTGCACCCGCAGGCGCACGTCCTTCGCTCATCGGTGCAATCAACGCGGAGCGCGCACAGGGCTGCGAGGGCCGGCGGGGCCAAAGCACGCCGCTCCGGGGCAACCGCAAGCTGAACGCAGTCGCACGGCGCATAGCCAACGGCGAGAAGCTGCGCGAGGCGCTCAGGTCCGCGGGGTATCGCGCGATGCATTCCGCATCGCTGTTCCTTTCCGAATCCGGCAGCAATGAAGCCGTGGCAGGCGCGCTGACCCGCGCCTCGTGCGCAGAGCTCACCAACGCGCAGGTGCGCGATGTGGGCATCGAGCGGCAGGGGTCGAACATCTGGGTGGTGCTCGCCGCGCCTTTCGACGCGCCCGAACTGGAAAGCAGCCGGGCAGTTGGCAATCGCGTGTTGACGCTGGCCAATGAGGCGCGATCGCGGCCGCGCCGCTGCGGCAGCAAGTCCTTCGCCGCCGCCCCTCCGCTGAAGCTGGTCCCCGCGCTGAGCGCCGCGGCGCTCGCGCATTCACGCGACCTGGCCCGGCATAACACGCTGTCTCACGAAGGGTCGGATGGCAGCACGCCAGCCGTGCGCGTGACGCGCGAACGGTATGCATGGCGCACGGTCGGTGAGAACGTGGCGTCCGGTCCGACCACCGCCGAGGAAGTGATGGAGGGGTGGCTCGCGAGCCCTGGCCATTGCGAGAACCTGATGAATCCGCGCTACACGGACATGGGAATTGCCTACACCGTGGATGCGAAAAGCGAATCGGGCGTGTACTGGTCGCAGGTGTTTGCGACACCGCGCTGAGCAGCGCGCAGAATGGAACCATGAAAGACGTTGCCGGCAAGGTCGCGTTCGTTACCGGAGGCGGGAGCGGCGTCGGGTTCGGTATTGCCCAGGCGCTTGCGGGCGCCGGCGCGAAAGTCGTGATTGCGGATATCCGCCAGGAGCATCTCGACGAAGCGCTGAAGCAGCTCGCCGCGCCCGGCCGCGCGCTTCATGCCATTCGCCTCGACGTTGCGGATCGCGCGGCCGTGGCACGCGCGGCCGACGAGACGGAGCGTGTCTTCGGCAAGGTCCACATCGTGTGCAACAACGCCGGCGTCAATCTCTTCAACGATATCGGCGACGCGCAGTACGCGGACTGGGACTGGGTGCTCGGCGTGAACCTGGGCGGCGTCATCAATGGCGTGCAGGCGTTCGTGCCGCGTATCAAGGCGCACGGTGAAGGCGGGCACATCGTCAACACGGCATCCATGGCCGCGTTCATCGCGGGACCCTCGGCCGGCATCTACACGTGCTCCAAGTTCGCCGTGCGCGGGCTGACTGAATCGTTGCGCTGGAGCCTGGCGCCGCATGGCATCGGCGTGTCGATGCTTTGCCCGGGACTCGTGAAGAGCCGCATCTACCAGAGCGAGGAAATCCGTCCGGCGGCCCTGCAGGGCACGAAGATGGAGCCCGACTTCGTCGCCCGGTTCGCCCGAATCCACGAAGCGGGCATGGAGCCGCATGAAGTGGGCGCGAAGGTCCTGCGCGGCATCCTGCGCAACGACCTTTACATCTTCACGCACCCGGAGTTCCGCCAGGAGCTCGAGGCGCTATCCGGCGAAGTGCTCGCGGCACTCCCGGACGAGCCCGCGCCCGCCGAGCGCATTGCCTTCGAAGACACGAGGCGCGCCCGTCAGGCGGAAGCGCGCAAACGCTGGAAGTCCTCCTGACCTCTGCGGTAGTTTCCACGCATGGCCCACATCGTGCAGACCGACCGCCTGGTCGATGATCAGAAGATCGGCTCGTTCAACATCCGGCTGCTGGTGTTCTGCTGGCTGGCGATGTTTGCGGATGGGTACGACATCTCGGCCATGCCCTTCGCGGCCATCGACCTTGCGCGCGACTGGGGTGTGCCACGAAGCGAGTTCGGCGTGGTGTTCAGCGCCAGCCTGTTCGGCGTGCTGTTCGGCGCACCGCTCCTCGGCTATATCGGGGATCGATCCGGGCGGCGCGTGGCCATCGTGCTGGGCTCGGTCATCTTCGGCATGTTCACGCTGGCGATGATGTGGGCCACGAACCTCGAACAGATGACGGCGCTTCGGTTCCTCGCGGGCGTCGGCATCGGCGGGTTGATGCCGAATACCATCGCCTTGACCTCGGAGCTTTCGCCGAAGCGCTGGCGCGCAATGCTCGTGGTGCTCATGTTCACGGGTATCACGCTGGGCAGCGCCACGCCTGGACCCGTGGCGAATCTTCTCGTGCCTCAGTACGGCTGGAAGGTCATCTTCCTCATCGGCGGCGTCGGACCGTTGGCGGTAGCGGCCTTCTTGCTGTTCGTGCTGCCTGAATCCGTGAAGTTTCTGTCCTCGCGGCCGCAGCGTCGGGCTGAGTTGTTGAAGACTGCGCGCAGCATGCGGCCGGACCTGGAGTTGCCGGATGACACGCAGTTCGTCCTCGAGCGACCTGCTGAGCGTGCGGGCGGCGGCGGATTCCTCGGCTTGCAACGCATCTTCCGCGGGAGTCTCGCGGCCATCACGCCGTTGTTGTGGGTGTGTTTCGCCATGACATTGATGGCGAATTTCTTCCTCAACAACTGGATGCCGCTGATTTTCGAAAGCAACGGGGTGACGGCTGAGCAGGCTGTCATTGCGAGCACGCTGTATCACGTGGGCGGCACCATCGGTGGCATCGTCGTCAGCCTGTTGCTGAATCGGTTTGGGTTCCTGGCGATTGCGGTGTTGTTCGCGTTCGCGGCGCCGGCCATTGCGGCAATCGGGATCGAGGGGTTGTCACCGAATGCGCTGGCGTTCATTGCGGGGTTTGCGGGGCTTGCCGTGCTGGGCGTTCAGTTCGGCAACAACGCGTGCTCGGGGCTGATTTATCCGACCGAGGCTCGCTCGCAGGGAGCGGGGTGGGCACTTGGCATTGGCCGCGTCGGGTCGATCGTCGGCCCGCTTGCCGGCGGATTCCTGGTTGCGCGCAAGACGCCTTTCCAGGAAATGTTCCTCTGGGCCGCGCTGCCGATGGCCATTGGTCTCGTCGCCGCTATTGGCGTGGCGATCCTCTGCTACCGCCGATTCCGCAGTAATACGCTAGACGACAAGCCTGCTGAGACAGAAAAAACGCGCACTCCTGCGCGCCCCGGTACCGCCGTCGACATGCGTTTTTGATTGGCGCGCACGAAAGGCGTTGCAAGAGGCGACCTCTTCGGTCGCCGCCCAGCGAGGATCAGCCTCTTCCGATAAACGGCATTTTCGTGGCCATGATGGTCATGAATTGCACGTTCGCATCCAGCGGCAGGCTGCCCATCTGCGCAACTGCCCTACCGACCAACTGAACATCAATTAGCGGCTCAGCAGTGGTGCCGGGTAACTGCGGCAGGTTAGCCGCCAGCTCCGTTCGAGCATTACCAATATCAATCTGCCCACACGCAATATCGAACGCCCGCCCATCGAGCGACGTCGATTTCGTCAGTCCCGTCACCGCGTGCTTGGTCGCCGTATACGCAATCGAGTTCGGCCGCGGCGTATGCGCAGAGATGGACCCGTTGTTGACGATGCGCCCGCCGCGCGGGTTCTGGCTCTTCATCAACCGGACCGCTTCCTGCGTGCACAGGAACATCCCCGTGAGATTCGTGTTCACCATACTCTGCCACTCATCGAACGTGATGTCTTCGATCGGCCGCCCCGGCATGGTGATGCCCGCATTGTTGAAGAGGAGGTCGAGGCGCCCGAACATCTGGTGCGTGCGGGTGAACAGCGCGTGCACCTGCTTCGGATCCGTAACGTCCGCAGTGATGGCCACACCCGCAGGCTGAGCATTCGCTCCAGCAGCGCGTGCGGGCGCATCGGCAATTGCCTGCTTCAGCCTGTCCTCACGACGACCGGAAAACACCACGCGCCAGCCATCTGCGATCAGCGCGTGCGCCGCCGCTTTCCCAATGCCGGAGCCTGCGCCCGTGACGATGGCGATCCTGTTCTCTGCAGCCATGACGTTGCCTCGCCATTCGCGAAGATGGGGTCGCAGAGTTTAAGGCTGTCGGCGAGCCGTCAGGCGCGTCGTGCGCGCGGAAGCTTTCCGTCAACCGCCACGTGCACGCGGAACGCAGTCGCGAGCCGATCGCGGGCTGCGCGGCAAGCCTCGAAATCCCAGCCATTCACGATGGCGAGACGGAAGCCGCCGGGTGGCATGGAATGCGCTTCGGGCGGGCGGTCTTCGTGGAAGGTGATCTGCACGCTCGTCACGTCGTGCATGCCGCGGATTTCCTGGATGAGCCGCGCAGGCGGATGGCGATACCTTCGGCCATGCGCGCCGAACAGCACCACGCTGTAGCCATCGCGCCGGCCGCGATCTTCGAAATCCCATGTGCCGCGTGAGTAGAGACCCACTACGGCGTCGAGCCACTGCGGGCCGTAGAGGTCCGGCCACTGGTCCGAAAAGCGCAGGTGCACTTCGATGATCCGCCCGCCGATGCTCTCGATATTCATCATGCCGGTGTAGCCGGCCAGGTGGCGCGCGATCCACTCGAAGCAGTAGCGCTCGAGCGAGGCGCGCGGTTTCGCTTCGACGAGCCAGTAATCGAATGTCCCCTCGTGCAGTGGCATGCCTTGCGAATGACGGAACCAGACGGCGTTGCCATTGCGGACCGCGATGTCCGTGCTGACGTGGTCGCCTTTGAGCAGGGTCATCCAGAAGTGACCGCATGTCTGGAAGCGCTCGTAGTCCGCGAGGCTGGCAAGCGCGTGACTGTCTACGCCCATGCCGCGCAGGTTGATGATGGGTTTGCTGAAGACGGGGAACGTGTGCGGCGTCACGCCGTGCGGTCCGCAGGGAATGCCCTGCGATTCGGCGACGAGGAGCTTGTTGTAGACCCAGTGGTGCTTCGGGTTCCACTGGTACGCGTCGGGATCTTCGGTCGGAATGCGGACGTGCGCGGGGCACCGTACCGCTTCGAAGTACTGCATGCGCCAGGGATCGGCTTCGCAGATTGGCATGGGGGCGGATTATTGCTACGCCTTTGCGATGGGGACTGCGACGGTGTTCGCAGTGCCAATGCAGCTGGAAAAAAGAAGCGGGCCCTCGTGGGCCCGCCTTTTAGGTTCGCTTCGAGTGCGAGTGCTGCTTAGCGCTGCACCGAGGCGTTCGCGTTGGCATTCGCCGAAGCGTCTGCCTTGGTGTCGCCACCCAGGCGGCGCGGGGCCGGCTCAGCCGTGTTGTTGTTCGTCGTGGTGTCGCGCTTCGCGCTGGCATTCGCGTTGCCGCCCAGCGCACCCGTCGCGTCGAGCCCGCGGCCCTGCTCAGACGACTCGCGCTTGGCAGAAGCCTGCGTGCCACCGTTGAGCGCACCGACTGCGTTCAGCCCGCGAGGCTGCTCGCTGCTCGGCTCGGACGAACCGCGCGTCGCAGTCGCCTGCGTGGCGCCATTCAGCGCACCCACTGCATTCAGGCTTGAGGGCTGCGTGCTGGGCGTCGTCGTCTGCGGCGCGCTCGGCATCGAGCTGAGGCTGGACGCCGCGGCGCCATTCAGCGCGCCCGTCGCGTCGAGCGAGTTGGCAGCGTTGCCGCTGCTGTTCGCAGTGCCCGAGGCTGCAGTGGCCGCGGAGGCCGCCGCATTGCTCGACTGCTCGGTGAGCGAGCCGGCAATTCCGGCGCTGGTCTGCACGCCGCCCTGCACGGCACCCGTAGCAGTGCCAGCAGTGTCGCTCGCCTTGTCCTTCGCGGCGCCCACGGTGTCATGCGCCTTGCCCTTCACGGTATCAACCGTGGTATCCGCCTTGTCTTTCACGGCGCCAGTGGTGTCCTTCACCTTGCCAACCGTGTTCTCGGCGCCGTTCTTCACGCGCCCGCCAACCCGCTCCGTCGTGCGCCCGACGCGGCCAATCATGTCAGTGTCTGCGCCGATCGAGCCGCCGAGCGTCCCCTGCCCCGCGCCGGTGACTCCGCCGAGCCCGCCCGACAGCGTGCCGCCGAGCCCGCCCGTGGCGTTGCCGCCGAGAATCTGCGCGTAGACCGGCGCTGCGCAGGAAAGCACCGCAGCCGCGGCAGCGCTCGCAATCAGATGCCTGGTGTTCATGGTTCGTCTCCTCAGATGTGTCGCAGACCATCTGCGACCTTCTGTGAGGAGTACGACCCCACCCTGCGATTTCTTCCCGCGATCCCGCGATTTTTTCTGGCTTTACTTAATTCATCGCGGTGCGGATCGACGCGCCCACCAGCCCGTTGCCGTACACCTTGTCGACACCCTTCGCGCCGAGGTCCATGGCTTCGTGTGCGAGCTGCGTGAATGCCTTCTCCGCCAGCGCCGAATTCGGCTCGTTTACACGTGCAGCAAGCAGGCCCGCAACGATTGGGGCGGCGAACGACGTGCCGCGCACGGCGGCGAATGAAGGCGAGAGCATGGCTGCTGCCATGTCCGCACCGGGCGCGGCGAAATCTACTTGCGGACCGCGGCAGGCTTCGAGCAGTACCTTCTGTTTCGCATCGACGCCTGTCACGCCGATCACGCCTGGATAGGACGCGGGGTATAGCGGCGGGGCTGCGGCGCCGTCGTTGCCGACTGCTGCGACGATTACATGGCCGCGGGCGATGACGATTCTCACGACGTTTTCGAGCGTGACGTTGCGGGGGCCTACGAGGCTTACGTTCATGACGGGCACTCGTTCGCGGACCAGCCAGCCCATGGCGTCGGCTACTGCGTCGACTGCGCCGCCTACGCCGGATCCGCAATACACGTCTGCTGCGAACAGTTCCGCGCCTGGACTCGCGCCGTGAAAAGCTGACGAGCGGCCGATCATCAACGACGCGACGGCTGTGCCGTGCGGACTTGGAATGGGTTTGTCGGCGCAGCCGTGTTGGTGGATGACGGCATCCGAGAAGACGGGATGCGACGCGTCGACGCCGCCGTCGATGAGGCCGATCTTGATGCCGGATGAAGATGATTGCGCGGGAGACGCCTCTGCAGATTGCGCCGTCGTTGCAAGCAGCAGGCGCGACCTGGCGCCCGCTGTTCGGCGCTCAGAGCGGCTCTTTTCACCACCCAAAACCTTCTCACTATCCAAGACCTCGCCACTATCCAGATAGATGTGGTTGTAGTCGTAGGCGCCATTGGGGTCCAAAGCGCGGATGCGCGCGAGGGCGCGACGTGTGGACATCCGCTCGGGCGCACGCAGAACGACGACACGCGCATCGAGGCCTTCGAGCGTGCGCTCGCGCGCGACGGTGAATCCAGCGGAGCGCGCGCTTTCCAGCGCTGCATCCGTCGGAGAGAAGGCCACCAGCTCAGCACGCAGAATCGGCGCGCCGCGCGGATCTCGCTCGACGAACTGCCGCTGGGTACGAAGCAAGTCCCGGATGCGAAGCTGCCGCAGATCCGCGAGCCGCTGCACGTTGCCGAGCTCATTCGTCACCTGCCCGGTCACGCCGTTGACGGTGCCCGTCACCGTATTCGGCAAGTCCACGCGCGGCAGGTTCGGCAACTGCACGCCGCCGAGCTGGGCGTGCGCCACCTGCACGCAGGCAATCGCCACCAGACTGGTTCTGAAAGCCAGCCCGATCAGTACCCGGAAGCGAGGCAACCCATTGCGCATGCGCCGACATTAGTTGAATGTCTCGCCCCTCGCGAGGCCTGGAAGAAAATCGCCTCGCCAATCGTTCTGGAAGTGCGACATGAGTCAATCGATCGGCGACACGCAGGAGCAACTGATCGCGCTCCTGCCCCGGTTGCGGCGGTTCGCGCGCACGCTGGCGCGCAACCCGCACGACGCCGACGACCTCGTGCAACTGGCGGTCGAGCGCGCACTCACGCGCCTCGATCAGTGGCAACCCGGCACACGGCTGGATAGCTGGATGTTCGGCATCATGAAAAACGCGTGGATCGATGAAGTGCGCTCCCGACAGCGCCGGGACCGCGTGCTCGCACCAGCGGAGCTGGGCGAGAGCGTCGCGGACGCTTCGAGCGAATCGCACATCGACAGGCTTTCACTGGAGGCTGCACTCGAGCGCTTGCCGGAAGAACAGCGTCTCGCGGTGGCGCTCGTTCTCGTCGAAGGCCTGGCTTACAAGGAAGCGGCCGCTGTGCTGGAAGTGCCCATCGGCACCGTCACGAGCCGACTGGCCCGCGGGCGCGAAGCGCTCGAAGCGTTGCTCACCGGTGCGAAAGGAAGTGCGTCATGAAGATTCCTGAAGAGCTGGTGATGGCTTATGTGGACGGCGAGCTCGATGAGCCCGAGCGCGCTGCCGAGCGGGCACAAGTGATCGCTGCGATGGAGCAGGATCCCGAGGTGATGCGGCGGGTCGAGCAGCACCGCGCGCTGCGCAGGCAGATGCGAGCGACGTTCGATCCCGTGCTCGACGAACCGGTACCGGATCGGCTGGTCGCAGCGATTCGTTCGGCGCGCACGAATGCACCCGCTGGAACGCCGGCGGACCGTGCCGGTGCTCGCGAATGTGCTTCGCCGCGTTCCGGCGAAGGGACTTCCGGCGCGACTGCGTCGGGCAACGGCAAGGTCGCGGATCTGGGTCGCGTCCGTGCTGAGAGGGCTGCGGCCTCGGCCGCGCGCCAGGAGCAGCGGCGCGCGACATGGAGCTGGCCGCAGTGGGGTGCCATCGCAGCGAGTCTCGTCATCGGCGCCGTGGCCGGACATTTCGCGCTGAACTCGCCCGAGCTCGGTCCGATCGGCTCGCGCGACGGACAACTGGTCGCGCAAGGGGACCTGGCTGAAGCACTGTCGACCCAGCTGGCGAGCACACAGTCGGAAACCCAGTCGGTCCAGATCGGCACGAGTTTCAAGGCAAAGTCCGGCGACTACTGCCGCACATTCGTCCTTCACGCAGGCAACCCCGTCGGCGGCATGGCTTGCCGCGCAGGCGAGCGCTGGAACGTGAACACACTGGCTCGCGTCGAAGCGGCCCCCGCCACCAACGGCGGCTATCGACCCGCCGGCTCCGAGATGCCCGCAGCCGTGCGGGCGGCGGTCGAAGAGCAGATTGTCGGCGACCCGCTCGATTCGAGCGCCGAAGAGCAGGCGAAGAACACCGGCTGGAAGTAGAGTGGCGCGCCGGAGGCCTGCCAATGCTCAGAATCACAATGGCCGCTCTGCATCTGCTCGCGCTTGGGCTCGGCATGGGGGCCGTGCTCACTCGCGGCAACACGCTGCGCGAGCCGCTCACCAATGAGTCCCTGCGGCGCACGTTCCGCGCGGACAACCTGTGGGGCTTCGCCGCCCTGCTCTGGCTGGTAACCGGTTTGTGGCGCGTGCTCGGCGGCCTCGAAAAGGCGCGGGAGTACTACATGATGAACGCCGTCTTCGGCCTGAAGATGGCGCTCTTCGCGCTACTCCTGATGCTGGAGGTGTGGCCGATCGTCGTGCTGATGAAATGGCGACGGCAGATCCGCATGGGACACAGCCCCGGCGTGTTCGCGTCGGTTGCAACGGCAAAACGCGTCGCGATGTTGAGCCACATCGAGGCGCTCCTGCTCGTACTGATGATCTTCGCCGCCGTGACGATGGCGCGCGGCTATGGCCTCAACTGATCGATTTCAGGACCCGGCGCGCTGGGCATCCTGCGCAGCCACGCGAATGCGTCCATGCGTGACGGCGACGTGATCGGCGAGGTGCGTCGCGCGCCACGCATCGAACGCCGCCAGATTCAACCCGGCGGGCTGCGTCCACGACGCCTGCCGCAAATAGCTCCATACGTATTCGCGCAGGAACCCGGCATCGTCCACGCGCTCAATGTCGCTGAAATAGTCTGAAGCCAGCCGTGCATCGTTGCGCCTGAGCTCGCGGAACATGTTCACGGCGATGGTTCGCCCACGCAGTTCCTCTTCGAAGGACGCGTCGCGCTCGCCGGCAGCGAGGACCTCGCGGGTCTCTCTTGCGGCGAATGCCGCGCGTGCAAACAGATACGCGAGCCATATCCTGCTCTCCTGCTCCGGCGTGGCCGGATCCCACACAATCGCCACTCTCGCAGCCGCGTCCGCCTCGGCGGCAGCACGCGCACGCGCTTCGACCACAGTTTCAGCTGAGCGCGGAATGGCACTGCCGAGCGCTTCGAGAATTTCGCCGTGGCTCAACAGCCCGTCTTCCTCGAGACCGGGCGACACATCGAAGCGCGCATCGATCACGAGCCCATGAGCTGCCGTGAAGATCAGGTAGGTGGACCCCGTTCCGCCTCCCTTCTTCACGGTGAACAGCGCTTCGCGGGCAGGCCGCGCGCCCGCGCCCTTCCCCAGTGTCACGGCCTTCTCATACCGCGGCTTCAAACGGCGAACGGGCGTCGCCTTGATGAGGTCCTGCTTCGTCTCCCGGTAGCGCTCGAGAAGCTCCGGCGCTTCGATTCCATCCGCGACTCCGCTGGCTCCCAGGTCGGTCACGCTGACTTCGAGAGCCAGCCCCACCGCCCGGTATGAATAGCTTGCCGACGCGTCGCCCTCAGGCCCGCTGCGCTCACCGATGAACTCGAGTGGGCCGATGTACTCCGGCAGCGCGAGCCCGCCGATCGAAGTGGTGTGGACGGCATCCGCTGCGCGGGAAGGTGTGCCCGCCATGGACAGGACAACCGCCGCCAGCAGCGCAGGAATTATTGTTTTTCTGATCACGGCGGCCCCGTCGACTGGAATCGTTGAGAGGCTGCAACGTGTATGCCCGAACCGGCCTCTCCTTGTGGCGCAGCAACTTAGGCGTCGCCCACCCCGAGACCGACAATGGTCGTGTCAATCTTTCCGACAGCGCAGACGTGATCTGTAGAATCGCGCGCCATGATTCTCTGGCTCAAGGCGTTTCACGTTACGTTCGTGGTCACGTGGTTCGCGGGGTTGTTCTATCTGCCGCGACTCTTCGTCTATCACGCGTCGGCGACGGACTCGGTGAGTCTCGAGCGGTTCGTGGTGATGGAGCGGCGGCTTTACAAAATCACGACCATCGGCGGCGGGCTCGCCATTCTGTTCGGGATTTCGATGCTGGTCGCACAGCCCGCATATCTGACGCTCGGATGGTTGCGCACGAAGCTCGTGCTGGTGGTGCTGCTCATCGTGTATCAGAACTATTGTCGCCTGCTGATACGAGCGTTTGCCGAAGGGCGCAACACGCGCTCGCCGCGCTGGTTCCGCCTGTTCAACGAAGTGCCGAGCGTCCTGCTGATCGCGATTGTGATCCTCGCCATCGTGAAGCCGGCGTTCGGGTAAAAACCTTCGACAAAAAACAGGTGCGCTGGGCTCCCAACGCACCTGCCGGCTGAAGACCATGAGGGCTTTGGCCTTCACCGATTCGGAAGCGGCGCCGCTCTATGCCCTCAGCAGCGCGGCTCGCTTTTCGCTTAAGCGTTCTTCAGCTCGAATTTCACCTGCACCTTGGTCCACGACTGCACCGCCTGACCCGCCTGCATCGCAGGCTTGAACACCCACTTGCGGATAGCGGTGACGGCCGCTTCGTCGAGCCGCGGGAAACCCGAGCTCGTAACCACCGTGACTTCCTGCGGACGACCATTGGGGTCGACGAGCACGCGGAACACGCCCGTGCCTTCCTCACCCGCACGACGCGAAGCCGGCGGATAAACGGGATCGACACGACGGCTCACCTGCATGTTGGCGGTCTCGCCAACCGGCGGCGCCGGGCTGGTCTCGGCCGTGATGGCGGCCGGCGCCGGCTCATCCGTCGGCACTTCGATCTCAGGGATCGTGTCCTCGAGCGGAGGCGTCTCGATCTGCGGCTGCTCGAGCTCCGGCTTGATCACCTTCACCGGCTCGCTCTGTTCGGTCGCCGGCGAGTCGATGATCACGGCCTCCATCGGCTTCGCCAGATTCGGCATTTCGACGATGCCAAGGCTGGCGGCGATGAAGTAGATCAGGACGGCATGCAGGACGACGACCAGGATACCGACCGGGCCACGCTGCAGGAATCCGGACTTGGTTTGCATCTCTGCCCTCTCCTCTACACCTTACGAAACACAGAACGTCGGAGGGGGCCAAAAGTTCAATTTCTCCAGATTTTCCGTGGGGTTATGTCTTCCGACGCCGACGTGGGGCGCTGTCCTACAGAGCCCCGCCCTGCCGCGGTGCACAGATTCTGTGATGAGCCGCCGCTGAGGGCCCCGCCGGCATTGATAGGGTCGCGGTTTCGCTAGCTTTTCCGACCCCATGAGCACAGCCGACAAACCGAGGCGCGCGCCGGTCGCTCGCCCTCGCGACGACACGGACGACGCCAGTACGGCGTTGACGGGCCGTTTTGCCGTGCTGAATTCGTGGAGCGGCCTGCCCGGCGGCGTTGGCCGGGATACACGCGAGCCCGCGGATCCCTCCTCGCGCGAGCACGAATACATGCGCATGCTGAAGACGCTGCTCGGCAACGTCGACGGCATGGTCTATCGCTGTCGCGTCGATCCGCACTGGGCAATGGAATTCGTCAGCGAGGGCTGCGCCCGCGTCACCGGCTACGACCCGCGCGATCTCATGTACAACGGGCTCGTCTCGTACGACTCGATCACGCATGCAGAGGACCAGTTGTGGGTGCGCGAGGCCGTGCGCAACGCGCTCGACACACGCGTGCCGTTCGACCTGGAGTACCGCATCGTCCACAAGGACGGGGGCATCCGCTGGGTGTGGGAACGCGGCACCGGGGTGCTGAACGAGCACGGCCGCGTCGTCGCCTTCGAAGGCCTGATCCAGGACATCACCGAGCGACGCAACGCGGTGCAGGCGCTGCGCGAAGCGGAACGGCGTTATCGCGGCCTGTTCGACAACGCCATCGAAGGCATTTTCCGCACCACCGCGGACGGGCACTTCCTCGACGCGAATCCCGCCCTGGCGAACATCTACGGCTTCGATTCGCCCCAGGACCTCATGACTTCGCTCCACGATATCGGGCGCCAGCTCTACGTTGATCCGCAACGGCGCGAAGAATTCATGCGCATCGTGCGTGCGCGCGGCTCGGTGAGCGGCTTCGAATCGCAGGTGTATCGCAAGAACGGCGACATCATCTGGATTTCGGAGAACGCCCGAGCGCTGTTCGACATCGCGGGCCGCTGCGTCGGTTACGAAGGCACGGTCGAAGACGTCACCGACCGCAAGGCCTACCAGGCACGCATCGAGCAGCAGGCGAACTACGACACGCTCACCGGCCTGGCCAACAGATCGCTCCTGCAGGACCGACTCGAGCAGGCGCTGCTCACCGCGAGCACGTACAACACGCGACTCGCAGTGGTGTTCGTCGACCTGGATCGTTTCAAGTTCATCAACGACAGCCTCGGCCATCACATCGGCGACAAGCTGCTGAAGACGATGGCGGACCGGCTGGAATCGTGCGTCCGCGAATGCGACACGGTGGCGCGGCTCGGCGGCGACGAGTTCGTGGTGTTGATCGCCGGCCAGACGGCACCGGACCAGGTGCGCGCGGTGGTCGAGCGCATGCTCACCGTGGTTGCTCAGCCGTGGGTGACGGACCACGGCGAGTTCAACGTGAGCTGCAGTATCGGCGTGGCGCTGTACCCGAACGACGGGTCGGACGCACAGACGCTGCTGAAGCACGCGGACTCCGCGATGTATCGCGCGAAGGAAAGTGGCCGGAACAATTTCCAGTTCTTCACGCGCGAGCTGAACACGCTGATGACCGAGCGGCTCGAGATGGAAAGCCGGCTGCGGCGTGCGCTCGAGCGCGACCAGTTTCTGCTGCACTATCAGCCGCGCATCGATCTGTGCACAGGGCGCATCATCGGCGCCGAGGCGCTCATTCGCTGGAAGCTGCCGGATCAGGGCATCGTGGCGCCGGGGCGGTTCATCGGGCTCGCGGAAGAAACCGGCCTCATCGTGCCGATCGGCAAGTGGGTGATGAAGCAGGCGTGCGCGCAGAACAAGGCGTGGCAGGACGCTGGGCTCGACCCGATCGTCGTGTCGGTCAACGTGTCGGCGCGTCAGTTCCGGCAGGACAATCTCGTGCGCACGGTGGCTGAGGTGCTCGAAGAGACCGGCCTGGAAGCGCGGTATCTCGAGCTCGAGCTCACTGAAAGCATGGTAATGCACGATGCTGCGCAGCTCGTTGCCATGCTGGCTGAGCTGAAACGGCTCGGCGTGCAGATTTCCGTCGATGACTTCGGTACGGGGTACTCGAGTCTCAGCTACCTGAAGCGCTTCCCCGTGGACCGGTTGAAGGTCGACCGCTCATTTGTGGCCGACCTGGCAACGGATGCGGATGACGCAACGATCGTGCGCGCGATCATTCAGCTGGGGCACAACCTCGGTTTGAAAGTGGTCGCCGAGGGCGTGGAGCAGGATGAGCAGGTGAACTTCCTGCGCTTGAACCAGTGCGATGAAGCGCAAGGCTTCATTTTCTGTCGCCCGATAGAAGGCGCCGCGCTCGCCGCAAAGCTCGCGCGGCGCTGATCGTCAAAACAACCCGACGATTTTCCCGCTCTCGTCGACGTCGATGTTGTTCGCCGCAGGGACCTTCGGCAGGCCAGGCATCGTCATGATGTCTCCGCAGATCATCACGATGAACTCGGCACCCGCCGCCAACCGCACTTCGCGGATATTCACCATGTGCCCGGACGGCGCACCGAGAAGCTTCGGGTCCGTGGAGAACGAGTACTGCGTCTTGGCAACGCACACGGGATAGTGCCCGTAGCCCGCTTCCTGGAAATGCTTGATCTGCTGGCGAACCTTGCTGTCCGCAGTGATGTCGCTCGCGCCGTAGATCTTCGTCGCGATGGCCTTCATCTTTTCCCAGAGCGACTGATGGTCCTCGTACACGAACTTGAAGTTGTTCGGCTGCTCGCAGAGCCGCACCACTTCCTTCGCCACGTCGAGCGCGCCCTTGCCGCCTTCGGCGAAGTGCCGTGCGTGGATGATCTTCACGCCGAGATGAGCCAGCTTCTCCTGCATCAGCTTCACTTCGGCCGTGGTGTCCTCCGCGCGCGAATTGATCGCGACGACAGGCGGCAGCCCATAGTGATCCCGCACGTTGTGGATGTGACGCTCGAGATTCACGAGCCCTTTCTCCAGCGCGATGAGATTTTCCTTGCCGACTTCCGCGACCGGCACGCCACCATGGAACTTGAGCGCGCGCACCGTGGCGACAATCACCGCTGCAGAGGGCGTCAGGCCCGCCTTGCGGCACTTGATGTCGACGAACTTCTCCGCGCCGAGGTCCGCGCCGAAGCCGCCTTCCGTCACCACGTAGTCCGCCAGCTTCAGCGCCGTCTTCGTGGCCATCACGGAGTTGCAGCCGTGCGCGATGTTCGCAAACGGGCCGCCGTGAATGAACGCCGGATTGTTCTCCAGCGTCTGCACGAGATTCGGCGCCATGGCATCGCGCAGGAGCGCCGTCATCGCGCCATGCGCCTTGAGATCGCGCGCGAGGATTGGCTTCTGGTCGCGCGTGTAGCCGACCACGATCTTGCCGAGCCGCTCTTTCAGATCCTTGATGCTCGTGGCGAGACAGAAGATCGCCATCACTTCCGAGGCGACGACGATGTCGAAGCCGTCCGCGCGCGGATAACCGTTGCCCGCGCCGCCGAGGCCAATGGTGATGTCGCGTAACGAGCGGTCGTTCACGTCGACGACACGCTTCCACGCGATCCGGCGCACGTCGAACCCGAGCTCGTTCCCCTGGTGAATGTGATTGTCGATGAGGCCGGCGAGCAGATTGTTCGCCAGCGCGATGGCCGAAAAGTCACCCGTGAAATGGAGGTTGATGTCCTCCATCGGCACGACCTGCGAATGACCGCCGCCCGCCGCGCCACCCTTCATGCCGAACACCGGCCCCAGCGCCGGTTCGCGCAGGCAGATGATGGCCTTCTTGCCGAGGTGATTGAGCGCGTCGCCGAGGCCGACGGTGGTCGTGGTCTTGCCCTCACCCGCCGGCGTCGGCGAGATGGCGGTGACCAGGACGAGCTTGCCGTCCGGACGGTCCTTCAGCTTGTCGATGTAGGCAAGAGACAGCTTCGCTTTGTAACGCCCGTAGGGCTCGAGGTTCTCTTCTTCGATACCGAGTCGGCTCTTCGCGATCTCGGTAATGCGCTTCATGTTCGCCGCCTGGGCGATGTCGATGTTGCTCTTCAAGTGAGGATCCACCGCCAGCTGAAAGGACGGCGGACTCTACCATTCCGCGCACGCGCCGCGGCACTCCGCGGGGCGGTCAGGGCCGCAAGGCGGCCTGCTGCCACGGCGAGCGAGGAGTGAAGGCACCGTTATTCATATACCTGCTATTCGCCACACAACTAGTCAGCGTCGCTGGGCGCTTCCCGGCGCGCTCCGCCCGATCCAGCGCCTGCTCGACTTCCAGAGGCGTCAGACATTCGCCGTTCGCAGCCTCGGGGCTATCGGTGTCGCCTCGGCCTATCGCGACGATCGGTGCGCCCAGACGCGCGGTGTCACGACGGACGAAGTCTTCCGTGTCGAATCGAATGAGAGGCAGGGCGCCGCTGCCGAGGTCCGTCACCACGAGTCGCTCGAGCGCGGTGCCCGGAGTCCGCAGCAGCTCCAGGTGGAAGTCTTTCGTGAGCACCTGGAATCCGCTGAGGCCCGGCCTCGAGTAAGCAACGAGACCGAGCTCGCGCACGTAGTAGAAATCCGCGACGCGCGCGCTGAATGCGGATTCGAGCAATGTGCGCTGTGCATCCGAGAGCTCGCCGCCGGTGCTCACGACCAGCTTCGGCCGCCATGTCATCTGCGGAGTCGCGAGCATGCTGCGTGCGATCGACACGAGTGAGCTCAACGGCCCGTACAGAACATGTGGCCGCAGGCGGGCGTAGATCGCGAACAGCTCTGCCTCACCCTGACCAGGATCGGCATATGTCCAACGCAGGAAGGCAGCGCCTCCCGGCGGGGGCGCATCGGAGATCAGCATCACCTTCTCGCCGGGCACGTATCCCACGTCCCGCAACGCGTTCAGGAAGCGCCAGCGCCGACGACGGACGGAGGCCTGGTCCGCACGCCCAAGGAAGCGTTGATCGACCCGCAGCTCCGGAGCGCATGCGAGCAGATCGGCGGTGCGCACGACTGGCAGGAATTCGAGGTGGACCGCAGAACCGATGCGGGTGAGGTCCACACCGGCCGCACGCCAGTGCTCCCGGTAAAACGGCACGTGCTCCGCGGCCTCGAGGATGAGCTGACGCAGTCTGATGGCGTTCATGAGAAGGCTTCCTTGATTTGACAAAACGCGGGAATTCCCGCGCCGGTCTCTTGTTGTGAAGTCCGACACTGCACCTCCCATGCCACTGCGTTTTCCCGGGAAAAGCCGCTGGGACGCGGCGAGCGCGCACTTCGTCACACCAGCGCCTGTACAAAGTGGGATGCGCGTGTAAAGACGCGCTACAGATTGCGCAAAGTGGACCGATACAACTCGGTGGCTTGCCCGCGGCCGCGGGGTATTGCCGATTTGCACACAGACGCCGCAGCGGTGTGCGGCGAGACTTTTGCGCGGGCCGGCGGCTATCAGCCGCTACCGCTCGCAGGCAATGGATTCCATGACAGCGACCGACGAACCACGCACCGGGGTCAGCGCGGCGACGACGGCGTCCGCCAATACGCGATCTGCGCATCGCGCAGGTGCGCGCGCCGGCGCGTTCCTCGAGCGGTTCAACCGGCCGATCACGATCATCGCGGCCTGCACGATCCTGCTCTTCGACCGCGTGGTCGCACCCACGATGATCATGGGCGCGGCGTACGTCATCGTCGTGCTCCTGAGCCTCTGGGCTCCGCGCACGCGCGACACCTATCTCGCTGCCACGCTCTGCACCGCGTTCCTCGTGTTCGACGCGGTGATGACGAATTCGCCCATCGCGATGTGGATGTACGTGACGAACCGCGTGCTCGCGATCGGCGTCATCTGGATCACCGCAGTGATGTGCCTTTGGCGCAAGCGCCAGCAACAGGAAGACGCGCTCGTGCTCTCCCAGGCCGAACGCGCGCTGCTCGAGAGCCGCGAAGTGCTGGATGCACTGAATCGCGCGGAAAAGGCCGAAGCCGCGCATCGCCAGGCTGAAGCGCGCCTCGCGCGGGCCATTCGCGGCACGAGCGACGGTCCGTGGGAATACGAAGTGGCGACGGGCCAGTACTGGCTGGCGCCGCAGTGGCGCGAGATGGTCGGCTACTCGGTGGGCGATCTCTCCCACCCGACGCTGTCCGTCATGAGGGAGCTCATTCACCCGGACGACGCGCCCGCCCAGCGGGCTGCCTTCCAGCGCTGCATCGAGACCGCGGGCGTCTACGACGCAGAGTTCCGGGTTCGCGTGAAGAGCGGCGAGTACCGGTGGTTCCGCTCGCGCGGCATTTGCGACGTCGACGACGATGGGCGCCCGTTGCGCGTGTCCGGCGCGCTGCAGGACATTACCGAGCGTCGTCAGTATCAGCACGATCTGATCGAGGCGCGCGAAGCCTCCGCCGCGGCGAACCGCGCCAAGGGCGAGTTCCTCGCCAACATGAGCCACGAGATCCGCACGCCAATGAACGGCGTGATCGGCATGACGGAGCTGCTGCTCGACACGGGCCTCGATCCTACGCAGCGCGATTACACGGAGACGATCCGCGACAGCGCCTCCGCACTGCTCACCGTCATCAACGACATTCTCGACTTTTCGAAGATCGAAGCGGGCAAGCTCGATCTCGAGCACATCGAGCTGGACCTGCGCGACACTGTGGAGGACGTGGCCCGCCTCCTCGCCATCCAGGCGCACGGCAAAGGCCTCGAGCTCACCGCGCACATCGATTCGGCCGTGCCCGATCTCATCAAGGGCGACCCGGCGCGCCTGCGCCAGATTCTCGTGAACCTCGGCAGCAACGGCGTGAAGTTCACCGACAAGGGCGAGGTGGCCATCGACGTGCGTGTCGTCGAGAGCCAGACGGACTCGACGCTCATACGCTGCGAAGTGCGCGACACCGGTCCCGGCATCGCGAAGGACATGCAGGCCGGCCTGTTCCTGCCGTTCTCGCAAGTGGATGCGTCGACGACGCGCAAGTTCGGCGGCACGGGGCTCGGTCTTTCCATCGTCAAGCGCCTTGCGGAGCTGATGGGTGGCCAGGCAGGCGTCGACAGCACGGTTGGTAGCGGATCGACGTTCTGGTTCACAGCGCGCGTCGGCGTGGCGGAACGCCTGCACATCGACAAGCACGCCCAGGACGAAGCGCTGAAAGGCCTGCGCGTGCTGGTGGTGGACGACAACGCCACGAACCGCCGCGTGCTCGCCGGACAGCTCGAAGCGTGCGGGATCACTCCGGTGTGTGTGCACACCGCGCAGGACGCTCTGCAGGCGATGGTGGATGCCACCGTCCAGGACGCGCCCTTCCAGGTGGCACTGCTCGACTATCACATGCCTGAGTGCGACGGCGAGCAGCTCGGCCGCCTCATTCGCACGTACGATCACCTCACGCACACGCGACTCGTGCTGCTTACGTCGTCCGGGCATCGTGGCGATGCGCAGCGCTTTGCGGATCTCGGCTTCGCCGGCTATCTCGTGAAGCCGATTACCCGTCGCGATCTCACGGCATGCCTGAGCCTCATCATGTCCAACAGCGCGGAGTCCTGGAAACGCCGCGCGCAGCCGCTCGTCACGCGTCATCAGGTGCGCGCCGTCCGCGTGGATGGCGAGCGCCGCATCCTTCTGGCCGAGGACAATCCGGTCAACCAGAAGGTCGCGCGCATAGTGCTCGAGAAGCTCGGCCTCGATGTCACCGTGGTCAACAACGGGCGCGAAGCGGTGGCCGCGTGGAAGGCCGGCGGCGTCGACCTCATCCTCATGGACTGCCAGATGCCCGAGCTCGACGGCTACGAAGCGACGCGCGAGATCCGGCGCCACGAGCAGGGCCGCCAGGCGATTCCCATCGTGGCGCTCACCGCGCACGCCATGAAGGGCGATGACGACAAGTGCCGCGCGGCCGGCATGGACGACTACCTGACGAAGCCGCTCGACCGCACGAAGCTCATCGCGTGCCTCGAACGGCATCTCGGCAAGATTGCGGGCAACGGCGCTGCTACATCGACCGCGGCTGCTGCCGACGCTGCACCAACCGCGCCAGCGCCCGTCGACTGGACAGGCTTCATGAAGTCGATGGATGGCGATGAGCTGCTGGCGCGCGAGCTCGTGGACCTGTTCATCGAGAGCGGCGACGAGCACCTGGCAGCCATCGTCGCCGCGCTGGGCACACACGACTACGCGGCTGTGAGCGAGCAGGCGCACTCGCTGAAAGGCGCCAGCGCGAATCTGCGCGCCACGGCCACTGCGACTGCGGCCGCCAAACTCGAGGCCGCGGCACGCTCTGGCGATGTCCCGGAAATCGACACGCTCGCGACGGCGCTGCGCACGGAAGTCACGCGCACCATCGAATATCTGCGCAAGAAGGTCGCTTCGGCCTGAGCCGCGCGCTCCGCGGCCTCGTGCCGCGCTATCATGCGCGGCCTCCCCAAACGAGTTGAAGGATTTCCTTCCGGTGACGGACTCCTGGCGGGCCTCCACGCTGGCGCCATTTCGCTCGCGCACGTTCCTGAAGATCTGGTCCGCGAGCCTCGTGTCGAACTTTGGCAGCCTGATCCAGGCGGTGGGCGCGTCGTGGCTCATGACGTCACTCGCGCCGTCGGCGGATTACGTGGCGTTGGTGCAGGCCTCCACTTCATTGCCGATCATGCTGCTCGCCCTTCCCTCCGGCGCCGTAGCGGACATCTGGGACCGCCGCGCGATCATGCTCATCGCGCAGAGTCTGATGCTCACGGTGTCCGTAGTGCTGGCGGTGATCACCTTCATGGGACTGATCGGGCCCTGGTCCCTGCTCACGCTCACATTCCTCCTCGGCTGCGGAACCGCCCTGTACGGACCGGCGTGGCAGTCCTCCGTTGGAGAGCAGGTTCCGCGCGAGCACATTCCGGCGGCCGTCTCGCTGAACACCATGTCGTACAACCTGGCGCGTACCGCGGGTCCGGCGGTCGGCGGGATCATCGTTGCGACGGCGGGAGCGCCGTTCGCATTCGTGGTGAATGCGCTGACGTACGTCGGGCTGCTGATCATGCTGGCCACTTGGCGGCGCCAGAAAACCGAGTCGCATCTGCCGCCGGAAACGATGTTCATGGCGATGAGCGCGGGGCTCCGTTACACCCGGCTGTCACCAGCGATTCGCGCCGTGCTCTTGCGCGGCCTTTTGCTCGGCGTGATCGGCAGCGCCATCTGGGCGCTCATGCCGCTGATCGCGCGTGACCTCTTGGGCGGCGGCGCACGAACGTACGGAGTGCTGTTCGGAACGTTCGGCGGTGGCGCGGTCGTGGGCGCGCTCAGCAGCGCAGCAGCCCGTCAGCGTTTTCGTAACGAGACGATCGTGCGCGTGGCGACGCTGGCATTCGGTGTCACCGCCGCAATCTCGGCGTTCAGTCCATGGTTACCGCTCACCTTGTTCGGATTTCTGATCGGCGGGGCAGCGTGGGTGCTGATGCTCTCCACGTTCAACATCACCATTCAGATGTCGTCACCGCGCTGGGTGACCGGTCGGGCGCTGGCCGTATATCAGATGGTGATCTTCGGTGGCATGGCGATCGGGAGCTGGATCTGGGGTGAGGTCGCGCACAGCCATGGGCTGGTGATCGCGCTGGCCGTTTCCGCGGTGCTGATGTTCGCGTCAACGCTGCTCGGGCTCAGCGCCACGTTGCCGCAGACCGAAGGGCTGAATCTCGCTCCCTCGCGCGGGCCGCCGAACATCACGCTGCGCGTGGAGCTCGGGCCGGAAAGCGGGCGGGTCATCGTCACCGTCGAGTATCGCGTGGCCGAGCACGACCAGTTGGCGTTCGCCAAGGCGATGCAGGAACTGCGGCGAATCCGCCGGCGCGACGGCGCGCGACGCTGGATGCTGATGCAGGACATGAGCGAGCCTGAGCTGTGGGTGGAGCGCTTCCACAGCCCGAGCTGGGTGGAGCATTTGCGCCGCTACCACCGATTCACGGTGGCCGACCAGGAGATCGAGCGGCGCGCCGTCGCCTTCCACCGCGGCGACACGCCACCGAAGGTCCGCCATCTCCTCGAACGACCGGCAGGGTCCATGCCCATCGCCGAGCGGGAAGGCCAGCAGCTCGGCGAACGCGCGGTCGTCAGCGACCCCAACCTGCCGTCGAGCGCCGGTACTACCTAGACCTGAATCACCAGATCGATACGCGCTGCTCGGGTGGCAGATACAGCTTGTCGCCCGGCTGAACGTTGAACGCCTTGTACCAGACATCCATGTTCCGCACGGCCCCGTTCACGCGGAAATACGCCGGGCTGTGCACGTCCGACATGACGAGCTCGCGCATGATCCCGTCGCGATACTTCGCCCGCCACACCTGCGCCCACGACAGAAAGAACCGCTGATCCCCGGTGAGCCCGTTGAGCACAGGCGGCTCCGCTCCCTGCAGCGCAAGCCGGTAGGCGTGATACGCCATGTTGAGCCCACCGAGGTCGCCAATGTTCTCCCCGAGCGTGCTGGCTCCATTCACTTTGAGCCCCGGCAATGCCTCGTAGGCTGAGTACTGCTCCACCAGCTTCCCCGCGCGCTGCGTGAACGCATCGTCGTCCGCCTTCGTCCACCAGTCAGTGAGACTGCCGTCCGCCGCGAACTTGCGTCCCTGGTCGTCGAACCCGTGCCCGATCTCGTGCCCGATCACCGCGCCGATCGCCCCATAGTTCACGGCATCGTCGGCGTTCGGATCGAAGAACGGTGGCTCGAGAATCGCCGCCGGAAACACGATCTCGTTGTTCTGCGGGTTGTAGTACGCATTGATCTGCTGGGGCAGCAGCATCCATTCGTCGCGATCCACGGGCTTGTCGAGACGCGCCACCTGCCGGTGCCAGTCCCAGAGCGCCGCGCGGCGCACGTTGCCGAGCAGGTCGTCGCGCTTCACTTCGAGCGCCGAATAATCCTTCCACTTGTCCGGATAGCCGATCTTGGTGACGAACGTGGCGAGCTTCTCGTGCGCACGCGTCTTCGTCTCCGCAGTCATCCACGTGAGCGCATCGACGCGCTCTGACAGCGCGGCGAGCAGGTTTTTCACGAGTACCTGCATCTTTGCCTTCGAGGCCGGCGGGAAGTACTTCGCCACGTACACCTGCGCCACCTGCTCACCGACGGCACCGTTCACCGCATCCACGCCGCGCTTCCAGCGTTCGCGCTGTTTGGGCTGCCCCCGCATCGTCACGCCATAAAACCCGAAGCGGGCTGCATCGAACTTCTGCGGCAGGTAGGTCGCGTAGCTGTTGAGATGATGGAAGGTGAGATAGTCCTTCAGTGTCGGGAGCGGTGTGCTCGCAAAGAGCTTCGCGATGTCGCGCACCGCCGTGAGCTCGTTGATGATGAGGTCCTTGCGGTTGCCGAGCTCCGCCGCAGCGAAGAACTCCTGCCACTCGAAGCCCTTCGCGTACTCTTTCAATTGCGCCATGGTGCGCGGGTTGTTCATGGCCTCCACGTCGCGGCGCTTTTCGAGCGGCCAGCTCACGCGCGCCACGGCCGTCTCGAAGGCCATGATCCGCTCCGCCCTGCCTTTCGCGTCCGGCACGTCGGCGAGCCCGAGCATCGTGCCGATGTATTCGACGTACTTCGCGCGGATCGTCTTGAGCTGCGGATCGTCCTTCAGATAGAAATCCCGCTCCGGGAGCCCGAGGCCTCCCTGGCCGACACTCACCGTATAGATGTTGGGATTCTTCAGGTCCGGGCCGAGCCCGACCCCGATCGTGGACTGGTAGCCCGGCGATCCGAACAGCGTCGCGATGTCCTTGCGTGACTTCGCGGCAGTGATGCGGTCCAGCTCTTCGCGCAGCGGCTTCAGGCCGTTCGCTTCGATGGCCGCCTCGTCCATGAAGCTCGCGTAGTAGTCGCCCACTTTCTGCTCGGGCGTGCCCGGTGCCGGGTTCGACGCAGCCGCCTGCTCGATGATCTGGCGCACGCGCTCCTGCGACTGCTCATCGAGTCGCGTGAAGATGCCGAAGCTCGCGCGATCCTCGGGGATCGTATAGGTGTCGTACCACGTGCCGTTCGCATGGGCGAAGAAATCATCGCCCGCTTTGACCGCGGATTTTCCGGCCGTGAGGTCGAGGCCGAATTCACCGATCTCGGCTTTCGGCGGCGGCGGTGCCGCGGGCGCAGGCGCGCTGGCCGCGGGCGGCGCAGTTTCAGTGACGGGAGGTGACGATGAGCAAGCGGTGGCGGCCAGCGCCAGCGCGACGAGGTACCGAAGCTTCATGGTAGAGCGAGTCCGGATGATGGAGACAGATGGTCGCCATGATACCGGCCCGGCCGCAGCGGGCTAAGTGGCGATGGACTCCAGAAGCGCGGAATCGTCATCCGCTGGCCGCGAAATCAGCACGCCCGAGCGCTGGGTGAGCAGCAGCTCGAAATCGGGTGCGGCAACCGGCCTGCTGTGCAGATAGCCCTGCGATTCGTCGCATCCGGCGCGCTGCAGGAAGGTGAGTTGCTCTTGCGTTTCCACGCCTTCGGCCACCGTGCTCATGTGGAATGCATGCGCGAGCCCGATGATGGTCGAAATGAGTGTGCAACCCGCGGCGTCCGGCAGGCGGCTGGTGAACGAGCGGTCGATCTTGAGCGTGTCCACCGGGAGCTGGGACAAGCGGCTCAGGGATGAGTAACCCGTCCCGAAATCGTCGATCGCTACACGCACCCCGGCGCTTCTCAGTACGCGCAGAGTACGAACGGTCCACGCCGCATCGTCGAGCAGCGCGCCTTCGGTGATCTCTATATCGAGTCCCCACCCGCGCTCGACAGAGAGCCCGGCAGCAGCATCGATGACCTTGGAAGCGAAATCACGCCTGCGCAACTGCACGGGCGCCGCGTTCACCGCGACGCGCACCGGCGGATAGCCGAGCTTTTCCCACCGTTTGCAATCCTCCGCGGCCTGCATCAGGGCCCATTCGCCCACGGGCGCGATCAGTCCTGTCGATTCGAGGATCGGCAGGAACGCCGCGGGTGACAGGAGGCCGTGTATCGGGTCGACCCAGCGCAAGAGCGCCTCCACGCCCGTGATGCGTCCCGATTTCAGGGACACCTTGGGCTGGTAGTAGAGCTGGAATTCGTTCTTTCCAAGCGCCGCGCGTAAACGATGCTCGGTGGCGAGCCGCTCGGCCAGCGCCGAGTTCATGCCGGGCCGGTGCCGCAGCACCTTCTCCCCATTTGCCTTGGCCGCTTTGAGCGCCGCCTCTGCGTTCTGGACCAGCATCGCGGCATCGCCACCGTTCTCCGGATAGGCGGCGACGCCGGAGATCACACTGATGGGAAGCTGTCGGCCTTCGAGCGGGAACGGATCGGCAAACAGCTCGCTTACCCGCGCGTGTACCAGGCGCAGGTCGGTTCCATCCAGCTCTGGCATGAGACATGCGAACGTTGCGCCACCGAGATGCGCGACGTACTCGCTGTAGCCGAGGCGGCTTTTCAGGCGGTCCGCTATGCATTGAAGCAGCAGGTCGCCGACGTGACGGCCGAGCGCATCGTTCAGCGCGCTCATGTGCTCCACGTCGAAAACGATGAGGGTCGGGTTCAGATCGGAGCGTTCCCGATCATTCAGGATGCGCCCGATCCGCTCGCAGAACAGCGGGCGTTTTGCGAGCCCCGTGAGGGAATCGAAGTACGAGAGGAAGCGCACCGCGTCCTGCTTCTCGAGGTACTGGAGCGCGAAGGAGAGATTGGCTGCCACTTCCTTCAACAGACGCAACTCATCTTCGCTGATGCTCGTGCTGGAGGGAGCGCCGAATGTCAGCGCGCCCATCGTCGTGCCATCCACGCTCAACGGCAGGCACGCGAACGACTGCGCGTTCTCAGGCTGAGTGCTGATGGCCGCTTCGCCCGTCCGCAGCACGCGACTCGTAACGCTCGGATCGGAAACATCGCAATCGCCGATCGTGAACACCACATCCTGCACGTGTTGCGGATTTTCGCCGGCCGATGCAACCGCGCGCGCCCTGCGCGTGCCCGGATCCACGAGCGCGACGGACGCAAACGCGTAGCCACCGATGCGATGTGCGAGCCGGCACGCCTCCTCGAGCAGCTCATCGCGCGCAAAGATGCGCACGACCGCAGTGTTGATTCCGGAAAGCATCTGCAGGACACGCGTCAGCCGCGTGACGTTCTCCTCCGCCAGGCGACGTGCCCTGCGCAGATCCGTTTCTTCGAGCGCGCGACGCACGGCCGGTGCGAGTCGCGCGAGATTGGTCTTGAGAACGTAGTCGACCGCGCCGCGCTTCAGCGTCTGGATCGCGTGCTCTTCGCCGATGGTTCCGGAGAGAAAGATGAATGGAACGTCCGGCGCCAGCGTCGCTGCGATTTCGAGTGCGGCCAGGCCGTCGAACTGCGGCAGCGAGAAATCGGAAAGAACGATGTCGGGCCGCCATTGGAGCAGTGCATCACGAAACTCCTGCGCCCTTTCGACGCGCCTGAAAGCGCAGATGAGTCCCGCCGACTGCAATTGCCAGGCCGCGATCTCGGCCTCGGCGGGGACGTCCTCGACCACCAGCAGGCGCAGTTCCGTCCGCATGGATGGCGTTGTCGCGTATCGGCCCGCGCTCCGGAATTGATCCCTTCACATTTCTCGACAATGGCGCGCCGGATTCTCTGCGAAAGTGGTTTCGGCGTTGCGGGACCGATTCTTGCGGGGGCTCGCCGGCTCGCGAGTGGGAGTGGCACGTATGACTGATCTGTTGCTGAACGCGGCTCGCCGGCTGGGTGTGCCGACCGATGTGAGTGCGGGACCGGGCGGCCGTCCCGGCTTGAGCGTGTGGGCAAAATGGCCTCGCCATCCTCATGATGTTGCCCAGGATGTACTGAACCAGCTGACGCGTGCGGATGAGCACGCCACGGTCAGGCCGCTGGCCGGCACTCCGCTCTGGCGCGCGCGGCATGGCGACTGGACACACATCGGACGTTTCGAAGAAGCGGTCGCGCAGCTCGCGCTCCACGTTTCAGAGAAACCAGGCGATCACTCTCCGCCGAGGGCGGGGACTGTCCGCGATCCGCATTGACCCCATGTCCGGGGCGCCTGGCCGGCGCTTAGCATTCGGCGCATGCAGCCCCACCGCTTCCACGACCAGGAGCTTTCCGTAACGTCCGCGAATGCGGAGACCTTCGTGTCTGCGGATATGCCGCTGGCAAGCCGTTTTCGTCAGGTGCGCGCCGCCACCGAAGCGCTGTGCCGACCGCTGGCGACGGATGACTACGCCATCCAGTCCATGCCGGATGCGAGCCCGGCCAAGTGGCACATCGCGCATACGAGCTGGTTCTTCGAAGAGTTCGTGCTGCAGCGGGCGTTCGAAGGCTACGCGTTCTTCGATCCGTCATTTCGCTATCTCTTCAACTCCTATTACGAAGCGGTCGGCGCGCGTCACAGCCGGCCCGAACGCGGCATGCTTTCCCGGCCCACTGTCGAGCAGGTGTGGGCGTATCGCGGGTATGTAGACGAGGAACTGCAACTTCTCCTCGAACGCGACTCCCTGCCGCGCGAGCTGCAGCAGGTGGTGGTGCTCGGTCTCCATCACGAGCAACAGCACCAGGAGCTGCTGCTCACCGACATCAAGCACATGTTCTCGCGCAATCCGCTTCAGCCGGCGTATGCCGCGCCCACGGATCCTGCCCGACGGAGCGCACCTGTACGGTTGTCGTACACAGACGTCCCGGGTGGATTGGTGGAGATCGGGCATGTCGGCAGCGGCTTCTGCTTCGACAACGAGCTCGCCCGCCATCGGGTGCATCTCGAGCCGTTCAAGCTCGCGAACCGGCTGGCCACGAATGCCGAGTACCTGCAGTTCGTGCGCGCGGGTGGATACAAGCGCCCCGAGTTCTGGCTTTCCGATGGCTGGTCCTCTGTACAGCGTGAAGGATGGCAGCGGCCGATCTACTGGTCCGAAGCGCTCGATCAGGAATTCACGCTGAACGGGCTGCGTCCGATCGACGCCCACGCGCCGGTCTGTCACCTCAGCTATTACGAAGCGGACGCGTTCGCGCGCTGGGCCGGCGCGCGCCTGCCTACGGAATTCGAATGGGAAAGCGTTGCCGCCAGCGCGCCGCTGACCGGCAACTTCGTCGACGACGGCCTGTGGCACCCCGCCTCTGCCGAGCGCAGCGGGAGCCCCGGAGAGCGGAACAATGTTTCCGTTCGTCAATTGTTCGGGGACGTGTGGGAGTGGACGTCGTCGGCGTACGCACCCTATCCCCGATTCAAGCCGCTACATGGAGCGCTCGGTGAATACAACGGAAAGTTCATGGTGAACCAGCTGGTCCTGCGCGGCGGCTCGTGTGCCACGCCGCGCACGCACATCCGGGCGACCTATCGCAACTTCTTCTACCCGACGGCGCGCTGGCAGTTCAGCGGCGTGAGGCTGGCAGCGGATATCGCCTGATGGTGCCTATAGCCGGCGCGCAACTCCGCCTTCGCCATGGCACTTCGAGGGAATCCGCATACGAGCCCTTCGTCGCGGACATCCTCTCGGGCCTGCGCGAACATCCGAAGCGCATCTCGCCGATTTATTTCTACGATGCGCGCGGCTCGGTCCTGTTCGACCAGATCTGCGAGCTGCCCGAGTACTATCCGACGCGCACGGAGACGCGAATTCTCGCGGACGATGGTGACGACATCGCACGCTGCATCGGCGAAGACGCGCTACTCGTCGAATTCGGCAGTGGCTCGAGCACGAAGACCCGCCTTCTGCTCGATCGCTTGCCGACGCTGTCCGCCTACGTCCCCGTGGATATATCCCGCAGCCATCTTCTGAACGCTGCGCACGGCATTGCGGCCGCGTACCCGCATCTGGAAGTGCTGCCGGTCTGCGCCGATTTCACGCAGCCGTTTGCAGTGCCAAGACCCGCGCGGCCCGCGAAACGCATCGTGGTGTTTTTTCCGGGCTCCACCATCGGCAACTTCGATCCGCTGCAGGCGCTCGATCTCCTGCGCGTCATGCGCGACATCGCGGGCCCCGGCGGCGGTCTCGTTATCGGCGCGGACCTGGTGAAGGACCCGGCGCTACTGGTGCGCGCCTACGACGATGCGGCCGGCGTCACCGCCGCCTTCAATCTCAACGTTCTGCGCCGGCTCAACCGCGAGCTCGGAGCCGACTTCGATCTCGCAGGCTTCCGTCATCGAGCTGTGTGGAACGCGGATCAAGGCCGCATCGAGATGCATCTCGTCAGCACGCGAGCCCAGCGCGCCACGCTGGCGAGTGAACATATTGAGTTTGCAGCGGGCGAGCCGATCGTGACTGAGCATTGCTACAAGTACACGGTCAGTGGCTTTGCTGCTCAGGCGGCCGCAGCAGGCTGGCTTGCGCGGGCCTGCTGGCTCGACGCGCGCGGCTATTTCAGCGTCCACTACCTTGAGGTCGGTCGACCGCCGACAGGTTGACCTGCGCTGTCAGCAAAAGCGATAAAGGCCCGCATGGATGCAGGCACCCTCGATGAACTGAAGCGCGCGATCCGCACGATTCCCGACTATCCGAAGCCGGGCGTCCAGTTCCGCGACATCACCACGCTCCTGGGCAACGCCCGCGCGTTTCGGCTCACGGTCGATGAGCTCGTAAGACCTTGGGCTGAAGCTCAGGTTGATCGCGTGGCCGGCATCGAGGCGCGCGGTTTCATTCTGGGCGGCGCAGTCGCGCATCAGCTGCACGCGGGATTCGTGCCGATTCGCAAGAAGGGAAAGCTTCCGCACACCACCGTGCGTGTCGCGTACTCGCTGGAGTACGGCATCGACGAGATGGAGATGCACATGGATGCCGTGCAGCCCGGTGAGCGGCTGATCGTGGTGGATGACCTCATCGCCACGGGCGGCACGGCCGAGGCGGCCGTGCGACTCCTGCGTCAGCGCGGCGCTGAAGTGCTGGCCGCGTGTTTCATCGTGGATCTGCCGGAGCTCGGCGGCTCGAAGCGCCTCGAAGCCGCCAAGGTGCCCGTGAGAACGCTGCTGACGTTTTAATGCGCGCGCGCCCGGCCCGTCTTCGATTTCGACTTCGCCCGCTTGCTTTCGAGGTTGCGTAGCAGGGCCGCGTCTTTCGCGTCCTGCCCGCCGGCTTTCGCCTTGCTCTTTGCCTTGCGCAGCGCGCCGCTGTCGACGCCGCCGGTGGCGCGCTTCGTGGCGCCCGCCCCTGCCTTTTCCATGAATTTCTTTGTGCGCGAGTTGTAGCGACGCGCGGATTCGTAGTCCCCTTCACCCTGAACCTTCGGCATTACTTTCTCCTCGTGATCTACCCGCCCTTCCTAACGCATGGCGCCGCGCCCGCGATGTAGGAAATCTCTGACGCAGGAGTCAGCCAATGCCGCATCCGCCTGCATGCGATCGACGGATTGGGTGTACGCCGCAGCCTCGGTAGCGTCCGGCCATACAAACACGGGAGTGAAGTCGCATGATGGAGCGTACTGCCGAGCGCGGCGCCGCGCTCGTCGACGAATTGCGCAACGTGGTCGTACAGGCGGAAGCGCTGCTCAAGGCCCTCGGAGCCGACAAGGACGAAGCGCTGGTGGTGCTGCGCGAACGAGTCAATAGCGCGGTCGATGCGGCGAAGGTGCGCCTCGCGGATCTGGAAAAGCATGCGGGTGCCGTAGCACAGCGTGCATCGGTCGCCGCCGAAGCCTACACACGCGAAAACCCCTGGACCGTAATCGGGGGTGCCACCGCGCTGGGACTGATCCTCGGCTCCTTCTTCACGCGCTCGCTCGGTTCCGACGAGGAAGACGCGTAAAGTGGGGGTCAGGGCGGAAAGAGGCGACGATGGTAAGTGCAGGCGTGCAGGTGACACGAAGGCCAGTCAGCAGCTTGAGCACGTTCGGGCTGCTGGCCCTCCCTGTGCGCATCGGGCTCATCGTCGCGCTCATCGCCATCGTGGTGATTGCCGCCACGGGCGAGCCCTCTGTGCCCTTCGTCGCAATGATCGTCGTGAGCTGCGCGCTGCTCTTCACCACCGCGGCTTTGCTGATGTCCGAGGCGGCGCATCGCGAGCGCGAGCGGCTTGCCGCCGAGCGCCAGGGCGCTGAATTCGAAAAGCTGCTCGAGCTGCGCACCCGCGAGCTGTCCGATCTCTCGACACATCTGCAGGAGCTGGCCGAGCAGGAAAAGTCCGAGCTGGCCCGCCGCCTCCACGATGAGCTCGGAGGGCTGCTCACGGCGGCCAAGATGGACCTGTCGTGGATGCAGACGCGCGTGAACGAAGTGCCTTACGGCGCGCGCCTCACGCAACTCGGGGGCGTTCTCGATGAGGCCATGGATCTGAAACGGCGCGTGGTCGAGGAGCTGCGTCCCTCGTTGCTGGATCACTTCGGTCTGCCCACGGCACTGCGCGCGCATGTCGAAACGGTCTGCACCAAGGCATCCCTGCAGTACGACGTGGTGATGTCCGACGACGCGGACAGCATTCCGAAAGAATGCGCGATCGCGCTGTTCCGGGTGATCCAGGAAGGGCTCACGAACATCGTGCGCCACGCTCACGCCCGCCAGGTGCGGCTCGCGCTCACGAGCGACGACTCGCGATTCCTGCTGCTCCTGATCGACGACGGCAGCGGCATGAAGCTCAACGACTCGCGCGTTCAGTGGTCGCACGGGCTCGCGGGCATGCGACAACGCGTTCAGGCCATGGGTGGCCGCTTCGCCATCGAATCGAGCCCCGCAGAAGGGACGACCTTGCGCGTCGAGCTGCCGAAGCGGCCCGCTGCGCAACTCACAGTGGGTTGAACGCTACCGACCCGCGCGGGACGGCGCCCATTTGGACTGGGCGTCGGCGACGATCCCTTTGAGCAGTGCGATGTCGCGCATCTTGTCGAGGAAGTAATCGGCGCCGGCTGCGAAGCAGTGGTCGCGCACGAAGTCCGACGCGTAGTTCGTGAGCACGACGATCAGCGGTTGACCTTCCGGCGGATAGAGCTGCCGCGCATGACGGATCACCGCGACGCCATTGCCTTCGGCCAGCTCGATGTCCACCACCAGCACATCGAACACGGCTTCCTTGAGCCGGGTCAGCGCTTCGGACTGGGTCGTGGCCTGGGCCGCAACCGTCAGCCTGCCGGGCTCGGACAGGAGGTCGACCAGGCGCAGCGACAGCACTTCCGAATCCTCGATCAGGAGGATGCGGCGCTCGGTCGCGGGCGACCCCTTGAGACCTCCGGCGCGGGCTTCGGTGGAGCTCATCGCCATTACTGCAGGAGATTGTTCTTGATGGCGTAGTACGTGATGTCCGCGTTCGTCTTCATGCCCATCTTCTCCAGGATCCGGGTGCGATACGTGCTCACGGTCTTCACGCTCAGGAACAGTTTGGCGGCAATCTCGGAAACGCTCTTCCCCTCTGCGAGTTTCGTGAAGATCTGAAACTCGCGCTCGGAAAGCACACTGTGTCGCGGTTCGTTCGGCGAGCCGCCCTGGATGCCGCTCACCAGCAGCTCGGCGAGCTCCGGGCTGACATAACGTCCGCCGCGCACGGCCGCGCGGATGGCACGGCACAGTTCTGCATCGTCCGCGTTCTTGCTCACGAACCCGCTCGCGCCTGCGCGCAGCACATTGAGCCCGTACTGGGTCTCGGGGTAGGCACTGAGGACCAGCGTGGCGACGGATTCGTGGTGGGTCTTGATCTGCCGGAGCACGTCCAGCCCCGACATATCCGGCAGGGAGAGGTCGAGCAGGAGCACGTCGCACGGCGTGCTGCGCATGAGTGTGAGCGCTTCGCGGCCGGTTTTGGCCTCCCCCGCCCATGTGAAATCCGGCTGGGCCTCGATGATCTGCTTCAGCCCGATGCGCACGAGCTGATGATCGTCCACGACGGCGACGCGGGTGGCAGGCATGGGTCTAGGCTAAGTCGACGTTCCCGTCCGCAACAGGGCAATCGTCCACCACGCGCGCCCACGATTTCCGTGTGCGCGTGTAGGAATCGTCTGACACGGGAGCGTCAGCGCGCGGACTCAGCCGTGTCCTGCTGATCCATGAGCGCATCCTTCCCGAGCCCATCCTTTCCGTTGTACGACTCGAGCCGGTTGTACAGCGTTTTCAGGCTCACGCCCAGGATTTCGGCAGCCTTGCGCTTCACGTGCCCGCAGTACACGAGGGTCGCCATGGTGACGCGCCGTTCGACTTCCTCGAGCGGCGTGCCGACGCGAATGGTGATGGTCGTACCGTCGTCGCTCTTCGGCGGAGGCTCGGACACGGCGACGTCACACTCGATGACGTCGTCAGCCATGATGTACGCACGCTGCACGTAATTACGCAGCTCGCGCACGTTGCCCGGCCAGTTGTGCTGGTACAGCCGCACGAGCGCATCGCGCGAGAAGGTCTTGTTGGTGCTTTCGATGCGGTTCAGGTCGTCCAGGAAGCACTGGGCGAGCTGCTCGATGTCCGTGCCGCGCTCGCGGAGCGGCGGCAGGCGGATCGGAAACACGTTCAGGCGGTGATAGAGATCCTCGCGGAGCTTGCCATCCGCGACGGCCTTCTCCGGTTCGCGGTTCGTCGCAGCGACTACGCGCACGTCCGTCTGGATGTGCTGCGTGCCGCCGACGCGCATGAAGGTGCCGGTCTCGAGCACGCGCAGGAGTTTCACCTGCAGCTCCATCGGCATCTCGGTGATCTCATCGAGGAAGATCGTGCCGCCGTTGGCACGCTCGAAGAATCCTTTGTGCTGGCGGTCCGCGCCCGTGAAGCTGCCACGCTCGTGGCCGAACAGCTCGCTCTCGATGAGTTGCGGGGCGACCGCGCCGCAGTTGAGCGGCAGGAACGCACCGTCGCGCCGCCGGCTCAATTCGTGGATCGTGGATGCGGCCAGCTCCTTGCCGGTGCCGCTCTCGCCGATCAGGAGCGCGGTCGCCGAGGTGGGCGATACGCGGCTCAACTGGTCGTAGAGCACCTGCATGCGCTGCGAGCTGCCGAGAATCTTGCCGAAGCGGCCGAGCTTTCTCAGCGCATCGCGCAGCTCACCGATTTCCTGCTGAAGCGCGGAAGTCTTCTTCGCATGCCGCAGCACGGCCTGCACGCGCTCGAGATCCGCAGGCTTCACGAGGTAGTCGCTGGCGCCCGCGCGTAGCGCCGCGACGGCGCTATCGACGGTGGCGTGGCCCGTGACGATGATGACTTCGGTGGCGTCCGGCTTTTCCAGCTCGGCCACGAGCTCGATGCCCTCGCCATCGGGCAGCCGCAGGTCCGTCAGCAGCACATCCGGCCGTTGCCGACCCAGCTCGATGCGGGCCTCGCGCAGCGACTGCGCACGCGCGACGGTGAACCCTTCCATGCGTGCAACTTCCTGCAGCCACTCCACGACATCCGTATCGTCATCGACAATCAGCGCGTGTGCCATTGCGTCCTCATCGTACTTATTTCGGGGGTCACTCTACTGCGCCAGCCTTGGGTCCTCGCAATGTCGCCCTCACCCGACAGGAACGAACGATGCTCGGTAGAGAGGACGGAGGTGGCGAATGAATTGGACAATCGGACTTTTGTCGATCGGCGCGGTGGTCCTGGGAACGCAGCTCGATCGGCGCAGACAGCGCGAGCGTCAGAGGCTACCACGGAGGGAAATCCACCGTTGGGAAGAGGAAGGCGGCGCGGTGCCCGTGAGCCGCAGGCGCACGGCAGCTCAGACCGGAGCGGAAGAGCCGCCCGTCGTGAACCCACCCTAGCTCTCGCTCCCCTCATCGTTTCTGCTCCCGTTGCGCTCAGCCCACGCTCTGCGGGTAAAAAGGAAACGCTGCGCCCTCGCCAAGGGTTCCGCCCGCGTACTTTTTGCACGTGCTGTACGTTTTACACGCGTTTCGCCCGGGTAAGCGCGCGGAAAAGCCCATCGTGCGGGCGCTGTGTGGCGACGCTGCTCGCAAAAATCCAGTCCGCCCATCAGGTCGCCGGCGCAGGAATTCGTTCCGAAGAATTTCGGCCGGACTTCGCGGTGGGTTGCAGGAGTGCGCGCAACTCAAGGAAATTACAGGGTCCAGGTCACCTGCAGCAATCGGGTTGCCGCGCTCGCACAGTTCTCGCTTCACTTCACCCTCTGATGCATCGGCTGACGCGGGGCGTCTCCTGCCACGAGTAAGGTCGAGCATGAACTGTGCCTACCGCGTGCATTGCTGGCATGCGCGTTGCATCTTCAGGCTATCGATTTTGCGTCGACGTCCGCTCTTCTCGGACGCCGAAGCTGACCGAAGACCCCCCGTTTGGCGGGCTGTGGTGCGACCAGCCCGCTCTTTTTTTATATGCCTTCGGCACAGCGACCTGGTGGGGGTTGCCGGGGTGAAGACCTTTCGCGCGCCAACCTGACGCCGTGCCCCTCTTCTGCGGCCAACACGCTAAAGACTTCGCGTTTTCCTGACGGCCGCCTTGCGACAAGGAAGACGGCCGCCTTGCGATAAGGAAAGTGGCGGCGGGCGCGCCCAAAAATTTTCTTCTCGGGGTTGACCTTCTCGATACGGAAAGCGCACATTCGCGCCATGGATGGTGCCCAGCTAGATCACATTCATAAGGCGCTCGTCGCCGTCCAGCACGCCGTTACTTCCATGACCTTCTCGTCCTGCGACCAGGACGATGTGTGCGAGCTCATCGATCGCGTGGAAACCGAGCTGCACGCCAAGCACCCCAACGTGCCGCTGATGTGCAACTTCCTGAATTCGATCGCGCGGAGCCTGCGCGCTCAGCCGGAGGCACGCGAGGCGTGCCTGGTGATCGAGGATGCGATCAGCGACGCCGGACTTCCCAGCACCTGGCAGTCGGGAATCTGAGAATCACCTCGCGTCCGCGAGGCGCTTGATGATCGGGACGAATGAGTCGAAGTCGACGGGCTTCGGCACGTGCAGATCGAACCCCGCGTCGATCGCTGCTTCGATGTCCGCGGGCGATGCGTATCCCGTGAGCGCAATCGCTACGACGCGATTGCCCTCGTTGAGGCGCCGGAGCTTGCGGACGAGCGAGTAGCCGTCCTCCTCGGGCATGCCAATGTCCGTCACCACCACATCGAAGTGCGCACCGGGCGCACGGAGCTGATCGAGCGCCGCGCGCGCCGAGTCACCGATCGTGACGCGCGCGCCTTCGAGCCGCAGCGTCTCCGCGACGACGGCACGCGCATCCGCCTCGTCGTCGACCACGAGGATCGACAGTCCGGTGAGATGCTCGGGCCGCGGCATGTTCTGCCGCTTCGGTTTCTCGCCTGACACATCCGTGTCCGATGGCGCCGCAGGCAAGGCGATCACGAACTCGGAGCCGCGATCGTGCCCATCGCTGGCGGCGGACACCGTGCCGCCGTGGAGCGCGACGATCTCTCGTACGAGTGTGAGCCCGAGGCCCAGCCCACCCGCGCCGCGCGTCGTTGAGCTGTCGCCCTGGCGGAAGCGGTCGAAGATGTGCGGTAGCAGGTCCGCCGAAATGCCCTGCCCCGTGTCCGTGACCCGCAGCACCGCGCGACCATCTGCTTCGCGCAGCTGCACGGAGATGCGCCCACCCGGCGGGGTGAATTTGATGGCGTTGGACAGCAGGTTGCCGATGACCTGGCTCAACCGGTCCGGATCGCCAAAGATCTGCGAGCGCTGGCCTTCGGTGTCGATGACGAGCTCGATGCCTTTCGCCGCCGCGGCCGGCCGAACGGCATCGACCGCCACGCCGATCAGCGTGGCAAGCCGCATCTGGCGCGGCGTGATGCGCAGTTTCCCCGTGCCGATCCGACCGAGATCGAGGAGGTCGTTCACCATCTTGAGCTGGGCTTTGGCGCTCTGCTCGATGCGCGGCGCGACGGCTTTCACTTCCGGATCTTCGCTCCGCTTGATCGCGAGGATGCGGTTCCAGCCGAGGATCGCGTTCAATGGCGAACGCAGCTCGTGCGAGATGACGGAGAGGAATTCGTCCTTCGATCGATTGGCTGCATCGGCGGCGATACGGGCGCGCCGCTCGGCCGTGTTCGCCTCCGCCATCGACGCCGCAGCCCGCTGTTCCGGTGTGGCGTCTCGCGCAACGATCAGCGCTTCACGCCGATCGCCTTTCGCATCCGCGAGACCCCGCACCCGCAGGGCGATCCAACGCGGGCCATCCGTCGACCACGATGTTCTGACGATCAGATCCGAACCGTCGCCGTGATCGAGCGCCGTACTCAATGCGGCTGCAGGCTTTTCACGGTCCTCGGCAACGATCGCCGCTTCGAGTTGCGACCACGTAAGTGTCGCATCGGGCGGACAACCGAAAAGACTCTTGAGCTGGGAGCTCGCCCCGCTGATTTGCCGGTGGCGATCGACACGACAGAATCCGACGCCCGCCACGCCGAGAACGGCTTCCAGCTCATCGGTGCGGCCAGCGAGTCGCTGTCGCTCGCGGGCCTCGCGCGGCGGGCCGCCTGCGGAACCGGCCTCGGGGTCGTGAATTCTTCTCATGTCTCTCATACGGTCATGTAGTGGCGACCGACGCGCAGGGCGTTCTTACACGCCCCATGAAGATGTCGCCGGCAGCGATTGCCGCCGCGCCGCGCACGCACCGGCAGGTTCGCCGGGCACGCGATATGCACGGTTGGCATAGCTGTTGCTTTAAATGACGGGTTCGACTTCGCCGAGGTTCCTTTAGAGATGTCGCAAGCTGGATTAGGGCTGCGCCTCAAGCAGCAATTGACTCTGACGCCACGTCTGCAACAGTCCGTGAAACTGTTGCAGCTCTCTGCGCTCGAATGTGTGCAAGAACTGAACCAGGCCATTGCGCAGAATCCTTTCCTGGAGGAGCAGGCCGAGGCCGCGGAGGCGCGCACCCAGAATGAGGAAGCACCGGACGAGAATTCCGCCAACAACGGCGAGCTCGATTTTCCGGGTTCCGGGTCCGGCGCGGGTGGTGGAAGCGATGACACACCGGACTGGACGGAGTGGACCGCTTCCCCCTCGACACTGCGCGATTCACTTCGCGAGCAGCTGCTGCTGCTCGGACTGACCCAGCGCGACTATGAGCTGGCCAACCTGATCGTCGACGCCCTCGACGAAGACGGGTTCCTGCGTCAACCGCTCGAAGAGCTCGCGCCCCTTGCAGATAACATTGCGCCCGGTGAGCTCGAAACGGCGCTGCGCATCGTGCAGACGCTCGAGCCCAGCGGAATCGCGGCGCGCAGTCTCGGCGAATGCCTGTCATTGCAGTTGCAGGCGCTCGACCATCGCGAGCCCGGGCGCGATCTCGCGCTGGACATCGTGCAGACGAAACTGGACCTGATGGCCGCGCGCGACCACAGCAAGCTGCAGAGCGCATTGAAGTGCTCGGATGCGGAGCTGCGCCGTGCGATGGACCTGGTCCGCAGTCTCGACCCGCGGCCCGGCTCGAAGGTGGGCACGTTCGAGCCGCGCGCCATCGTTCCGGATGTGATCGTGCGCAAGGAGAAGAAGCGCTGGCTGGTGAGCATCAATGCCGCGATCTATCCGCGCATTCGCGTCAATCAGCAGTACGCAGACTGTTTCCGGCACGCGCGCGAAGGCGAGACTACCTTGCTCGCGCAGCATCTGCAGGAAGCGCGCTGGCTGGTGCGCAATCTCGAACAGCGCTTCCTCACGATTCAGCGTGTCGCCGAAGCCGTAGTGGCGCGGCAGAAGAATTTCTTCGAGTACGGCGACCTCGCCATGCGGCCACTCACGCTCCGCGAGATCGCGGACGAGCTGGGGCTACACGAATCCACGGTGTCGCGCGCAACGAGCCACAAGTACATGGCGACACCGCGCGGCGTGGTTGCTTTCAAGCGTTTCTTCTCGCGGCAGCTCGCGACGACGAGCGGCGGCTCCTGTTCCGCAACGGCCATTCGCGCACTGTTGCGCGAATTCATCGCGGCGGAAGATCGCCGCAATCCGCTTTCCGACGTGCAGCTCACGGAGCTGCTGGCGGATCGCGGCGTGAAGGTGGCGCGGCGCACGGTGACTAAGTATCGACGCTCGATGCAGTTGCCGGCCGTCGATTTTCGCAGGGCATAAAGAAAGGCCGGTGAGTTTCCTCACCGGCCTGATCTCATCCGCCGAGACTATTCTTTACGTCGACCGCCGTTCGAGCCCAATCCGCTCGTCGACGTTCCGGTGACGGTCGTCGTCGAGCTGCTCGCAGTTTGAGTGGGACTGGTCGTCGTCTGCCCCGACATGGGATCGACGCGGACGCGATTGTCGATGTCCTGCACACCCGGGCACGCGTCGACGAGATCCTCGATGTAGTGCTTCATGTAGCGATTGGGCACCGTGCCTTCGAGCGTCACCTTGCCCGAGGCCACGTTCACCGTGACTTCGCTCGAGTCCACATCGTGCGATTGCATCAGCCGCTCGGAAATGTCCTCGCGCAGACGCTCATCGGAGCGCTGATAGCCCTTGGGTCCACGCTTGAACAGCCGTTGCAGCAGCCCCGGTCGTTCGCTGCGCGACTCGCCACGGTAGCTGTAGTCACTGCCGCGCCAGTTCTCCGCGCGATAGCCTGACTCACCGCCGCGATATCGGGTCGAGCCCTGGTACCCGGAGCCGTAGTCGTCGCCGCTCGAGCCGCGGCCCTGGCCGCGCTGGTCGTAGCCGCCGGTGAAGTGGGAGCCGCCCTCGCCGTAGTTACCCATTCCGAAGTAACGCGGCGAGCGCGAGCCTTCAGCGTCGAACCCGCTACCGAACGAAGGCTCGCCGCGCGAGCCGGACTCATAGCCGAAATCGCCCGAGCCGTAGCGGCCTTCGCGATACTCGCGCTGGTCGTCGCGATTCCAGTCCTCGCTGCGCGAGCGGAATCCGCCGCCGCCATAGTCGCGGCCGGTGGTGTCGCGCCAGGGGCGACGCTGGCCATACTGACTCTCGCTGTAGCGGCTGCCGCCGCGAGAGCCGTAATCCGTCGGTCCGCCCCAGCGGGTGCGGCCGAAGTCTTCGCGGCCGTATCCGCTGCCGTAGGAGCTGGAGCCGCGGCGCGGCGAGCCTTCGCCACGATACTGCCCGTAGCCCGAAGACCCGTACGTGCTGCCGCCCGAGCCGCTCGTGTTGTAAGGCTCACGCTGGCCGTATGGCTGAGATTCGCGACCCCAATTGCCCGACTCCTGCGAGCCGTAGTCGCCAGGATAGAAGGAGCCGCTCGCGGACTGCGCCTCGCGACTGCTGTGCTCCTCGTCGCGCTCATCCTCATATCGCTCACGACCGCGGTCGCGCTCGCGGCCTTCGCGACGTGAATATTCATCGTATCGATTGCTCATCGAGTCACCCCTCTCTCAAATAGATGTGCCCTCTGCATGCCGCTTCATGGGCAGCAACCTTGAGACCCAAATTTGGCTCAGCGATACGACGCGTTGGCGCCGCTCGCAAATTTCCCTTCCTGATCCGAGAACACGATTTCCACGCGACGGTTCTGCTGCCGCCCCGCGTTGTCGTCGTTGCTCGCTACCGGGAAGCCCTCGCCCTTGCCGACGATCTCGACACGGCCACGATCGACGCCGCGCGAGACGAGCGCCTCTTCCACGGCGATTGCACGTTGCTTGGATAACTGCTGGTTGTACTCGTCGGAACCGCGGTTATCCGTGTGGCCCTCGATGATCACCTTCGTGTCGGCGTTCTTCTGCATGAAGCTCGCGATGCGCTCCATCTGCGCATCGGCACCGGGCTTCAGCGTCGATTTCGCCGTGTCGAACAACACGTCGCCGAGGGTCAGCACCATGCCGCGCTCGGTCTGCTTCGCCTGAAGCTCCGCAAGCTGCCGCTGCATGTCCTCGGCCTCGGCTTTCGCCGCCAGCGCTTCCTGGCGGGATTGTTCAGCCGCCTGGCGCGCGGCCTCAGCCTGCGCGGCCTGAGCTCTCGCCGCCTCAGCCGCCCGCTCCGCCTCTGCAGTTCGGGATTCGAGGAGCACCTTGTTCCGGTTGGCTTCGCCCTTGGCGATGTCCTGTTTGGCGCGCTCCTCTTCCACACGGGCCTCGCCCGTCTGCGCCTGTTGGGAGGCGAGGTGCGCGTAATGCAGCGCGTCGTCCTTCCTGCGCTCCTTCAACGCCAGGTCGGCGCCTTCCAGCGACTTGCGGGCGTCTGCCAATTCCTTGCTCGCGATCTGCTCGGCAAGCGGATCACGCGCCAGCGTCTGCACGTCCGTGCGCGCCTGCTCGACTTCGGGAAGCGTCTTGGGTGTGGTCGCGCAACCGCCGATCAGAACGGCGCCGACCGCGGCTGCAACGAGATTCCTCATGCTGTTCACGGCCTGCTCCTTACGGTTGGTTGGGGTTGGGCGACGTGGTCGTTTGGTTGCGCTGCGTTTCCTGCTGCAGAGTTTCGGTGCTTCGTTCCACCTCTTCCGCAGCCTTCTTCGCTTCGCCGCTCGTGGTGCGTGCCATCGCAAGCTCGGCATCCGCCGCGGCTTCGTTCGCACGCGCGCGCGCTTCGTCCTTCTTGCCGTGCTCAGCCGCGGCGTCGGCCAGTCTCAGCTTGTTGCGAGCCTGGTCCAGCTCAACGGCCGCATAACGCTGCGCGCCCGCTTTTTCAGCCTGCTCGATGAGAGTGCGCGCGCGAGTGATCTCGGCTGTCGGTTGCGGAGTCGTCGCACAACCTGCGAACAGGAGACCTACTGCCGCCGCTATCAAAAATCCATTCCGTCGCACTGACATGGGATGCCCCTCTTGTGATGCCAAAAGCTAGGGGCTCATCTCAACGCTATAGCGGTCTCGCTGCCGTCGGCGATTGGAGTCTTCGTGAGGTTCCGACCTTGACTCGACGGGTAGGATTGCTCCGACGACGCTGCCTTACGCGCTTCGGTGCAAGCAGTGCACGAAGAAGCTGGGGCGCGGCCTTGCCTTGCAAAGCTGCGAGCCGCCCGTCGGTGAAGGCAGCAAAAACTTCCGGATGGATGTAGCACTTCCGGCAGATCGCCGGCGTATTGCCGAGCTTCGTCGCGACGGCCGTGGCCGTCTCAATCACGTGCTTGCGCGCTTCGCGCTCGCTTGTCGCGACGCGGCCGCGCAGGAATTGCAGCGCCTCGAGCGTGGCGAACCACGTTCGATAATCCTTCGCGGTGAACGGCCCGCCACTGGCCTCGCGCAGGTAGTCGTTGACGTCGCTCGAATCGATGCGGCGGTGCTCACCCTCAGCGTCGATCCACTGAAACAGCTCCTGACCCGGAATGTCGCGGCAATCGCGCACGATGCGCGCGACCGTGCGGTCCTCGATCGACATCTTCTGCAGGATGCCGCTCTTGCCGCGAAACTCGAGTTGCACCGTCGGGCCTTTGAGCTCGACGTGCCGGTTGCGAAGCGTGGTCAGCCCGAAGGAGCCGTTGTCCCGCGCGTACTCCTCGTTGCCCACGCGGATGAGCGTGCGCTCGAGCAGTCGCACGATCGTCGCCAGCACCTTCTCGCGAGGCAGCCCCGCTTGCCGCAGATCGCGCGCCACGCGACGGCGGATGCGCGGTAGCGCTCGGCCGAATTCCAGCATGCGATCGAACTTGGTCGCGTCGCGATGCACGCGCCAGCGCGGGTGATAGCGATACTGCTTGCGGCCACGTGCATCGCGCCCGGTCGCCTGCAGATGGCCATTCGCGTAGAGACAGATCCACACGTCCTTGTAAGCCGGCGGCACGGCGAGGCTGCGAATCCGCGCGAGCACCGTCCGGTCGGTGACTCGTTTCCCGTCCGGGTCGAGATAGTTGAAGGATTTGCCGCGCCGGACGCGGCGATAACCCGCGTCATGATCGGTGGTGTAGCGCAGGCCCTCGGCACGGGCGGCGGCCGCTTCGGGTCGCGGCCCGGTGGCAGCGTCAGTGATGGGGATTCCTGACGGCGTGCGTCGCGCGTTCAGGCGACTGCCCGCCTTGCCGCAGCAGCAGGTGCCACGCCACGCGGCCGCGGGCCAGGCACATCGCGTAATTCAGGGCCGCAGCCTTGTCGTCGAAGGAGGCGACGGGCTCGACCTCACCCTCCTGGAAGACGAGCCAGCGGCCTGCCTGGCCAGCACACACGCGATAGACGCTCTGCATCGGCTCCGTCATTGTCAAGCCTCGCTTGCCACATTCGCCGCGGTAAACCCGCGACCTCCCCGAAACAGCCATGAGCAAGAAAGGGGCCTGTCGCGAGTCGGCGTCAGAAACGGCTCTGGGTAGGACACGTCCGACACGACCTTCGGAAGCGGTTCGCACGCGACTGTCGGCGCCGCCGACTTTGGCGAAGCCGCCGCGCAGCTAATTTGTTCCCCACGAAATCGAGCCGTTTTTCTTTCGTGGAGAACCGAAACCCATGGTGACCCAAGAAATGGTGGCCCTGGTGCCCCAGATGCACACCTTCGCACGCTCCCTGACACGTGATGGCGTGCGGGCGGATGACCTGGTCCAGGAAGCTCTGGCGCGCGCGCTGGCGAACATCGAGCGTTTCCGCCCGGGCACGAACCTGAAGGCGTGGTTGTTCACGATCGTGCGCAACGAACACTACTCTCAGCTGCGCCGCAGGAAGTTCGAGGCGCATGGCGTAGACACGGATTCGCTGCCCGAGCCGAGCGTGCCGCCCGACCACGATGGCGATCTCGAAGTGCGCGACTTGAACCGCGCGCTGGCGACGCTCTCCCCCGGCCAGCGCACGGCGCTCATCCTGGTAAGCGCGAGCGGCTTCTCCTATGAAGAGGCTGCGAAGATTTGCGGCTGTGCGGTCGGCACGATCAAGAGCCGCGTGGCCCGCGCTCGCGACACGCTCATGGCCATGCTCGACGGTCGGACCCCGCGGCGCGAAGATGCAGTTGCAGACGAGACCGATAACGAGGAATTCGTAACTGCTCAGGCCTCCGCAGTGCGCCCGCGCTTCGCGCGGCGCCCGGCAGCAGGACATGCCGCTTCGACGCTGACCGGCGCCTGAGCCGACACAGGCGCCCGAACGGATTCGGGCGCCTGGACAGACTTCATCCTTTCCCAGCCACCTTCTCGAGCGCGTCACCGGCCAGGCGATAGGTGAACCACTCCTTCATGGCACGCGCCCCGAGCGAGTCGTAGAAGCGGATCGACGGCGCATTCCAGTCCAGCACGGCCCATTCGAGGCGCCCGCAGCCGCGCGCGAGTGTTTCGCGCGCAAGCCATGCGAGCAGCTTCTGCCCGACGCCGCGGCCACGGCACGCCGGACGCACGAACAGGTCTTCGAGATGGATGCCCGGGCGTGCAAGAAAAGTTGAAAAGTTGTAGCAGAAGAGCGCAAACCCTACCGGCTCTCCGTCCAGGCAGGCGAACACCACTTCCGCATACGGGCGCGGGCCGAACAGCGCCCTGCGCATGTCATCTTCGGTACCGACACATTCGTGAGACAGGCGTTCGTATTCGGCCAGCTCACGCACGAAGCTCATCACGAGCGCGACTTCATGCTCTTCGGCACGACGGATCGTCAGGGTCTCGGTCATGAGTTCTCAGCCAGTGCTCTGCAGTCCCTGCGCGATGCCACTGATGCTCGCGAGCAGCGCTTCGAACAGGTCGCGGTCCTGCCTGAATGAGGCGCGCCAGCGTTGCAACAGGTCGACCTGCATGAGGTTCATCGGGTCGACGTATGGGTTACGCAGCTGGATCGAACGCTGCAAGGTCGGGTCCGAATCGAGAAGCGACGTGCAGCCTTTGATCGCCAGTACGTGCTCGCTGACGGCGGAGTACTCGGCACGGATATCGGCGAAGAACCGATGGAGGTGCGTCGGTGCCAGCACGTTGTAGGCACTGGCAATTTCCAGGTCCGCGCGGGCGAGCATCGCTTCGATGTCGTCGACCAGATTGCGCATGAAGAACCAGTTGGAATAGGTGTCGCGCACTCTTTGCGCGCCGTACTGTTTGAGCGCGGCGGCGAGGCCGGTGCCGGCGCCATACCAGCCGGGCAGGATGTGCCGGGACTGCGTCCAGGCGAATACCCACGGTACCGCGCGAAGTGTGTCCAGCGTGTCCCGCTCGGCCCGGTGCACGGGGCGCGAGCCGATCTGCATGCGCTCGATCACGTCGATGGGTGTGACCGCGCGGAAGTAGTCGTAGAACTCGGGCTGGCGTACGAGTTTCCGATACGCCTCGCGACTCGCTGCGGCGATGGTCGCCGCGCATTCCAGATGATCGGCGCGATCGGGCCCGGTCTTGCCGCGCCTTGCGGCCGCCGTGCAAGTGCTCACGGCGTTGAAGGAGCGCTCGAGCGTGCGCATGGCGATGGGGCGGAGGCCGTAACTCTGCTGGATGGCCTCGCCCTGCTCCGTGAACCGCAGGAAGCCGTTCTGTGCTTCGACCGGCGAGGCACGCACGAGAGCATCGATGCGGCCGCCACCGCGAGCCGTGCTGCCACCGCGCGCGTGAAAGATGGCGAACGTATCGCCGTCAGCGGCGAGTGCGCGAGCCAACGTGCGCTGCGCCTGATGGGTCGCGAATCGGGAAGCGAACGCACCGTCTGCCTCGTTGCTATCGGAGTAGCCGATCAGCACGGCCTGGTGCCGTCCACGCGCTTCGAGGTGACTCCGGTACAGAGGATTCGTGAGCAGCGCGCGCATGATTTCGCCTGAGCGCTCCAGCGTGTCCACGGAGTCGAACAGCGGCGCGACGTCGATGGCAATTTCGCCGGTGCGCTTGTCGTACGCCTCGGCCCATCGAGCGAGTAGCAGCGGCGCGAGCACGTCGTCCGCGCCGGCGGCGCCGCCCACTACGAAGTAGCCGACCGAGCTTGGACCATACCGATGACGGCTCTGAACGATGGCCTCGAACACGCCAAGCGTGCGGCGGGCGAGTGCATCCAGCTCTCCGGTCGGAGCGGCGTCGCGCGTGAGCGCGTCCGAGAGAAACGCGCCCCGTTCGTCGGGCGACAGGTGCACCCACTCCGGCTTGTCCAGGGCGCGGGCGAGCACTTCATGGTGCACGCTCGTGTGCTGGCGGATGTCCAGCGTTGCGACGTGGAAACCGAACGTGTCGATGCGCCTGAGGAAGCGCTGGACGTAGAAGAGCCCGGCGTTGCCACCCTTGTTCCCTTTGAGGCTGTCGCAGATGAGCTGGACGTCCGCCCGAAGCTGCTTCACATCCGAGTAGCCGTTGGGCCTTCCGTCATAGGTGTGTCTCAGGCGCTCGCCGATCTGCGCGAGGAACACCCGGTACGGCATGCGGTCATGACGGGCCGGGGTCACGGAGCGCGCGCCCGGCAGGAGCGTGGCGTATTCCTCGATACGCTTGGCGAGCGCGGGCGACACGCTGATGCGGCTCGCGCTCTGAGACAGGCGCTGCACGAGCTTCTGGGCTTCGCCGAAGTAGGTGTTGACGATCACCTGCTGCTGGCGGGCCAGCGTTTCGCGAATGGTCTTGGCATGGACGTCCGGGTTGCCGTCCATGTCGCCGCCGACCCAGGTGCCGAAGTGCAGGAGGCACGGCAGCTCGAGGGAGTCCGCCGGCGCGCCATAGACTTTCTCGAGCGCCAGCGCCACCTCTTCGAAGAACGCCGGCACCACGCGATAAAGGATTTCCGTCAGGTAGAACAGCACGTGCTCGCGCTCATCCGCGGCGGTGAGCTTCTCGCGCGGATGATCTTCGGTTTGCCAGCCGGCGGTCAGCTCGGTGCGAACGCCGCCCCACAGTGCACGCTTGTCGTTGGGCGAGAGGGTTGGGTTCAGGCGGTCCAGCAGGAGCTGGGCGACGTGCTGCTGCTTGCGCAGGATGGTGCGGCGGGTGGACTCAGTGGGATGCGCCGTGAAGACCGGTTCGATGCGCAGTTGGCCGATGAGGGTCAGGACATCATCGAGGCTCAGGCCCTCGTTCTTGAGCTGCGCGAAGGCTGCCTGCACGCCGCCAGGCTGGGGCCGGCCGCTATCCCGCAGGAAGTATTCGCGACGCCGGCGAATGCGATGGACCTTCTCTGCAAGGTTCACCACCTGGAACCACGTGGAGAAGGCGCGCACCAGGTCCCGCGCGAGATGGGGCGGGCGACCCCGGACGCGCGTGGTGAGCTCGGCGCTGCACGCCGGGTCGCCCTCGCGGCGACCGATGGCGGCCACGCGGTCGTGTTCGACCGTCTGCAGCAACTCCTGGCCGCCTTGCTCGAGCAGGATTTCTCCGACGAGCGCGCCCAATGCGTGTACATCCTCGCGCAGTGCTTCGTGCTGCGGAGGGAAATGGATCTGGCTGCGGATCACGGTGAGGGCGCGATTCTAACTCAATGTACCGTCCGGGCCCGATCGGCGACTCATGACTTTTTCTTAGTTGCCTGCCGTCACGTCGCCGGTCTACCTTGCCGTGGATGGTCCAGGAACCGCTCACACAGGTGATGATTCTGCTTGCCGGGTCGCTGTTCGTAGTGACCCTGGTCAGGCGCCTGCGTCTGCCGGCGATCCTCGGGTATCTGCTCACCGGCATGGCGCTCGGGCCATTCGCCTTCGGGCTGGTGTCGGATTCCTCGACCACGCAGCTCTTCGCCGAGCTCGGCGTGACGTTCCTGCTGTTCACGCTGGGCCTGGAATTCTCCTTCCCGCGCATGATCGCGATGAGACGCGAGGTGTTCGGGCTGGGCGCCGCGCAGGTGATCGTGACGACTGCCGCATTTGCGGTCATCGCGGCGGCCGTAGGTGTGCCGTGGCTCATGGCCATCGTGATCGGCGGCGCCATTTCCATGAGCAGCACCGCCATCATCGTGCACGAGCTCACGGAGCGCGCCGAGCTCAACCGCACGCACGGGCGGCTGGCGTTCAGCATGCTGCTGTTCCAGGACCTCGCCTTCGTCCCATTCCTGGCCCTCGCCTCCGCGCTCACTCGCAGCGAGACGTTCTCGCTTTCGTCCACTGTGTTCTCGGTAATCGGCGGCGTCGTTGCGCTGGGCCTGGTGCTGGTCGTGGGTCGTTGGCTTCTGCGTCCGCTCTTTCACGAGATCGCGGGGAGCGGATTGCGCGAGCTGTTCACGCTGGCGGCGCTCTTCGTCGTCGTGGCGTCGGCCTGGGCGTCTCACATGGCCGGGCTGTCACTGGCACTCGGCGGGTTCCTGTCGGGGATGATGCTCGGTGAAACCGAGTACCGGCATCAGATCGAAATCGTGATCCGGCCGTTCCGCGACATCCTGCTCGGCATGTTCTTCATCACCGTGGGCATGCTGCTCGACGTGCGGATGCTGATCAGCGAGTTCGGCATCGTGTTTTCGATGCTCGTCGCGCTCGTGATCCTGAAGGCCGCGGCGGCGGCGCTCGTCACGCGCTGGTTCGCCGACTCGTGGTTCAAGGCGATTCGCACGGGCATCGTCATCTCGATCGCGGGCGAGTTCGGCATCGCGTTGCTCACCATCGTGCTACAGAACGACGGCATGCCCTCGCAGATCGGTCAGCCTCTGCTGGTCGCGATTGCGCTGTCGATGATGGTGAGCCCATTCATCATCGCCAATAACAAGCGCGTGGTCCGTTTCCTCCTGCGCGAGAAGGGGCCGCCGGGCACGGCCATCGAGCGGGAAAACGCAGCGACCGGTGCTCTGGCCGAGCGCGAGCACGTGATTCTTTGCGGATTCGGGCGCGTGGGTCAGAACGTGGGGCGCGTGCTCGAGACGCATGGGTTCGAATTCATAGCGATGGACCTGGACCCGGCACGCGTCCGCGCCGCACGGCAGGCCGGCGACTCGATCATTTATGGAGACTCTGCGGACGTGGATCTGCTGATGCGCGCAGGGCTGCAGCAGGCCACCGCAGTGGTCATCAGTTTTTCGGACCCGACTACTTCGGTGGGCATTTTGCGTTCGATCCGCTCGGTGCGTGCGGACGTGCCGGTGCTCGTGCGCACGGCTGACGATATGAAGCTCAACGACCTGAAGCAAGCCGGCGCAACGGAAGTGGTACCGGAGACGTTCGAGGCGAGCCTGATGCTCGTTTCGCAGACGTTGATGCTGCTCAACGTGCCGGTGACCAAGGTCGTGCGCACGGTGGGCGAGATCCGCAACACGCGTTACGCAATGCTGCGAAACATCGTCAGTCGGGACTGGGAGCACTCCATCGAGCCGGTGCCCGAGCAGGGTGAGGCGCTGAAGACGGTCGTGCTGCCGCCCGGCGCGTGGGCGGTGGGACGGACACTCGACGAAGTGCGCGAACAAGGCGCCGAGGTCACGTTTACGAGCATTCGCCGCCATGGGATCGTGGGGCGTGAGCCTGCGGGCGACACTTCGCTCCGCGATGGCGACATCGTCGTCATCTACGGCGAGCCCAAGGCGCTCGATCATGCGGAATCAGTCTTGCTGGCAGGGTGACCCAAGCACGGAGAGTGACATGCACAAGAGTCGACTCGCTGGATTCATCATCGATTGCCAGACGGACGATCTGGATGGCGCTGCGAAGTTCTGGACGGAGGCGCTGGGTTACCGCGTGACGCCGCCGGCGTCGCCGGAGGACGCCACGCTCTACCGCAACCTCGATACGACTTCGCTTGGCCTGCACGTGGAGTTGCAGAAAGTGTCGCACCCGAGCCGCGTGCACCTCGATATCGAGAGCGACGACATCGAAGCGGAAGCCGCACGCCTGGAAAAGCTCGGTGCAAAGCGCATCCAGAAAGTGCGCACCTGGTGGGTGATGGAAGCCCCCACCGGCCAGCGATTCTGCATCGTGCGCCCCCAGACCGCTGACTTCGCGACGACAGCGAACAAGTGGCCCTAGCGGCCTCCTGCAAGCCTGCGGCACAAAGCTTCCAGCGCCGCATCGAACGTCGCAAAGGCTCCAAGCTCGACGCCCTCGGCATAGGCGCGCGATCGGCCACCCTCCGCGACAATGCCGGTCCTGACCCGACCGCCCAGGATCTCACTCATCTCCCGCAAAACGCCTGCCGCCAAAGCACTCTGCATGGCGAGAATCGCCAGGCCCCGCGCAGCAATCTCCAATGCATGCTCCTGCGGCGCCAGTTCCAGGGCGCCGGCAACCCGCCGCATCTGACTCATTGCGCCGGCCGCCCCGCGCTCTCCGCAAGGCGTTCCTTGTTGTCGTTCTTCTGCGCGCCATGAATGGCCGCGCCGACGATGACCACGGCAACCGCCACCCCGGCGATCGCCTGCTGCTCACGGTTGTAGGACGTCGCACACCCGAGCAACGAAACGGCGGACAAGAGAAGACCCGCGACGTGAAGTGCTTTCATGTCGTTTTCTTTCAGAGTAGTTGGAAGGTCCGGAGCGCGCGACGTTAGCCGCGCAGACTCCTATGCAACAAGGAAAGTCCGCTCCACTCTGAACCTATCTTGCTTGCGCGCGCTGCGCGCTCAGCTCACGAGATTCGCGTCCCGCGCGAGCCGCCACGAGCCATCGGACCCGCGCGCAAAAATGCTCAACGTGTAGCCCGAGCGAGCCTTCGTTTCGCCGCCCGCCTTCGGGATCACCTTCAGGTCGATGCGATTGCGCACGAACGCCCAGTCACCCAGCACCTTGATCTCGACTGGCGAGCTCTTCCCTTCGAACGTGACGCCGCTCATCGCCTTCGAGCTTTGCGCAAACGCTTCCTTTCCGAAGGGCTCCTTCCCCGGCACCATGAACACGACATCGTCCGTCATCAGCCCAAGCACGGTGTCGAGATCACCGGCCGCAGTCGCCCTCATCCACCGCTCGATCGCAGCGCGAATCGCTTTCTCATCTGCTGTCATCATGGCGATGCCTCCGATGCGTGCCCTGTCCGCATCGAAGTAGCAAGAGGCGAGCCGGCGCTCAGCTCATCAGGACGGTGGTGTCGTAGCTCTCGAAGCCCTGGATGGCGCGGCGATAGGCGTTATGGATGAGACGCTCCGCGACCTTGTCGGCGCGGGGCGAGAGGAGCATGCGCAGGACGATGTCGTCAGCCGGGCGGGCGGCGTCTTCGGCGAGGAACTGCTCGATCAGGCGGGTGAGACGGTGAACGATTTCGTTCACGAAGCGCAGGTGGGCGGTGTCGTGCACCTGCTCGGCGCCGGGGCCGTAGGTGGCGCGCGCTTCTTCCGCCAGCTCGTGCAGGAACATGTTGAGCAGCCGCGCCTTGTCGAGCAGCGCGAGCTCAGCGAAGTAAGCGATTTCGGACTGCAGGTTCACGACACAGACCTTACGGGAAGGCCTGCGCGCCGGACTCGGCACCCCGACCGACGGCGCCGGCGAACCCCCGGACGGCGTCAAACTGCGTACAGACGGTATCTTCCCCAAGCCTCCTAGGCCGGGAAGAAGTCGATCGGCTTGGTCGTGGTAATGGTCTCGACATCCTTCGCCTCGAACCGGAACAGGCGCACGCGCGCCACGATCTTTTGTTCGAGCTCAGGATCGCCGAGTTCGCTGGAGACTACCCGGCATTTTGTCACCTCGCCGGCGGGATTTATTGTGAACTCCAGCACCATTTTGCCCTGCAGCTCGGGCCGCTCGCGCAGTGCCCGACTGTAGAGCGAGTAGATGGCGCCTTTGTTGCGGTCGAAGATCAACTCGATTTCCTCGCGGCTGCGGGCGGCCTTGCCGCTGTTGCCGGTGCGCGTGGGGCCGCGCTGGTTGAGGCCCGAGCGGGCGATGCTCGAGGCCACCGCGCCTGTCTCGTGACCCGTCAGCGAGCCCGCGCCCGTGCCGAATCCACGGCTCGAGTTGGCCGAGGTGATACCACCGCTTCCCACGCCCACCTTCGAGGTGATGAGCGAGCGCTCGGCGTGCGAATCCGCACCGACGGCACCTGTGAGGTTCTTCGTCTGCTCGAGGGGTGTCAGATCGAGCTGCTCACGCAGGTCCGCGAGCTCGTCTTTCACCTGGTTCAACTGCTTCTGCGCCTTGTCGCGCGCCAGCTTCTCGCGATCCACCGGCGGCTTCGGCACGGGAATCTTCTTCTCCGGCTCGATCTTCGGCTTCTCGGGCTCGACGACCGGCGGCGGTGGCGGCGGCGGCTTCGGCTGGCTCGCGATCATCACCTTCGCGAGGCGCTCGGGAATCGGCTCCTCGGCGGCGCGCTTCTTCACCGTGAGGAACGGGAACAAGAGCCCGAACAGCAGGAACACGATGAGCAGGATGCGCAGGATCTTGCGGAAACGGTCGCTCGACTCGGGATCGCCTTCCCAAGCGAGCTCATAATTGCGGTAGTACGGCGCAAGCAACACGTGGCGACTCCGTCAGACCGGCTTCAACGTTCCGGCTTCCACAGGCTTCTCCTTCTGCAGGACCGCCAGTGAAATCTTGCCGTAGTCGGCATCCGTGCACGTGGCCATCACTTTCTTCAGCACGTCGTATGGCAGGGACTTGTCGCCCATCACGGTGATCTCGCGCGCGGCGAGATCCTTCGCGGCCACATCGCCCACCAGCATGGGGCGCTTCAGCGCCGCGCGCAGCGGCTCGATGAGCGCGGTGTTGGCAGCCTTGATATCGGCGATGCTCGTGATCAGCTCGCCCTGCACGAACAGCTGGTCCTTGGTGATCATCACGACGACGGACTGTTTCGGCTGCGTCTGCGCGATCGACTGCGGGATCTCGATGCCCTTGGTGTTCTGGATGATTTCCACTTCGGTGGAGTACACGAGCAGGAACGCCACCATCACCGACAGGATGTCGATGAGCGGAATCAGGTTCAGCTCGGCATCCGCGCGGTGCCGGAGATGGTGTTGCGCCATGCGTCGGGCGCGATTCGACATGCTCATGAGCGCTTATCTCCGTTCGCGGGCGCCGTGTTCGCCACCGGCGGATTCTCAGCCGGCGCATCGCCGATCGAGATATCCGGGAACATCTCGGCCTGCACGGTCGTCAGACCCTGCTTCACTTCCAGTACGCGCACGCGGTCCATCACCTGCACGAGGATGTCGTAGGGCGTATCGGTTTCGAGCAGGATCGTCGCATCGGTCTTGTCGGGGAACTTCGCCTTGACGCGCTTCAGATACTCGGTGAGACCGTCGTAGTCGTACCCTTCCGCCTTGTTGGGGAGCGTGGCGAGAGGGCCGCTGTTGCGATCGGCCACCTGGATCAGGTTCTTGCGCACCATCACTTCAATCACGAGGCCCGGCGGAGGTTCCTTGAACTCCGTTTGGGCTGCGGGCAGGTTCAGCTGCAGGACCACGGTCTTCGAGAAGACCGCAGTCATCAGCAGGAACGTCACGAGCACGGTGAAGATGTCGATCATCGGCACGAGCAGCAGCTCTGCCGGCCGGCGTGTGTGACGTGCGAGCTTTTTGCTCGCGTAGGACCTGCGCGCCATGGACGACCCTTAGGCCTGCGCCTGAGCGGGCGTACGCTCGGTGATCGCGTTCAGGAATTTGACCGACGCCATCTCTAGGCTGTCGATCAGCTCGGTGGTCTTGGTCTGCAGGAACGCGTGGATGAACAGGATCGGCACCGCGGTCATCAGACCGAACGCCGTGCAGTTCATCGCGACCGAGATGCTGGCCGACAGCAGGTTCGCCTTCTCGGCGGGATTCACCGTGGCCACCGCGGCGAACGCGTTGATCAGACCGATCACGGTGCCGAGCAGTCCGAGCAGTGTCGCGAGATTCGCGAACGTGGCGAGGTAGTGCGTGCGCTTCTCGAGGCGCGGCACCACTTCCATGAGGCTTTCTTCCATCGCCTTTTCGATGTCATCGCGGCGGCGGGCCGACTGAATACGGGCGAGGCCGTAGTTCAGGATCTGGCCGATGGCCGACTCCGACTTCGAGGTGATGGCCACGACCTGGCGGAAGTTGCCCTGCGAGAGCAGCGGTACGATCTCGTTCCACAGGTTGCGGTTACGCGCGGCGACGCGCGAGAGATAGATGTAGCGCTCGATCGCGATGGCCACGCCGAACACCAGCACCACGGCGATGGGGTACATGAACTCCCCACCACCTTGAAAGAATCGAACGATTGCGTTCCAGAATTCCATCGACGTTGCTCCCCAAACTAGCGACGAGCCTCTCGAGGCTCAGCAAGAGAAACTGAATGACATATACCCAAAAAGCTGCGACCTATCTCTCATCCCGAGACGCCGGTGCTGCGCTGCCGCTCGAGGTTGCGCCGCTGGTGCTGCTGCCCGCTGCTGGTGCGGCGGAAGGCGTGCCATTGGCGTTCGCGGGTGGCGTTTCACCCGGCGTCAGGGCGCGGTAGTAGCGGTTCTCGCGCTTGAACACGTCGCGGTCGACGGGTGTGAGCACTTCATCAAGGAGACTGTTGACGGGCTTGCCGACGAGGTCGCCGAGGTCGGCGCGCTTCCACGGGACGATATACAGGACTTTCGGCAGCTCGCGGTTGCCGGTGATCTGGGTGGCATCGAGTTCGATACGGTCACTGGCGCGGCCTTGTGGCCGGGCGGCCCCGGTGGCGCCGGAACGGTTTGGCGTGGATGAGGCGGCGGTGCTGGAAGTGCCGCCAGGTGCCGCTGCACCGGCGGCGGGCTTGGTCGCGGTGGGCGCGCCGGAGGTACCCGCTGCCGCCGACGGACTCGGCGTTGCCGAAGTGTTCACGGCCGGGTCGATGTCTTGAGGGCGCGGGGTCTCGCGGGGCGTCTGCGACGGCGACGAGGTGTTCACGGCGGGGTCGATGTCCTGCGGACGCGGCGTCTCGCGCGCAGGCGGTGTTTCGGGGGCCGGCGTCGTGGTTGCACCTTGCGCCATGGCGGCCATCGGCATCACGAGGGCGGCCACACAGGCACTCGAGGCAACCCATGAAGCAATCCGACGAGTGCTGTGACTCATAACAATTCTCCTGCCTTCGGCGTTGAGGCGGCGGCCCCGGGGGGCTGTGCTTCCGCCGGCTGGGCCGGCGCGCCATTCGCGGGCGGTGCGGTTCCGGGCGCGGCTTCGGCCGGCGCGCCTTCAGCAGGCGGCGCGGTTTCAGCGGGCGGCGGGGCCGGTCTCGGCGCCGCGGGTTTCCCGGTCCGTTGTCTGAGCTCGGCGATCCAGCCGGTGACCGGCTTCTCTTCGCCCGTGAGCTCCTTGTAACGCTCGAGCTCCGTCAAGGCGCGCTCTGCGTCCCCGACATAGAGGTCGAGCACGACGGCGAGGTTCCGATGCGCCGGTGCGAAATTCGGATCCGCCGCGAGCGCGCGCTCGTACGCCTCGACCGCCTGCGGAAACTTCCCGCGCATGCGCAGGGTCACCCCGAGCTCGTTCCAGCCTACGGCGTTCGAGGGATCGGCGTCGACCGCCGTCCTGAGCGTTGCCTCGGCTTCCTCCAGGCGATTGGCCTTTCTTTGCAGCAGCGCGAGGTTGATGCGGGGGGTGATGAGTTGCGGGTAAGCGGCGGTGAGCTGTTTGAATTCGAGCTCGGCTTCCGTGGCATTACCCGCGCGTACGAGCCCGACGGCCCGGTTGAAATCGGCAGCAGCTCGCGGTGGGACCGGTGGAGGCGCCGGTGACTGCGCGACGCCCGGTTGAGCGCTGCCGGCCGCGGAAGACGGTGCTGCTGAACCAGCAGAATTGGGAGACGTACTCTTTGACGAACCTTCGGGCGCCTGTGAAGGCACGGCCGTCCTGTCGTCGTCCTCAGGAGCAGAAGGCGCACTACCGCATGCAGCCAGCACGGCCAGCGTGCAGGCCAGCGCGCAGAGCCGCGCAGCGGTGATCCTATTTGAGTACGGGAACGACATCCTGAACCAATTCCGTCTTTCCATAGCGCCCGGGCTTCAACTCAGCCAGCGCCTGATAACTCTTGCGAACCGCCTCGTCGTAAATGCCCTCTTTCGCCCGCGCCGTGTTCAGCTCGTGAATCTTGATGGCCTGTTCCTCGAACGGGAACACCTGCTCCTCGAGCAGCGTGTTGTATTGCTCGAGCGCGTCGTCCTTCAGTGACTTGGGACGCTCGGACGCCATGAGATCCTTCGCGAGCGTGCGATACAGTTCCGCGGTCTCGTAGGTGGCCGCCGTCGTCACCTCGGCGACGTTGTATTCGGCCGCCTGCTTGTAGCCTTCCAGCGCCTTGTCCAGTGCCTTGCGCTTTCCGACCAGGCTCTTCTTCAGTGGCGCCGAGAGCCGCACACCGCGGAACGCATCACGCGCGGGCTGCGCCAATGAAAGTTGCGCCTTGGCGGCGAGATACTTGGTGCGGTCGCTGCGCTGGGCGCCGGCCTGCGCATCAGCCTTCACGATCTCGCGATACCACGTGTCGCGTTTCACGACGTCGCCATTCTTCTCCGCATAGTCGGCGAGGCGCTGGCGCGCTTCCATGGCGTCGGCGACTGGCGTCGGATTGGTCACGATGAACTTCTCGAGCATCACGACGGCCTTCGGCATGTTGTTGGCCTTCGTGTAGAGATCAGCGGATTGCAGCAACGCTTCACGCTGCATCTGGCGACTTTCCTTCGGATCGGACGCGATGCGCTCGAATTCCGCGGCGGCCTGGCCGGGCCGATTCGCTTCGGTGTACGCCACCGCAAGCTTGCGGCCGACATCCGCCTGGAGATCGTTCTTCGGGAAATCACGGCGAAACGCTTCAAGTACGCCGATGGCGCGGTCCCACTGCTTGAGGTTGATGAGCTGAGCGGCGGCGTCGTACTGCGCAGTCGAACGGATCTTCGAATCCGGCGCTACGCGCGCGACACGCAGGAAATCCTCGACCGCGCCGGCGCTGTCGCCGGCCTTCGTCTTCGCCTCGGCCTGCTTGTACACGGTGGCCGCGAGACGCTCGGTGAGATCGTTGCGCATCTTCTCGTCAGTACCGACGAGCTCACGTGCCTTCAGGTATGCGGGCTCCGCCTTGTCGTAGGCGCCCATGTCGTAATTCGATTGTGCGACGATCGTCCACGCGATCCGTTGCCGGGGCACATCCACTGGCGGCTGCTTCGCGAGAATCATCTCGGACACCTGGATGGCGCGCGGCAGGTCCTTCGCCGCGAAGATGTCTTCGGCCGCGCGCGTGAGCACGCCGGCGCTGTCCGGATGCTCCGGGAAGGCCTGCGCGAACTTCACACCCGCGTCCGTCGCCTTCTTGTGCCAGTCCGTCTTCGCCGTGCCGGAGAGACGCTCCTCTTCCTGCTTGTACGACACCAGTGCGGCATAGCCGGCCGTCGCCGACTTGTCGTTCTTCGGATAGAAATACGCCGTTCGCTCGTATTCGCTGGCCGCTTCCGCGAACTGCTTGCTCTCGAACAGCGTCTCGGCGAGCAGGTAGTTGGTGCCGGACGAATCCGGATCGTCCGGGAAGGACTTCAGGTTCTCGCGATACCACTTCGCGGCTTCCTGGAAGTCCTCGACCTTCTTGGACTTCTGCGCCGTCGAATGGAAGTACGTGGCCACGTCCTTGAGGTTGGTCTTCAGCTCGCTGACGATCTGCGGATATTTCGCGCGGTCGCGGCCCTGCCAGAACGCGGTGCCGAAGTTATAGCGCTCGACATACTCGTGCTTGCCATCGAGCACGAGCTGCGTGAAGCCGCCCTTGCGATACGCCTCGATGCCCTGCATGGCGAGGTTCGGCGCGTAGTCGCTGTTCGGGTCGCGCGCGACGTAAGCGCGGTACGTGGTGGCTGCGTCCTGGAAGCGCTGCTTCTCGACGTACAGATCGCCGAGGCCCGAATAAAGCAGATGCGAGTACGGCGCGTTGCCGCGCTTGTTCAGGAAGGCATCCAGCGATTCCGCGCCCTCCTGGTACGAGAATGTGATGGACATGACGCGCAGCGTGTCTTCGACCAGCTCGCGATCGGCGCGCTTGAGAGAGGCGGGATTCTTCGCGGTCTTGCCGTTGCGCCCGCCGAGCAGCTTCTGATCCAGCACGCCTGCGAACGAAGGCAGGCTCTCTTCGTTCTGCGACTGCTTGAAGAGCGACCAGCCATGCTTGTACAGGCTCTGCTCATAGAACGCCGACGATGCGCCACGGTTGATCACGTAGCCGTAGGCGTTCTGCGCCTCGGCATATTGTTTCGCGGAGAAGAGCAGCTCGCCGCGACGGAACTGGACTTCATCGAGCTGCGGCGACTGCGGATAGCTCTTGACCACGCGGTCCAGCGTAGCGAGTGCCTGCTCGGGCTGACCCGTGGTTTCGTAGGCGCGCGCGAGCTGGTAGAGCACCTGGTCGTTGCGCGCGTAGTTGGGGTACGCCTTGAGCAGTGTGGAGTAGAGCTTGATCGCTTCGCCGCCCTGCAGGTCGATGGAGGTGACCTCGCTTTCCAGGCGATCGAGCTCGCCGGCTTCGACGTTCAGGTCACCCAGGCGACGCAGGGCTTCTGCGCGCAGTTGCGGATCGGTTTTCTGCAGCTCGAGGAAGCGGCGATAGTTTTCCATCGCCTTGTTCGAGCTGGCCGGCATTTTGTTGTCCTTGCGGACCTCGACCGGCTTCTTTTGCAGATCCTTGATCGTCTTCGGCGGATCGGCGGCGAGCGCTGCCTGAGCGAAGACTGCGGCAAGCACCAGTGCGGTGAAGCGCTTGATCATGGCTTCGGCTCCTGCGCGGGATCCGTCTGAGCGGGAGGGGTGCTTTCGTTTGCGGGCAACCGATCGGGCGATGAGTTGTCAGTGCCATTCGGTGGCGCGGCTGCGCCCTCAGGAGCGGGCTCCTCCGGCGCGGCTTCTTCCTCCTCGGAGCCCTGCTGCTTGGGGCGGGCTTCCCTGGGCGGGGCGACGTCGGAATTGGCGGCGCGGTCGTACATCGTGGCCAGGGCGAAGCGCGCCTGGACCTGATAGGTCGCGAGGCGGTCCTTCTGGCCTTCGAGCTCTCTCACGGCCAGCGCCGCGAGATAGCTATTCTGCTTCTGCGCGGCGTCGACGAGACGGACCTGGAGCGCGTCGATGCGCTGCTGAAGCGCCGAGATACGCGATGCGAACTCGCCGGTGTTGGTGGGCACGCTCTTGCGCGCGCGTTCGACGCGGATCAACCGGGCCTGCGCTTCCTTGAGCGCGAGATCCAGGTCTTTCACGCTGCGCCGTTCGCGCCACATCCGCGCCTTGAAGGATTCGTTGAGCCGGAAATACAGCACACCCTTCACGAGCCGCAGCCGGTCGCGCAGGTTCGCGGTCTCTTCGTCATCCGGTGCATTGGCGAGCGCCGCCTCGAGACGCTGGATGCGCGCCCACTGCTCGCGCTCCTGCGGCGAGCCGAGCGCCGCGAAATCGCCCTCGGCCTCGATGGTGTTCAGCCGTCCGTCGAGCTCATCGCGCGTTCGCTGGCTGCGCTCCAGTGCGCCGCTCGTGAGCATGGCATCCGCGCGCGGCAGCCGCTCCGCGTACGCTTTCTCGCGCGTGTCGATCATGTTTCCGAACGCCAGCATGCTGTCGGCCCAGCGGTCGAGCGTGTGCCCGAGATAGGACAGATCGCGGTAGTTCTTCAGGCCTTCCTGGAAGTCATGACCTGCCAGCACCACGTACAGATAGCGTGACTCCGGCGCGTCCGGGAGGTTCCGCAACTGCCAGAACCAGCCGTAGCGGGTGTCCTGGTCCTGGCCGAGCAGCGTGTCGAGCATATTGCCGCTCTTGATACGACCGATCGCCTCGTCCAGTTGCACGCCCTCGGCATCGAAGGAGGTCACGGCCTCCTCGTAGTACTCCGCGGACTGCGCGGCCGCGTTGAGCTTGCCGAACGCGTACGGCACGGCGAGATACGACTCCTGCACGGCGGCGTCGAGGAGATTGCGACCGCGCAGCTCCATCCACGGCGCGAGCGCGTCCTGGTACTTGCCGAGCGCGGCTTCCGCCCAGCCCGTGCCGAGCAACGCCTTGTTGGAGTACGGGCCGTTCAGCCTCACACGCTGGAGCGCGGCGAGCGCCGGCTCGGGCTGATTGGCCTGCAGATACGCAAACCCAAGCGCGAGATTGGCACGATCCTTCAGCGCGAGCAGCTCGGGTCGCGTCGTTTCCATCAACCCGACCTGCGACAGCAGCGGGTCCGCTTCCGTGAGTTTGTTCTCGCGTACCAGCGCGACGCCGAGATTGAACTGCGCGTACGCCATCCAGTCTGCCGGTCCACGCCAGTTCTTCAGCAGCGTCACTGCCTCATCGAACCGCCCAAGACGCAGCAGGATGTTCGCGTGCAGATGCTGCTTCTCGGCTTCGAGCTGCGTCGGAAGCCTGCCCTGCACCTGGCGGATGGCCTGCTCCGCGCGATCGAGATAGCCGCGCGCATACCAGACTTTCGCGAGATAGAACCATGCGCGATTGCGCACGCTCTCGGGAGTTGCCGGTGTCAGCAGCTCTTCGAAGCGCCGGCCTGCCTCGTTGTGCATGCCAAGCGCGAGATATAGCCCGCCGAGAAGCAGCTGCGACTCCGCGGAGTGATGCGACATGAGGCCCCACTGATCGTAGGCATTCAGTCGCGTGATCGCCTCGAAGTCCTCGTCCTGATAGAAGTAGAACAGCACGTCGCCGTAGTGCAGATCCTGCACACGCGTCTGCGGCAGCTTCTCCGGATTCTTGCGTGCCGCCAGCGCTGCCGGCGTGACAGGCAGCAACACCGCCGCGAGCAGTGCGCCAATAGATAGGCGAGTGGACAGGCGAGTTGATGAACGCAAGCGCATCGGATGCTTCAGATCGTTGCGAAGCCTTGAGGACGCTATTCCCAATCCTTGATCTCGAACTCCGGCTGCTGCTTCCTCTGCCGGTCGTTGATCTTCAGCTCGAGATATTTCGCGCCGATGCCCTTCTCGAACTTGAGCGTCGCGCCGCGCTTGTAGTCGCGCTCGTTCGGACCCTTGCCGGTGAAGAACGCCACGAGCTCGTGCTCGCCCACCTTGAGGTTCCCGAGATACAGGCGCTGCACGCCGCCCTTCAACAGCGCCTCGGCCTCGCGCGGCGTGTAGAGATAGTTCGCCACTTCCTTCTGGTCGATCTTCAGGGTGACGTTGTCGACCGCGAAGAAGGCGCCCACGTCCATCGACACGAAGATGGCGACCTGGGTGTTCGCCGGGAAGAGCAGCTCTTCCTCGAGGACGAACAGGTCCTTGTTGAGATCGACGACGTCCTTCTTGAGTCCCTGGATCTCTTCGTCCAGCCCGCGTGTATCCGCAGGCACCTCTGTGCTCGCACTGGCCTCCTCCGTCGGTGCGGGAGCCGGAGCCTCTGCTGAGGCGGTGTCGGGCGCCGCCGCTTCCTGCGCGAACGCGGGGCTCGCACCGAAAACGAGTGAGAACAACACGAGCGCCGGCGCGAGCCCAATGGCTTTCAGCCGGCGTTGAGATGACGGATCACACGGCATAGGTCTTCCGATCATTCGTTCAGCAGCGCGCGCAACTCTTGCAGATACAGGGCGTCTTCCTTGCCGCTGTAGTCGCGATGCACGTGGCGCACGACGCCACCCCGGTCGATGAGCACCGTCATCGGCAGGTTGTCCACCTGGTAACTCCTGCTGACGATCTTGCGCGGATCGAGTAGCAGCGGAAATCCCACCGACTGCGCTTGCGCGAATTCGAGGGAGCGACCGGCATCGTCATCCACGCCAATGCCAAACACGCGCATGCCCACGGTGCCGTACGTCTTCAGACTCTTGTCGAGCGCATCGAGCTGCGAACGGCACGGCGTGCAGCGGCTGCCCCAGAAGCTCAGCACCACCACCTCACCCTGGTGCTCCGACAAGCGTACGTTGTTGCCCACCACCGCATGCAGCGCGAAGTCCGGCGCATCCCTGCCGAGAAGCGCGTAGGGAGCGGGTGCCGCGACGACGAGACTTGCCGTCACGAGCAGGGCCGCAAAAACGAGACGCCGCACCCCGCTCGAGCGAGGCACGGCAGTGCGCTGCTGAAGTGTGAGCGCCAAAGAAAATCCTTCGCCAGAGCAAGCGATCGCTGGCGCGCGCAACCCTCGCACAGCGAAGTTAACAATGTCAACGAACGCTCGCGCATCTTCGCGAATCGATTCAAAGAATTGAACGCGGCGTCGGGAAAGCGCGACACGCACGCGAGAGCACTCGGCCAGGTTCAGACCGAGTGCCGCTCGCACCGTGCGGATCAGATGGTGCCGTTAACGATCGGCGCGAACGCCGTGATGCTGTCGCGGAGCGCCTGGCTGCCGAGGCCATGGCCTGGGAACCGGTTCGGGAACTGCAGGGCCTCGCCGTGCAGGGCCATGTAGTTGAGGAGCACGGTCTCGACGAGAAGGTTGACCGCGTTCGCGCCCGGGAACCCGGCCGTCTCGACTGAGCCGTCGCCGCGGTAGTAGCCGATCTGCTTGCCGAGCCCGCCCGCGGCATCCGCGGTCAGCGCCTGCGGCCGGCCGGCCGGACTGTAGACGAGGAAGAACGAGGCAGCGACGGACTGGTTGTCGCCCTGCCAGCCGAACTTGCCACGGCCGTTGACGCTCGCGTCGATCATGCTCGTAGCGCTGAGCGACCCGTCGCTGAACACGTAGATCATGATCGGTACGCCGATGCGCGCCGCGTATTCGAGACAGGCGCCGATGCAGCGGCCGGCGCGGAGATTGCGCATTTCGCCGGTGGCGCGCGTGCCGTCGTGATAGTCGTAGCCGCCCATCGTGATGGTGCCCGCGCCGGCGTAGCCGTTCACGACCATCTTCATCACGGCTGCGGTCTTCCTGAACTCACCGTCGGCCTGGTATTCGGCCTGGCCGAAGATGGCCGTGCCGCGCGTCGCCGACTGGTCGACGATGAAGGGATCGAGATCCGGATTGAGCGCGGCCGGACCACCGAAACGAGCCGCGAGATCCGTCGACTTGACGTACCCGCAGCGCACGGTTTCCTTGATCGCGTCGTTCTCGGGAACGGTCGAGAAGATGTCGATCTTGCCGAGCTTGCCGTTGGTGGACACGCCGTTGACGTCGGTGCCACCCGAGAGGCGCACCATCGATGAGAGCACCGCGACTGCATCGGCCTGTGGCATCAGTCGCGCGAGCTCGCCGGTGTCGACGAGGCCCGTCACGTCGCTCGCGCGGTCCACCTTGGTGGGCCGCACGGACAGATCGATGAGGCCGGCCGGCGCCATCGAGTTGCCGCCCGAGTCGGAGGACTGCGAGCCGATCAGCGTCAGGAGCTGGCCGTCCGCGCCCGCCTTGTAAATGCCATACATCGGGTTGTGCGGATTGTTGCCGGTGTCGTTCTCGGAGCGGGCTGCGATCACACAGCCGTTGGTCAACGCCTGGGTGCCCGCCGAGGTGCGCTCGAGCATGCCGCGAAGGATTGCGCCGTCAGAATGGAACGCCGCGCCGAACGCGGTGTTGATGAAGTTGTTGGTGGCGCTGCCCGCATTGGGCGCGTTCGGCACCATGTCTCCCGGCAGACCGAGCTTCGCGTAGCCGGCCGTAGTGAGAAAGTCGAGCTGTCCGCCTTGCTTGCCGATCAGCATCTCCGAACCGACGAGGTTGGCGCCGCCGGCGAGGTCGAAGCAGATGAAGGGAATCTTGCCGGCGCCGATCGCGGCGATACCGCAGCCCGCCTTCAGGTCGCTGATGTCCTGGGTGAGGGGCACCGTCTGCGCGCCAGCGCGCCGCGCGGCCATGAGCCCGAGGAGGCCGGTTGCCGTCACGACCGCCGGGCCGGTCATCAAGCCCGCAGCAACGAAGTCGCGCCGGCTGACCGGCCGGGCATGGCTCCCATCGTGCAGGATCGGCTCGTTCAGGCCGTGTGGGCGCGGGGGCTTTCTACGGATGAGCATGACTGACTCCCTCGAAACTTACTGGACGACGACCGCGGCGCTGCCGAGGACCGCGGCACAGGCCGCCTTGGTTGCGACGAATGCGCGGCCCGCAGTGCCTGCATTGCCGCCGCCCGAAATCGTGTTGAACAGGCCATTCAGCTCCGCACCGAGCTCCGCGCTCGTCGGCTGGCTGATGAGGTTGTTGCCGACCGCCTTCGCACGCAGAGCATCGATCACGATGTCGCGATTGGCCTGGGTGCTGAAGAACGAGCCGGGGCTCGCTGCAGTCATGCCGAGGCCGGGGAAGAAGGCGTTGCGTAACGAGTCGCTGTCGACCATGGCGCTGCAGTAGGCGATCGCGAGCTGCGCGACACCCGTCTGGTGCGAGGCCAGGAAGGCGTCGATCGCTTCGACGGTCGGCAACTGCTGCTTCACCGTCGCATACGTGCTCGCGGTTAGCGTCTGCGTCGTCGCCACACCGGTGATCTTCGAGTACGTCGCGTTGATCTCGTCGAACGTGCGCATGCCGAACGCGGCCGATGGCGGCGGATCGTTCGCCGGATCCGGCGGGCTGGAGGTGCCCGGCGGGTCATCATGCGTGTGCGTGCTCGTGCCGAGCTGCTCGAACGACAGGAAGAACTCGTCGGCCACCGGACCCTTTTCGAGCCCGATCACGGCGCCGACGCTCGAGAGGAGCTGGCCGTTCGTGCTCGTGTAGTTCGAGCCGCCGACGGTCGTGCTCAGCGGACCATAGGTCTGGCCCACACGCGCCTCCTTGCCGTTCACTCCGATCCGCATGCCCTTGAGTGTGATGCCACTCACCGAGGCATTGGGATCGAGACTGATGAACGTCGGCTTGGTGAACTGGTAGGCGTAGCTGTCGAGCTGGGTCGCCTCGAGCATGACGTATGCCTGCGGCACGCTCACGAGGTGGCTCACGCTGAAGAGCATGAAGTAGCGCTCGCCCACACCCGCAGCGAAGTTCTGCTGGACCTGCGCCAGCGTCAGCGCACGGTTGTGGATGGCGACGAGCTTGATGAGACCGAGCCACTGGCGGTTCGACGACGTCTCGTTGCCGAGCACGAGGGCGAAGCTGTCATCCCAGTCGCTGAGCGACCCGCCACCGCCGCGCGGATCCACGTCGCCGGTGTAGTTTCCGTTCACATAGATGCGGCGGCCGTTCACCGGATCGTAGGTCAGCACCACGTGCTGGAGTGAAGCCTGCGCGTCGCGGTCCATGTCGCGGGTCAACAGGGTGGGCGAACCGTTCGCGTCGGTCTCGCTGGTGCGCGTCATGGCCTCGTACTGATAGGCACGCTGGGCCAGCGTGACGTTGCGTGCCATCGTGCCCGCGGAGTAGCTCACCGCGTACGCGTCTTCCTGCACGACGTTGGCCGGCGCCATCCAGGCCTCGATCGAGAACTCGCCCGTGGACTTGATGTTGTCCGCGAGCTTCTTGCTGGCCGTGGTGGAGCCCTGTGCCTTCTGACCGGCCTTGACGCTGATACCCCAGCCGCCGACCCACATGTCCGTCGTGGTGAGCGTGAGATTCAGCGCCGGCTCGACGCCGCTCGTGTCGTACGCAATGTTGCCCGAGCCCGTCTTGAACTCGTACAGCGCGATCACGTTGGTGTCGTAGCGGTTGCCGCCGGCTGCCACCGTGCCGTCATAAAGAGTGAGTGCCTTCGACGTCACGAGCGTCGTGTCAACCGTAGGCGCCGGGATTCCTCCCACGAACGCTTCGATTGCTGTCTGCATCGCGTAAGCGCTGTTGCTGCAATTGTTGTTCGGCAGCGGCGGAGGAGCCGCCGGAGCCGCCCAGCAATTGTGGAACTCGTCGCGCAGGCGCACGACGAAGCGCGAATTTGCCGGCGTGTCGATGTTGATCTTGGCTTTCGCCGCGGCGTACGCCTCGTCGATGTCGTCGCTCGCGAAGAACGGCGACTGAGGTGTGGCAGCGCCCGATGAATGGCACCGGACGCAATTGCCCCGGTTCGCCTCGTGCAGCACCGGATAGATCGTGGTGGCGAAATCCGCCGCGGTGTCGGGGAAGGACTTGCTCGCGCCCACCTCTTTGATCGGCGGCGCCTGGAGCTGGATCGTGCGGCCGCCCGTCGCGGTGGAACCGGCCCAGTTGCGAATCCACACGGTGAGTGTCTCAGCGCAAGCAGATGCAGAGGCGAGCCAGCAGTTGTGGCCGCC